>Ga0256839_1004214_pt1 | contig 14223 bp, 15 predicted proteins | sample 354166metaG_FD_185968 | JGI IMG/M metagenome (GOLD analysis project Ga0256839, IMG submission 185968) | Hydrothermal vent microbial communities from Mid Atlantic Ridge, Atlantic Ocean - 354-166 | ecosystem: Environmental > Aquatic > Marine > Hydrothermal vents | place: Atlantic Ocean: Mid... | reverse complement strand
AAAATAACACCCAAGTAACAAAAAAACTGTCTCTTAGATAAGTTTTCGGTGCCCTTATGCTATGGGTGGAATTTATTAGCTACCTCTACTCATTGAGAACTTACAAAATAAGTTAGTATGCGATTGATTTATAAGGAAATTATTTGTAAGTAAGGCCGTTCGGTTCGACTCCTTTTGTTTTTTACGCTCAACCCTTTGCTCGCGCCGACGTGTTGTGCGAAGTCTGCATTAACCAGAGATATGGTGGTAGAGTCGAGGAAGTTTTTGCTGATTGCGAAAGCGAGCATAACGGAGGAGTCCCGTGAGGGAAAACTTCATACGGGGATCTGTGCGGGAGGTGCCGGGTAATCGGGGTTCCTACCGCGACTACGCAAAATAAGATGAAACTAATAAGGAAGCTAAGATGAAAAAACTGACGATAATTGGAGTTGGGTTTGTAGTTTTAGTATTTGCAGGTGCTGCTTTCGCTTATCCACATGTATTTTTTCTTTCAACAATTAAACATTCGAATTTCAATAGCGCCTCTCAAAATATTTATATAGATCCAAATATTGGAGAAAGCGAGCATAAAAATATTCTTGCGTTGCTTGATAATTCAAAAGAAAGAATTATTAATAAATATGGTGAATTTACAGCGACGCCTGTAATTGTTGTAACTGGAACTTTAGAAAATGCAAAAAAATATGGGTTAGAAGCCTTTCCAGGAAGAGCATTTGCTGCACCATGGGAGCAATATGTTGTTATTAACTATCAAACACATGATATTAATTTATTGGCCCATGAGTTGATGCATGCACAAGTGAGAAAGGTATTAGGTTACTGGGCTTACCTAACAAAAATTCCAACTTGGTTTGATGAGGGTGTTGCAATGCAGGTAGATTTTCGGGAGCGTTATCAAGTTGATTACAAGTCATTTAGCCAAGAAGAAATTAGCCGAGTAAAAACCCTCAGTAGTCCGACTACATTCTGGACAAATAGTAGGGAACAAAATCTCAAGAATTATCGTGCTGCAAAAGCAGCAGTCCAAAAAATGCTATCCATATATCAGCCTGAAAAGTTATATCCAATGTTGTTAAGGATAAAGCAGGGTGAAAATTTTAATAATGTTTTTAACTTAACAACAAAGTCGTAAGCTATTTGAATTCGCACAACATATGTGATCCGTGATTTTGTTAATAGGCATCAATCAGATTTTTTAGAGCTGAAAATAAAACAATTAGCAACACCGAATACTTCGTGTTTCATCGTCTCTGCCAGGAAAACCCCGCTTACAGTAATCACATATAGAGGGTCTCTTAATATATTAAAGGAATTATTAAAAAGGTCAGATTACTAGCCTGTTAAAGTTTGTGCCCCCCGTACAGCGCCATCGAGGTGAAGATAACGTCATCCTGGACGCCCGTTGGTGATGTTGCTTTGAGCTCTAAGAAAAATGAAAGAAAGGCCGTTGCTTGATTAAAAAAAGCGATAACTGTCTTGAAAAACACCAGTCATCGACTAGTATCCAGACATTGTTGTTTCGCTTGACAGTGATGTGGGTGGCTGTTCTTGAGTATAAAAAATACCGATATTGACACATTTTGGCTTTATGTTTACATTATCTGTTTGCAAGGGATATTTCCCTCGCGTAATTAGGTTGCCGTCTTGGCTAGGCTTACTGTGCATGGATACAGTATATTTTTGTCAAAATCACTTTCTGTTCTAGCGCGAAACGGTGGAAAAACACCCGCTTTCAGTGACAACGGAGCAGGCGTTGTTGAATATCTGGTTGTCTGAGTTTTTTCACAAACCATTGTAGTGCTTTGCCTTGATTGTCACTGCGCCAGGCGATTTGCTGTATCGCTCGGTTGGGGGTGGCTTCGACAGATTTCACAAGTAGCTGTCGGGCATCAATGGCGGCTTGCGCCCAGTATAACGGTAAGTAGCCAATCCCCAGCCCTTGGATGTGTGCTTCAAGTTTACTGGCCATGTTTGATACGGTGAGCACTTCCTGTCCGGTGAGCAGGCCGCTGCTGCGTGGTGGTAAATAGCGGGAGCTGTCGGCAATGGCGATAGCGCGGTATTTGAGAATGTCTATGCTGACTATGGGTTCTTCAGCTGTGGCCAATGGATGATCAGGAGCCACGACAAATACCATGTTGCACTCATTTAGAGAAAAATGACTATAACCTGCACCCGCAGGGACATCTCCGGTAGCTCCGATTACCAGGTCTGCCCGGTTGGAGACCAGTGCATCCCAGGTGCCACCCAACACTTCCTGTTGCAAGCGTAATTGTGTGCCTTTGTTTTGTACGACAGATTGCGCTGCCGGGTTATCGTCTTTTGTGGGGGCATGTTCGTCATAAAATTCGGCCACAAGTGATAGCAGATTGTTGGCGGGAATGAGTGTGTCCATGGCGATACGCAGTTCGGTTTCCCAGCCGGTGGCAATGCGTTTGACTTGATTTTCCAGTTCATGTGCGGCAAGCAGTAAACGTCGCCCTTCTTTCAGCAGCGTTTTTCCTGCGGGAGTGAGTACCGCACGGTGCCCGCTGCGATCAAAAACAGGTGTGCCAAGATCCTGTTCCAGTTTTTGCATGGTGTAGCTGATGGCCGAAGGTACGCGATACAGGTTTTCCGCAGCAGCGGCGAAACTGCCGCCTTGGTCGATAGCGTCCAGTACGTTGAGGGCATCCAGTGTCAGTTTCATCGTGTTGTTACCAGAAAAAAGTGGGTGAATAGGAGGGGCAGGTACGTTCAAAAAAATCGTTCAACCTTTACAAAATATTCTGCTTTTTATTCCATGGGGTCAATACTATCGTTAATTCTCATTATTTGAGCGATAAATGCTTGTTCAATTTTTATGAATGGCAGGAATGTGTTCAGTGCGCTTTCACGGTGCGCAAGGAGAGGAGAAGGTGTTTGAAATCAGGCGATCACACCAACGCGGCCAGGGTCAGCATGGTTGGCTGAACAGTTGGCACAGTTTTTCTTTTGCGGGTTATATGGATCCGGAACGCATGGGTTTTTCGGTGTTACGAGTCATTAATGACGATGAAGTTGCGCCAGGAGCTGGGTTTGCAGCACATGCCCATCGTGATATGGAAATTATCAGTGTCATTTTGCAAGGTACGATTGAACATAAGGACAGTATGGGGCATGTGGTGCAATTACAAGCCGGAGACGTACAGCGCATGAGTGCGGGCACGGGTATTAGGCATAGCGAATACAATGCCTCGCACGATGAAGTATTACGCCTTTTGCAAATCTGGGTTGTGCCGGATCAGTTAAGTATTGAACCGAGTTATGAGCAGCTCACGCTGGGTGAAAATGATGCAAAACTACGGGTGTTGGTTTCTCCCGATCGGCGAGACGGTTCCTTGCAGTTACATCAGGATGCGGTGTTATCAGTGGTACGTTTGATGGGTGATGAGTTGTCGCAGCCGTTACATACAGATCGAAAATATTATCTGCATATGATAACCGGTGAGGCTGGCGTGGCAGGACACATCCTGATGGAGGGTGATGCGCTGGCCATTGAAAATGAAAATGTGTTACTGGCTTCTGCAAAAAATGCTGCTGAATTTTTGCTGTTTGATATGCCGTAATTTTTTTGAAAACGAGGAGAAAAATGATGACAGACAAAACAGCAGATACCGTTGTGCCTATTGATGCACTGATTGCCCAGCGTTGGAGCCCGCGCGCCTTTGACGGAACAAAGCCGGTTATGGGTTGATTTTGTCTGGGTGCAGATAAGGCGTGGGGTAGCAGAATGATGGTGATTGGGGTTTAATCTCCACTTGCCAAAATTAATATTTTCTAAATTCCCTAACGATAGGTAACGTACACAAATGTCACTCGGCCCCATTATGTTGGATCTCGCTGGTCTGGATATCAGCACGGAAGAGCGTGATATGTTGTTGCATCCGCTGGTGGGTGGGGTGATTCTGTTTACGCGAAATTATGAGTCGCCCGCGCAATTGCAGCAGCTGGTTGCGGATATTCACTGTCTACGTGACCCGCATCTGTTGGTAGCAGTGGATCACGAAGGCGGGCGGGTGCAGCGTTTTCGTCATGGTTTTACTGAGTTGCCACCTGCCAGGGTCTTTGGCGACATTTTTAACGATAATAAAAAACGTGCCAAACATCTGGCAGAGACCTGTGGCTGGTTGATGGCGGCGGAATTGCGTGCGGTGGGGATTGATTTCAGTTTTGCGCCGGTGTTGGATCTGGATTTTGGTGTGAGTACGGTGATTGCAGATCGCGCTTTCCACCGGGATCCTGATGCTGTGGGTGAGCTGGCTATTTCCTGGATGCTGGGTATGCGTCGTGCCGGTATGGTCGCCACGGGTAAACATTTTCCTGGCCATGGTGCGGTGGCGCCAGATTCGCATATCGACATGCCAGTGGATAAACGCAGCTTCGAGGATATTTACGCAAAAGATGTGAGGCCTTTTGGTCGGCTGGTGCGTGGCGGCTTGGGGGGGATTATGCCCGCACATGTGATTTATGCGGCAGTGGATGACAAGCCCGCTTGTTTTTCGTCGTACTGGTTAAAGGTAGTGTTGCGTGAGCGTCTGGGGTTTCATGGGGTGATTTTCAGTGATGACCTTACGATGAAGGGTGCGCATGTCATGGGGGATATCGTCGAGCGTGGACAGGCGGCACTGGCGGCGGGCTGCGATATGCTGTTGGTGTGCAATCATCCCGATGAGTCAGCGCGGTTACTGGATAATCTGCATGCGCAGGATGATCCTGTTGCTCATGTGCGTTTGGCCCGTTTGCACGAGCGACACAATATTGATCGGGAGTTCCTGTTACAAGATCCGGCATGGAAAAAAGCAGCGATGATAGCGGATGAGTTGCGGGGGCAAGGTACAGGAGAGTTGGAACTTTAATGGGTTTCGGCCCGTTGTATTTTGTCATCGGCTCAGTAACAATCAGCGGGATCGTGCGTCGGAGTCTGTGTGTATGCCTTGATGCGGGGTGAAGATGTCACATATGGTTGTGATAGATGCGGGATAATTTCCTGTTTTTATAAGGAACGCGAGTTTGTTTTTACTGACAGTCGTGATGTTTTAACACGCTGTTTTATTCAACCCATGGAGAGAAAATCAATGAAAGCAATGAAAACCACAAATGCTGCTCTGGCTGTTGCGGCTGCCAGTTTGTTTGCCTTTGCGCCAATGGCGACTGTGCAGGCTGGTGAAGATCACGGAGCGGAGCATGATGCCAAGATTCACTGTTATGGTGTTAACAAGTGTAAGGGTGAAAATGATTGTAAATCGGCGGCCAATGGCTGTAAGAGCAAAAGTTCCTGTAAGGGGAAGGGTTTTGTCGCTATGAGTAAAAAGACTTGTGATGCTATCGGTGGTAAAGTCGGCGATTGATTTTCGCTGTTAATTGAAAAAGCCGGTGTAGCAGGGAGATGTTTTCCCTGTACACCGGCTTTTTTATGTGCGGTGATGCCGATTAATGCTTATTAAAGTGACTTTGTGCAAACTGACATGAAAATCGATAAACCTTTTCTGGGCTATGGCCTCGGGCTGCGACCAGAGTATTATGAAACGATTGTGGAAACCCGGCCCGCTGTTGACTGGTTCGAGATCATTTCGGAAAACTACATGGTGGATGGTGGCAAGCCACTGCATTTTCTTGATCGGGTACGCGAGAACTATCCTGTTGTGATGCATGGTGTATCGTTGTCCATCGGTGGTACCGATCCTTTGGATCGGACATACCTGAAACAGTTAAAACAATTGATTAACCGTGTTGAGCCACAATGGGTGTCTGACCATATGTGTTGGACTGGGCAGGGCGGACACAATCTGCATGACCTGATGCCTCTGCCATTTAATCAGGAAGCGATTGACCATGTCGTTGCGCGCGTACAGCAGGTGCAGGATTACCTGGGGCGACAAATCCTCTTGGAAAATGCCTCTAGTTATGTGAGCTACGTGCAGTCGGAGATGACCGAGTGGGAGTTTCATACCGAAATCATGCAGCGTGCCGATTGTCTTATGCTGTTTGATATCAATAATATTTATGTCAGCGCGCGTAATCATGGTTTTGATCCTGTGGATTATATTCGAGGCATTCCCGTTGAGCGCGTGTGGCAGTTTCACCTTGCCGGACACAGCGATTATGGTGACTATGTTATCGATACGCATGATCATCCTGTGGTGAAACCAGTGTGGGAATTATACGCTGAAGCACTGAAACACTTTGGCCCAGTGTCGGCGATGATCGAACGTGATGATGCCTTCCCCCCTTTTGAAGAACTTATGGCTGAATTGGGTGAGTTGCGTAACATCGCCCGTGATGTATTGGGTGCTGAAAAACCAGAGGGTTTGTCATGCCCGGGCTGAAAGAATTACAAAATGCGTTTAAACGTAATGTCGTCAATGGTGATGAGGCGTTTGGCAAATACATTAACAGTACCGAGACTGTTTCCAGCGATGTACGTCTGGCGATTTATGGTAATGCTTATTTTTCCCGCCTGGAAGAGGCGCTGGAAAGTGATTATGGAATAGTAAAGCAGCTTTTGGGTGAGGATGTATTCAGTGAAGTCTGCGTAGCGTATACCCACAAATACCCGTCTCATTATTATTCATTGCGCTGGTTTGGCCAGGATTTCCCCGCGTTTTTGGGGTATCAACCTGATATTGGTGAACATCATTGGCCCGCTGAAATGGCGCAACTGGAGTGGTCTTTTATCGGTGCGTTTGACGCGGCAGATGTTGTGGTGGCTACAGAGGCTGATGCAGCAGCCATTGCTCCTGAAGCATGGGCGGCACTGAAAATAAAGTTTCATCCTTCCGTGCGCACGATGGCTGTTTGGTGGAATACCCTGGTTCGTTGGAGGATGGCAAAGAATGCGGACACTGTGCCTGAACCAGCGCGCTTGCTGGAACCGGTAAGGTGTTTGTTGTGGCGACATGACTTGGTGACACAATACCGTTCCATGGAGCCCGATGAGGCGATAGCGTTGCAGGCAGCATTGGCCGGGGCGGATTTTTCCGAGCTATGTGGTGTGTTGGCCGAAGAAATACAGGAGCAGGAAATGGTGCCCATGAAGGCGGCAGGCTTTTTGAAAACCTGGTTGGCAGCGGGGATGATTTCCACGTTGCTGACATGAGTTTTCCCGCGAAAAGCTAAGGCGCGGGTTTTGTTTAGCGTGCGCTAGAATGGTGGTATTGATAGCGAGCAGCGGAGAGTTATATCTATGGTAAACCCAGCTAATTCTATTATTGGTTTTTTACTTATCATCAGGCAAAAAAAACCCGTCTAGAGACGGGTTTTTCGTAGAACCGCTTGAGTCTGTGCTTAGGCTTTTGCGCGACGTCGCTTATAGCTCGTAGCTGCAAATCCAATTAAACCGAGTCCCAGCAATGCCAGTGAACCTGGCTCTGGAACTGATGTAGGTGGTGCAGCAGAGGAAGAAAATACCTGTAATGTACCACCGCCAATGTCATTGCCGCTGTATGCCCAGTTGTAAGCAGTGTTATCGTAGCCTGCTTTCATTAGGGTACCCGTACCAGACAGCGCCAGATCCACTCCCGGTCCGGTAGGGCCGACTACGATAGTTTCCAGATCGAACGAGAAACCGCCGATTGTCCACAAGGGTGTGACGGGCGAAAATGGAGTAGAATAGTCGAGACTGTTGAAAACTGCTACATCACCAGCGATCACAGGTGTGGCAGAAAAATCGCCATCAGCATAGGCGACAGTCGCGCTATTTCCATTGAAGGTAACGACTTCGCCGCTAACGGTTGATAAACCCGTAAACGCAATATCGCCGGTAATCGGAGCAGCCATAACCGCACTACTTCCCATCGCGAGCAATAACAGACCTGCCCCTCTGATAAAATTCTTCATTATTTGATCCCTCTATAAAAAGTTAAAGCAAATTTACAATCTAAAGTTTCTTGCGAAACCTGCTGCGAAATACGGTGAATCAATGACTGATGGCATGTTTTGCATTGCAGGTTATTGATTTCTTGTTGTTGTGGAATGTTTTTCAAGCACCCAACAAGCCGTTTATAAGTAAGTATACACTTTCCATGCCAGATTTTTAAGTTATTGTTTTTACTGTATTTATGTTGGGTTGCGTATTTCGTTTAGTCACGAGTGTAAAAAAATCCGACAAGTCCGCTGGAGGGTTGGTAAATTCTGCTTATATCGGAATCATCGTGCTACGCATTATAGTCAATCTATGAGCTGTCGGGTAGCTATCTGCTCTATAAAATACAGCGTATGACTAGGGGGCATTAAGACAGATATCAGACCGGTTGTCTTGTTGCCACGAACAGTGCGGGACAAATTCCATGTGTTTGTTTATAGTCCCCAAGCTCCATACACATTGTGAGTAAACCATGAAAAAACGTGTGATTTTTATAAGCGGTCTATCTCTCTTTATAATGCTTTTTGCTTTGCTGGCGAATGCGGGTGATAGCCCTCCTCAGGCGGCCATTGCTACCGCACACCCTCTGGCGACACAGGCAGGTCAGGATATCCTCAACGCGGGTGGCAATGCCTTCGATGCTGCGGTAGCCATCACTGCTGTGCTGGGCGTGGTTGAGCCTTATGGGTCAGGACTGGGCGGCGGGGGTTTTTGGTTGCTGCACCGGAATGCCGATAATTTTCAGGTGATGGTGGATGGCCGCGAAAAAGCACCCATGGCGGCACACCGGGATATGTATCTGGATGACAAGGGAGAGGTGATTCCCGGTGCATCAATCAATGGGCCGCTGGCGGCGGGTATTCCGGGAGTACCGGCAGCGATGGCGCATATCGCTAAAAAATATGGCCGTTTGTCGCTGGCAAAAAATCTGGCTCCGGCGATTCGACTGGCACGGGATGGTTTCAAGGTGGACAAACAATACCGGCGTTATGCCGAGATGCGCCTGAAAACCTTGCAGCGTTTCCCAAGCGCAGCGAAGATATTTTTGTACGATAATGCTGTGCCACCATTGGGATATCGCCTGAAACAGGAAGATCTGGCCAATACGCTGGAATCCATTGCCCGGCACGGGACGGCGGATTTTTATCGGGGTGCATTGGCGAAGCGTTTGGTGGAAGGAGTAAAAAAGGCCGGTGGTATCTGGTCACTGGATGATCTGAAAAACTATCGTATTGTTGAGCGGGAGCCGGTGCGTACACACTATCGGGGTATGAAGCTGATTTCCGCAGCACTACCGTCATCAGGAGGCATTGCCCTGGCCAGTATGTTGCAGATGCTGGAACAATACGACCTGGAAAAAATGTCCGATGTTGACCGGACGCATTTGATCATTGAGGTCATGCGCCGTGCATACCGTGACAGGGCTGAATATTTGGGTGACAGTGATTTTGTCAATGTACCGATTGCGCGTTTGATCAGTACCGCTCATGCCAGGAAGTTGGTGAAAGGGATTCGTATGGACGAGGCGACACCCAGCACGGCACTAAAATCCGTTGGCGAGCCCGGTGGGGCAGGCACCGATACCACGCATTTTTCCATTCTGGACAAAGAGGGTAACCGTGTTGCGGCAACCCTGAGTGTGAATTATCTGTTTGGTGCCTGTTTCGTGGTGCCGGGCACTGGCTTTTTGTTGAATGATGAGATGGACGATTTCTCAGCCAAGCCCGGTGTTGCCAATGCTTATGGCTTGATTGGCGCGGAAGCCAATGCTATCGAGCCGGGCAAACGACCTTTGTCGAGCATGTCCCCGACATTTCTAGAAGACAAACGAGGTGTGGCCATTCTTGGTACACCGGGTGGCAGTCGAATTATCAGCATAGTTTTATTGGCGGCTCTGCATTATGCCGCCGGTGCTGATGCGCAGTCGGTTGTGCAACTCCCCCGGTTTCATCATCAATACATGCCGGATACGGTGATGTTTGAAAATGATGCCTTTTCTGAAAAAACCGAACAGGAACTTGAATTGCGCGGCCATGTGTTGAAAAAACAAATGTCACCCTATGGTGGTGGTTTTGGCCACTACGGCAACATGCAGGGTATTGTGTGGGATACACAGAAAAATAAAGTCACTGCCGCCAGTGATACGCGAGGAATTGGTGCCGCTGTCGTTTTTGGGCAATAAAAATGGGCAATGAAAAATATCAGTCAGTGGTTATCGAAAGGGGGTTATGATGTTCGGCTTTAATCGACCGACTGCACTGCTGGATGATGAATCTGTTTGCTGGATACTGGATGTGTTTGACTGGGCACTGGTGAATTTTAATGGTCAAAAATTCCAAGCTGGAACACGGCTGATTTATCCTAATAACGATTGTTTTCCGGGAAAGGAAAGCAGTGTGGAAGGCATGGCAGCGTTGATTTTTGCACAAGTCAAAACGTATGCCGGTATTGCTGCGGTACCCTGTGAGCTGCAAAATGAAGCGGGTGTCAGCCATGCGGTGCCGTCTGATACAGGCATTACGGAATTGCCGGTGGTGTCGGATGGTAAGCAATGGGTGTTTACCTATCACACACAGACACTGAATAACCCGGAAGTGTTAATTGCTTCTTTCATACATCAAATTGCCTGGCATATTGTTTCCTCGGCACATAATCCGCCACCGGGCGGGAGCGAAAACCGACCACATGCCGCAGAAATACTGGCAACGGTTATGGGGTTTGGTGTGATCATGGCGAATACGGCAAACACGCAAAAAATCCGTTCCTGTGGTAGTTGCAGTGGGCCAGCTGTGGAGCGGGAGTCATTTTTATCACAGTATGATATGAGTTACGCCTTGGCGATATTTTGCGCACTAAAAAATATTCCCGTAAAAGAGGTAACACCACATCTGAAAAAAACATTGCGTACCTTTTATAAAAAATCTCACAAAGAAATTCTGAATACGACTTTTTCCGGTCATGCCAAACTGGCATCTTTACATACGACGTATTTTTTAAATCATCAACAGGTTATCAAGGACAACTCATAAATGAATGAATCAGTCGATGTGGTCGATGCGCGCATTTCACCTGAAGGGCGTCTTGATGTGCTCTCCCGATTTGAGGTGAGCAAGTTGCTTGATACCAGTCAGGGTGATTTATACAAGATTTTCAGAAATTGTTCCCTGGCCGTGTTGAATTGCGGCAATAGCATGGATGATGGAAAGGAGTTGTTGGAACGGTATAGCACATTTGATATCCGTGTGATTCAGCAAGAGCGTGGAATCAAACTGGAGGTTGAAAACGCACCGGAAAATGCCTTTGTTGATGGTACGATGATCAAAGGTATTAATGAGCACCTGTTTGCGGTGTTACGGGATGTGGTGTACGTCAATAATGAAATTGATGATAACCCAAAGTTTAATCTTGATACCTCAGAAGGTATAACAACTGCCGTATTTCATATCCTGCGTAATTCAAAAATTTTATTGCCCATGAAACCACCTAATATGGTGGTGTGTTGGGGCGGCCATTCCATTAAACGCAAGGAATACGACTACACAAAAGAAGTCGGTCATGAGCTGGGATTACGGGGAATGGATATTTGCACGGGTTGTGGTCCTGGAGCAATGAAGGGGCCTATGAAAGGTGCCACCATTGGCCATGCTAAGCAACGCATTACCAGCGGCCAATACCTGGGCATTAGCGAACCCGGCATTATTGCCGCTGAATCACCCAATCCGATTGTGAATGATCTGGTGATTATGCCGGATATTGAAAAACGCCTTGAAGCCTTTGTGCGGACAGGCCATGGTATTGTCATTTTTCCTGGTGGTGCGGGTACGGCGGAAGAAATTCTGTATATCTTGGGTATATTGTTGCACCCGAAAAACAAAAACATCCCGTTTCCGTTGATTTTGACGGGCCCAGAGTGCGCGAAAGATTATTTTGTGGGGATCAATCAGTTTATTGCGGATACATTGGGAATTGAGGCACAGCAGCGTTATACGGTCATTATTGATGACCCGGCACAGGTAGGGCGCGAGATGGCAGCGGGGCTGGAAAAAGTGCGGGAATTCCGCAGAAAAACGGGGGATGCCTTTTATTTCAACTGGCTGTTGCATATTGATCTGGCCTTTCAACAACCCTTTTTACCCACGCATAAAAATATGTCGGCGCTGGAATTGCATAAAGAGCAGCCAGTGCATTTGTTGGCTGCAAATTTACGCCGTGCTTTCTCAGGGATTGTCGCAGGTAATGTGAAGGATGAAGGTATTCGCACTATCGAAAAGCACGGTCATTTTGAGATCAGAGGCGATGCGAATATGATGAAATCACTGGACGTATTGCTTGCTTCTTTTGTTAAGCAGGAACGTATGAAATTACCGGGTAAAAAATATACACCGTGTTATCAGATTGTCACGTAGCGTCCGCCACAATATTTATTCATGAATGAAAGATAGTTATTAATTTAAATGGCGAGGTGGGCATATGTCTGTAAGTGAAGCAGAAAAGCAAGCCAGAATGATAATAAATCAAAGAAATGGAGTAGTAGATAGGATGACATGGGGGATCAAGCATCCTAGAATTATTAATCTTGTTTCTGATTGGGATTACACAGATGTTGTTATACATCATTCTGGAAATTCAGGGGAAAAAGATCCAAAAAAAATTGAAACCATTCATATGGTAAAAAACAACTGGGATGATGTGGGTTACCATTATTTGATACACCCTGATGGTACAGTTTACGAAGGAAGAAAAATATACCATAAGGGCTCGCATGTCCGCGCCATTAATACGGGGAAAATAGGGATTCTATTAATGGGTGACTATAATGAGCAATGGTGGGATTTCGATGACACGTTGTCGGAATCACATATATCTGCGGCTAACTCATTAATAAAAACACTAAAAACTATGTTTCCGATTAGAAAACTTGGTGGGCATAAAGAATTTCTTCCTGGAAAAAGTTATACGTGCCCCGGAAATCTTATCATGGATAAAATGAAGCAGATGAGAAATAAGCATGGCCTATCAAAACCCTAAAATAAAATATATATTTTCAGTGGTGGCAATAATTTTTGTTATAACCAAATTATTTACTGCTGTCATTACCTTAAAAGATGACCCCAGTATTTTTTTAGTGTTAAAGCTTTCACCCTCTTTAGATAGTCAGTTATCCCTGTCGTCAGTTGATGAAAAAAAATATATGACTTTATTTTCAGATGAAAATAGTTTTATAGGGGAAAAACTCTATTATTTAGTCGTTTTTTATTTATGGTGGTTAATGCCTGTGTTTATAGTGGTTTTCACCGTTGTTTCTTATCGAAAAAAACATTAACAGTTAACTGAATATTGACCATTTTATATATCACTTCGTTACGCTATGTAGTGACATAGTTAGCAGAGTGTTATCGGAAGTGACAGTTATGTAGTACATAAAAATATATTATAAATAGGGAGTTTTCATGAGAATTATCTTGTTGGGTGCCCCAGGGGCGGGTAAAGGGACGGTGGCAAAAGTGTTGACGAAACTGGATGGCGCGGTACAGATTTCTACGGGCGATATTTTGCGTGGTGCTGTTCAGGCGGGTACAGAGCTGGGTCAAAAGGCCAATGCTTTTATGAAAGCGGGGGATTTGGTACCCGATGATTTGATCATGGATATTATGAAAGACCGGTTACAGGAGCCTGATTGTAAAAAAGGTTTTTTACTGGATGGCTTTCCTCGTACCATTCCGCAGGCTGAGGCATTAAAAACCTTGCTGAGTGACCTGGGTATTGAACTGGATATGGCCGCCAGTCTTGAAGTGCCGCGTGAGGAAATTCTGAACCGCCTGACAACACGGCGAACCTGTGAAAATTCTGCCTGTCAGGCGATTTATAATGTGAAAAGCAGCCCGACAAAAGTTGAGGGAATTTGTGATAAATGTGGCAGCAAGGTGATTCAGCGCGAGGATGAAACGGAAGAAGCGATTAATCACCGCCTGGAAACCTACTGTGAAAAAACAGCACCTTTAATAGGGTATTATGAGAAGGAAGGATTATTAATGACGGTGGATGCCTGTGTCACGGATGATGTGGTAAAGGCAATTCAGGAGCGGTTGAAAGCCTGAAAAACCGAGCAATTGCATAAAGACCGAGCCGGGTATATCGTTAGCGGGCTCGGTTTTTTTATGATGGCGATAATTTATGGCGGTTAACTTACGTCTGACTCTGTTGTATCAACCAGGGAGGAAAATTACCATGTCTACTTTCATGTTTACATTACGAATCTTTGTGCTGGGAATTGTTGCGCTGGGGCTATTGGGCAGTGTGGCTGTTTTTGCAGGGAGTGACCACGAAAAATCGGCCACTTA
>Ga0256839_1004213_pt1 | contig 14224 bp, 14 predicted proteins | sample 354166metaG_FD_185968 | JGI IMG/M metagenome (GOLD analysis project Ga0256839, IMG submission 185968) | Hydrothermal vent microbial communities from Mid Atlantic Ridge, Atlantic Ocean - 354-166 | ecosystem: Environmental > Aquatic > Marine > Hydrothermal vents | place: Atlantic Ocean: Mid... | reverse complement strand
CGCCGAGACCGGCTTGCGTGCCTTCCCGCCGGTGACGTCGGGGACGGGCTGAGGCCGGAGCACCGGCTCCTTGGGCTGCGCGATCTGGACGTGGAAGAGGTACCGGACGGCATCCCGCTTCACCGATTCGACCAGCGCCGTGAACATCTCGAAGGCCTCACGCTGGTACTCGACGAGGGGATCCCGCTGCCCCATCGCCCGGAGGCCGATCCCCGCCCGGAGATAGTCCATGTCGGCGAGGTGCTCCCGCCACTTGTTGTCGATGACGTTGAGCGCCACCGTCCGTTCGACCTGGCGGAGAATGTCCGCGCCCAGCTCCTCCTCCCGGCGGGCGTAGTGCTCCCGTGCGGCTTCGAGGGCGGCGTCGATGACCTCGTCGAGGGAGATCCGCTCGCCGAAGTCGTCGCGCGACAGGTCGGCGGGGAAGAAGGTCCCCAGCTCGCGGTTCAGCTCGTCCCAGTCCCATTCGGCCGGGGCGGTGTCCTCACCCAGGGTGTCGACGACGGTTCCCTCGACGACCTCGTCGAGCCACCCTTCGATGAGGTCCTTCGTCTCATCCCGCATGAGGATGCCCTGACGCCAGGCGTAGATCACCTCACGCTGGCGGTTCATGACCTCGTCGTATTTGAGGACGTTCTTGCGGATCTCGAAGTTCTGGGCCTCGACCTGGCGTTGGGCCCGTTCCACCGCCCGGGTCACCATCTTGTGTTCGATGGGCACGTCGTCGGGGATCTTGAGGCGCTCCATGATGGCGTGGACCCGATCCCCGGAGAATCGGCGCATCAGGTCGTCTTCGAGCGACAGGTAGAAGCGGGACTCGCCGGGATCGCCCTGGCGACCCGAGCGACCCCGGAGCTGGTTGTCGATCCGTCGGGACTCGTGCCGTTCGGTGCCGATCACGTACAGCCCGCCCGCGTCGATCACCTTCTGCTTGTCGGGTTCGACCTGCTCTGTGTACTTCTCGGTGAGCTCGGCGAGCCGCGCCTGATACTCGGGATCGTCGGGGCTGACGCCCTGACGCCGCAGCTCCACCTTCGCCATCCCCTCGGGGTTCCCTCCCAGCATGATGTCGACGCCCCGACCGGCCATGTTGGTCGCCACGGTCACCGCCCCGGGGCGCCCCGCCTGGGCGATGATCTCGGCCTCCCGCGCATGGTGTTTGGCGTTGAGCACTTCGTGGGGAATGCCACGCTTTTTCAGCAAGGCCGACAGCCGCTCGGACTTCTCGATCGAGACGGTGCCCAACAGCACCGGCTGGCCGGCGGCGTGACGCTGGGCGACGTCGTCGGCCACCGCCCGGAACTTGGCGTCTTCGGTCTTGTAGACGAGGTCGGGCTGGTCGATCCGGATCACCGGCTTGTTGGTGGGGATCGCCAGGACTTCGAGCTCGTAGATCTGGGCGAACTCGCTGGCTTCCGTCTCGGCGGTGCCGGTCATCCCGGCGAGCTTGTCGTACATCCGGAAGTAGTTCTGGAGGGTGATGGTGGCGAGGGTCTGGTTCTCCTCTTTGATCGCCACCCCCTCCTTCGCCTCGATCGCCTGGTGGAGCCCCTCCGAGTACCGCCGCCCTTCGAGGACCCGACCGGTGAACTCGTCGACGATCTTCACCTCGCCGTGGTCGATGATGTACTCGACGTCCCGGTGGTAGAGCTCCTTCGCCTTGATCGCCGTCTCCAGGTGATGGACGAAGTCGACGGCGGTGTGGTCGTAGAGGTTGTCGACGCCAAGGATCGACTCGACCTTGGCGATGCCTTCTTCGGTGACGAGGACCTGACGCTTCGCCTCGTCGACCTCGTAGTCGACGTCCCGCCGGAGGCGGGCGGCGATCCGGGCGAAGTCGCGGTACCACTTGGCGGAGTCGCCGAGACGGCCCGAGATGATCAGCGGCGTCCGGGCTTCGTCGATGAGGATGGAGTCCACCTCGTCGATGATGGCGAAGTGGTGTCCCCGCTGGACGATGTCGGCGGGACGCATCGCCATGTTGTCACGGAGATAGTCGAAGCCGAACTCGTTGTTGGTCCCGTAGGTGATGTCGGCGGCGTAGGCGGGCCGACGTTCGGCCGGGGTCATCCCCGCCTGGATGAGTCCGACCTCGAGTCCCAGGAATCGGTGGATCGCCCCCATCCATTCGGCGTCTCGGGAAGCCAGGTAGTCGTTGACGGTGACGACGTGGACGCCCTTGCCCTCGAGCGCGTTCAGGTAGACCGGCATCGTCGAGACGAGGGTCTTGCCCTCGCCGGTTTTCATCTCGGCGACCATCCTCCGGTGCAGGGCCCCGGCACCGATCACCTGAACGTCGAAGTGACGTTGACCGAGCACCCGCTTGGCCGCCTCCCGGACGACGGCGTACGCCTCGACTTCGAGGGCGTCGACGGATTCCCCGTTGGCGAGCCGTTCTTTGAATTCGACGGTCTTGGCTGCGAGCTCGGAGTCCGAGAGGGCCTCCATCTCCGGCTCCCGCTCGTTGACCGCGGCGGCCAGCTGCTCGAGGTTGCGGAGTATCCGGCCCTCACCGGCACGCAGCACTTTGGTGAGGAGTGACATGACGTCGTCATCCTATCGGTGCGGACGACCTTTCTCGACGGTTCCGTTCCGGAGACGTCAGTCGATCGAGATGAGCTCTTCGCGGATGGCGTACATCACCGCCTCGTTCCGAGAGCGCAGCCCGAGCTTGTCGAGGATGTTGCGGACGTGGTTCTTGACGGTGTTCTCGGAGATGAACAGCCGCTCTCCGATCTCCTTCGAGGTGAGGCCTTCGGCGACGCGCTGGAGGACTTCGATCTCCCGTCCGGTGAGGGCGGGTTTGCGGGCCGTGTTGAGGTCTCGGTGCCGCAGGAGGTGGGCGACCGTCCGGAACAGCTTCCCTCCCATCGCCGGTGAGACGACCGCTCCCCCGTCGAGGATGTCCCGGACGGCCTGCACCAGGTTCGGGAGCCCCGTGTCCTTCACGATGTAGCCCATCGCCCCGGCCTTGATCGCCTTGAGGAGGTCCTCTTCCGACTCGGACGACGTGAGCAGCATCACCTTCGTCCCCGGGGAGGCCCGCAGGATCTTGTCGACGACCTCGAGACCCGACATCCCCGGCATGAGCACGTCGAGGATGACGAGGTCGGGCCGGAGGTTCCGGGCCACCGTCACCGCCGACAACGCGTCTTCGGCCGAGCCCACGACGTCGAAACCCTCCGCGGTGAGGGCTGCGGACAGTCCCGCCTGGAACAGCGGGGCGTCGTCGACGATGACGATGGTGGCTCGACTCATGCCGGTTCGATCAACCCCAGTCGGCCGTCTCGGCGGCGATACAAGACGTTGAAATCGTCGGAACCGACATTCCGGAAGAAGAAGAAGTCATGACCGAGGAGCTCCATCTGCAATGCCGCTTCCTCCACAGTCATCGGCTTCATCACGAATTGCTTGACCCGTACGATCTCGGGTTCTTCGAGCGTCGGCGTCTCGTGGGCGGCGGCCACCTTCGCCGCGGCCTTCCGGTTGCGGTCGATGAGCCGCTCCTTCAGGCGGCGGAGACGCCGTGTGAACCGGTCCGCGGCCTCGTCGAGCGCCGCCTCGGGAGTCGAGGCGTCGCTCGTGATCCGAACGATCCTGCCGTTGGCCGCCGCGGTCACCTCCAGGCGGTAGCGGGCCTGCTGGAGCCGCGGGTTGCGTTCCTCGATGAGCTCGACGTCGACGTCGCCGAGCCCGTCGAACACCCGCGCCGCCCGTCCGATCTTCTCGTTGACGACCTCGCGGAACTGGTCGTCGACGTCGGTGTTCCTGGCATGAAGCCGAACTTCCACGTGCCCTCCCAAGGCTTCGGGGACAAGAGGGGCTACACCGCCCCGTCACCGATGAGACTAGTCATCGCACCGGTGGCGGTCACCGCCCCAAGGACCCGTCCCGAAAGGACGTTCGCGGCTTCCGTGAGGGTGACACCGGTCGTGACGACGTCGTCGACGAGCACGGCCCCGGGACCGACGGATCCCCGCCGCCCGAACCGCGGCGGCCGGCGCCGTTCCCGGCGTCGCCCCGCGTGGACGGGCCCGAACCACGACGGGACGAGAACGTCCCCCACGGGGAGGCCGGTGTGCCGACCCAGGGCCGCCGCCAGGACGACCGCCGGATCGATCCCGTAGCGGAGCCGCCGCCACCGTACCCGGGGGACGGGGACGAGCAGCGCCGTCCCCGACGGGAGGCGGGCCGCCATGGGACCGGCCAGCAGGAGGGCGGCCTCGACGAGGCCCTCATATTTCAGCCGGTGCACGAGCCGCCTCGCCGCGCCGTCGTGGCAGAAGGCGGGACGGACGACCAGCCCACCTTCCAGCCAACGGTCGGGAGCAGGACGGACACCACCCCGGCACGGCGTGCACAGGACCCGGTCACTCGGCGCTCGACATGAGAGGCAGGGCACGGTCCCCGACCGTATCGGCCCGGTGTGACGAGCCACCGAGCACCCGGGCGGTCCGACCCGGTCAGGTCCCCTCTTGCCACCCCGCGAGGTACGCCTGCTGCTCCTCGGTGAGCCGCTCCAGCCCGGCCCCCATCGACTGGAGCTTGATCCGGGCCACCTCCTGGTCGAGTTCGGGCGGCAGGGTGTAGATGTCGGGTTCGAGGGAGCCGGCCCGATGCACGAGCCACTCGGCGGCCAACGCCTGGTTCGAGAAGGACATGTCCATCACGTCGGCCGGATGGCCTTCCGCGGCTCCCAGGTTCACCAGGCGCCCCTCGGCGGCGACGAGCAGACGGCGGCCATCGGGCATCTCGTATTCGTCGAGGTTGGCGCGCACCGGACGACGGGCCACCGCCGCCTCGGCCAGCGACGCCAGGTCGAGTTCGATGTCGAAATGTCCGGCGTTGGCGAGGATCGCCCCGTCCTTCATCCGTTCGAAGTGCTCCATGCGGAGCACGTGCTTGTTCCCGGTCACCGTGATGAAGACGTCACCGATCGGAGCCGCGTCCAGGGCCGTCATCACCTCGTAGCCGTCCATCGCCGCCGCCAACGCCCGGATCGGATCGACTTCGACGACGACGACCTTCGCCCCCATCCCGTCGGCCCGGTCGGCGACACCGCGCCCACAGTCCCCGTATCCGACCACGACGACGTGGGATCCCGCCAACAGGATGTTGGACGCACGCAGGATGCCGTCGAGCGCCGACTGTCCCGTGCCGTAGCGGTTGTCGAACAGGTGCTTGGTCGCCGAGTCGTTCACGGCGACGACCGGCAGCCTGAGGGTCCCCTCCTCGGCCATCGCCCGCAGACGGATCACTCCGGTGGTGGTCTCCTCGGTGGAACCGATGGGCGCCAGCTCGGTCCGCTCGGTGTGGAGCACCGTGACCAGGTCGGCACCGTCGTCCATCGTCACGTCGGGTTTGGCGTCGAGGACGGCGTGGATGTGGCGGTAGTAGCGGTCGGCGTCCTCGCCACGCACCGCGAACACGGGGATCCCCTCGGCGACCAGCGCGGCGGCCACGTCGTCCTGGGTGGAGAGCGGGTTGGACGCACACAGGGCGACTTCGGCGCCCCCGTCCCGCAACGCGAGCATCAGGTTGGCGGTCTCGGCGGTGACGTGAAGGCAGGCTCCGATCCGTCGGCCCTCCAGAGGTCGCTCGTTGCGGAACCGTTCTCGGATCGTGGCGAGTACGGGCATCCGTCGCCCGGCCCACGCCACCCGACGAGCACCGTCGGCCGCCAGTCCCGGATCTGCGATGTCGTAGTCCATCAGGTCTCCTGTTCCAGTCGTCGTTTCAAGTCCTCGATGACGTCCACCGGGACCGGGTCCACGCCGGCGAGCGCGGCGAGCTCCAGGGAGACGAGATCGCCGACGGCCACCAGGGAGATCATCCTCGCCAACGGCGTCTCGCCCTGGGCGTACACCTCACCCACCCACTCGACCTGAGAGGCGGTGACCTCCTCGGTGAGACGGAACCGAGCCGACACCGCCTCCATCTCGTCCCGATCACGCAACGTGACGATCCCGACCCGTCGTCCCAGGTCGGGTCGGGCCGACCAGCCGACGATCTCGTTGTGATCCAGCTCGGGCAGCACCGCCCACCAGGACGGCCATTTGGCGTTCTCGTTGATCTGGGTCTTCCACCGCTGCGCGACGGGTGCGGTGAGCCCCACGGAACCGTACACGGCCACGATCCGACCGTCGAGACGCTCCGCCAGGTCCCGCGCGAGGCCCTCCGCCGTCCCTCCGGGACCGGCCAGGGAGGAGGCCAGGGCGCTCGCCTCGGCGAGGGCGTCGCGGGGGTCGGCGACGACCCCGGAGGCGGAGAGAATCCGGAGGATCGAGCCGAGCAGGTACCCGAACGCAGCCCGGGGCTGGAGCCCACCGGGGACCGAGACCAGCGGGAAGCCCCGTTCGCGAGCAATCACGCCCAAGGTGCCGCCCGAGGTGACCGCGACGACGTCCAGGCCGTGGTCGATGGCCGACTCCACCGCCGACAGCGTCTCCTCGGTGTTCCCCGAGTACGAGACCGCCACGACGAGGGGCCGGACCCGGGACGCCCACCCAGGGAGTCGGTACGACTTGTGGACCGCGACCCGTCGACCTTCGACCTCGGCGAGCACCGATGCGAAATCCCCGCCGATCCCCGAGCCGCCCATCCCGCAGACGAGGGCTTCGTCCCGCGGCGGCACGGCGTCGACGTCCAGGTTCGCGGCCCACGAGAGCTGCTCGCCGAGCCCGGCGACCATGTCCCGCATCTGCTCGGCGCTCATACGTCGACGACCATGTCGGGAATCCCGTCGGTCACCGGATAGCGGCGCCCGCACTCGCGGCACACCAGCTCCGAGGACTCCTCGTCCTCGGTGAGCTCGCCGTGGCAGAGCGGACAGCGGAGGATGTCGAGCAGGTCGGGATCGATCATGGGGCCTCCTCACGGATGACGGCCTCCACCTGGGCGACCAGGTCGGCGAGCTCCTCAGGATCGGTCGCCTCGGCGTTGAGCCGCAGCAGCGGCTCCGTGTTCGAGGGCCGCAGGTTGAACCACTTCGTCGGCCATGACACCGTGAGGCCGTCGAGCCGATCCTGGTCGGCTCCGGCGAACGCCCGGGCGACCCGTTCGAGGGTGGCGTGCTGGTCGGCCACCTCGAAGTTGATCTCACCGGAGGCGACGTAGGGCTCGACGTCTTTGCGGAGCTCGGAGAGGGGTCGCTCCGCCTCCGAGACGACCTGGAGCAGAACCAGCATGGCCAGCATCCCCGAGTCTGCCCGGTAGTTGTCGGCGAAGTAGTAGTGACCGGAATGCTCCCCACCGAACACCGCTCCGCTCTCCGCCATCACCTTCTTGATGAAGGAGTGGCCGACCCGAGTGCGGACGGGGACGCCTCCGTGGGCCCGGATCGTCTCGGCGACCGCACGAGAGGTGATGAGGTTGTGGACGATCGTGGCACCGGGATGGCGCTGGAGGAACCATCGGGCGATCAGCGCCGTCGTGGTGCTGCCGGAGAGAGGTTGGAGCTGGTCGTCGACGAAGAAGGCCCGGTCGGCGTCGCCGTCGAAGGCCACCCCGAGGTCGGGACGCTCCCGCTCCATCAAGGCGACGAGATCCTGCAGGTTCTCGGGTTGCAGCGGATCCGCCGGATGGTTGGGGAAGGTGCCGTCCGGTTCCAGATAGAGACCGATGAGCTCGGCCTCGAGGCGCTCGAAGATCCGCCCGATGGCCACGCCCGCCATCCCGTTCCCCCCGTCGGCGGCGACGCGCAGTCGCCCGATCCGGTCCGGATCCACCACCGAGAGGAGATGATCGACGTAGCCGCTGATCGCGTCGACGACCTCCACGACACCGCCCCCGGGCCCGGACGGGACGCCCTGGTCCACCATCGCCCGGATCTCGCCGAGGCCGGTCTCGGCCCCGACCGGTGCCGCGCCCTCCCGGCACAGCTTGATCCCGTTGTACTCGGGCGGGTTGTGGGAAGCGGTGATCATCACCCCCGGGATCGACCGTGATCCGGAGACGTAGTAGATGCAATCGGTGGGGACTTCACCGACGTCGAGGACGTCGGCCCCCTGGCCGGTGATCCCGGCGGCGATCGCCTCGGCCAGATCGGGTGACGAACGCCGACAGTCCCGACCGACGGCGATCTGGGAGGCGCCGGTGAGGAGGACGAACGCGCCACCGACCGCCTCGGCCAGCGGCGGGTCGAGCTCCCCCAGGTCGGTCCGCCCTCGGATGTCGTAGGCCTTGAACACGGCGGCCGGGTCACCCACGGACGCTCCTCTCGTCGCTCGTGGCGCGCATTGTACGTCCGCACCGGACTCCGCCCGCGACCGACGACGACTCCCGTCCCTACACTGCGCCGACCATGCCGCCCACCCTCTCCGTCGTCGTCCCCGTCCACAACGAGGCGGGATTCATCCGTGAGGGGATGCGTGGGATCCTGTCGGCGCTGCACGAGGTGGGCGTCCCCTTCGAGCTGATCGTCGTGGAGAACGGTTCGGTCGACGACACCGCCGCCCTGGCGTCCGAGACGGGGAGAGGGGAGCCGGTCACCGTGGTGAGTCTCGCCGAACCCGACTACGGGGCGGCGATGCGGGAGGGGTTCCTTCGCGCCCAGGGTGAGTGGGTCGTCAACTTCGATATCGACTATTTCTCCGCCGACTTCCTACGCCACGTACTCGCCGGCTCCGACGCCGACGTGGTGATCGGGTCGAAGCGTGATCCCGCGTCGGAGGACCGACGGCCGTTCACGCGTCGACTGGCGACTCGCGTCTTCAATCTGCTGCTCCGGATCCTGTTCCGCTCCCGGGTGTCGGACACCCACGGGATGAAGGGATTCCGTCGGGAGGTCGTCGCCCAGATCGTGCCCGAGGTCGAGGCCCGCCAGGATCTGTTCGACACCGAGCTGGTGCTCCGGGCCGAACGGTCCGGGTTCCGGATCGTCGAGGTTCCGGTGCTGGTGGAGGAGCTCCGGCCCGCCCGGTCGTCACTGATCCGGCGGGTGCCCCGAACCCTGGCGGGACTGTGGCGGATCAGGCGTCGGCTCGCCGCGTCCCGGTGATCCGGTGACGGGCTCGCCAGGCGACCAGACCTCCGATCCCGGCCAGGGTGAGCAGCCATCCGAGGCGCTCCGGCCAGCCTCGCCGGAATTCCAGCACCACCTCCTCCTGGGTGGGGACCACCACCATCAGCGACGGCGTCGCCAGCCAGGGTCCGTCGGCACCCACGGCCGTCCAGTTGGGAAAGTACGAGACCTTCACCAGGTGGGGTACGCCGACGGCGGTGGTGCGGAAGCTGATGCGATGGGGCTCGATCACGACGTCGGAGACCGCCGCAGGTGGCGGATCGAGGGGTCTCTCCGCCAGCTCGGCGGTCGATGACACCCGGGGCCAGTCCGGCGGTCCGTCCGCCGTGACCCAACGATCGACGAGGGAGAGGTCGTCGTACCAGTCGAGGGCGAACTCGTTGAACTCGGCCGGGCCGGCGTCGCCTCCTCCCGGCTCGAACACCGCGGGCTGGTTGGTCGCCACCTCCACCAGGTCGGTCGGGGGGAGGCGGTAGATGGCGAAGGGAGCCACGTCGGCGATCTTCACCATGTCGGCGCGGCGGTCGGCCTCGGCCTTGGCCTCGTCGGTGTAGGCGACGTAGTAGCGGACCCCGTACAGCCCCAGGTGGACCACACCCCGGTCGAACTCGAAGGTCCGATACCGCAACCCGGGGATCGGGTTCGACGGGCGTCGGCTCATCTCGGCCGTGTTGAGAAAGTGGAAGGGGGTGGTGAGGGCCGACTCGAAGAACAACCCCTCCATCGACGGATGGGCGCCGCCGGTCCAGTAGGGAAACAGCATCAGCGACATCGGCGTCCCGTACTTGTCCAACTCCCGGTTCGCCTCCCACTGGATCCGACCCGGTGGGAGGGTCTCCACGGTCTCCATCAGGGCTCGGTACTCGGGGTATGGCCCCTTCGCCTCGTAGCCCTCGAAATTCCATCGGGCCCAGCCGTCGATGAAGGTGACCCCCGCCAACCCTCCGAACACCAGCGTGAGGGCGGCGGTGGCGGTGAGCACCCCGTGGGAGGTGGGCCTCCCTCTCCACAGGAGGCTCAACGCCACCAGCCCCACACCGACCGCTCCGACGACGTACGGAGCCCAGGCGGCGGCCTGCGTCTCCCGCACGAGGCCGACCGAGACCGCCACCGCCACCAGGGCGACGGCGCGCGGCCAATGCGCCGAGATGCGTTCGGGGAGCCGCCGGGCGATGGCGGCGGCCAAGGCACCGACACCGAGCGCCGCGAAGAACCCGACCCCGAAGTACCAATAGGGCAGCAGCCTCCCGTTCCACAGCTTCCATCGTTGATCGGCGAACAGGTCCGGGAACAACTCCGGCAGGATGTTCGGCAACGGGAAGTAGATGACGGGGACGAGCGTCGTCGCGACGACGGGCAGGATCCGGTTCGTTCGACGTCCCGCCCACAGGACGCCCCCGATCGCGGCCGGGAGCAGCAGCCACAGCTCGATCGGGAAGATCTCCTCCCAACGGTCGAGCGGGGTCCAGGCCATGTCGGAGCTGTATCCGATCCGGGCGACCAGCGGTACCGCCCAGAAGGCGGCGATGGCGCCACCCCACAACCCGACGGTGATCGCCGGCCGGAACGAGCGCCTCCAGACGAACACGGTGAGGGACGCGACGGCGAGCACGATCGTGGTGAGGATGTGGGACAGGATGGTGAGACCGAGCACGGCCGCCGCCCACGGGATGTACCGGCGGTCGTCACGTACCGCCCGGATGAGCAGCCCCAGGTAGAAGAAGCCGAGGGCGAAGGACCAGCCGTAGGCGAACTCTCCGGCCAGGGTCGACGCCACGTTGGCTCCGTAGATCGAGTAGCTCTCCATGAACATGAACGCCGTCGACGCCCCGGCGGCGGCCATGGCCACCCCACGGCCGAACCGCATCGACCGGGCGAGGAAGTAGGAGGCGGGGGGGAGCGCGAGGAGCCCGGCCACCGCCACCAGCTTGAAGGCGACGCCGTAGGGCAGCAGGAGGTCGAGGGCGACGATCACGAGGCTGGGGAGCGGGAAGTAGAAGTAGAAGGCGGGGAAACCCGCGAACCAGTCGTTGCTCCAACCGAGGATCCGCCCCGACGGCAGCAGCACGTCCCGGAGATAGGCGGGTGCGTAGACGTGGGCCCCCATGTCGCCGCCCGTCGGGGTGTTGGCCGTGAAGATCAGCTGCGGATTGAGGACCCCGAAGACGACGAGGGAGGCCGCGGCGACCACCACGAGGGCGAGCCAGGAGGATCTCCGCATGAAGGGGTGGTCAGCGGCGGGTGCGCCGCGCCAGCTCCAGCACCTCGGTCAGCTGCAGCTTCTGGCCGTTCCGGTCCCACCACCGTTCTTCACACCGGTGGCACGAGAAGAAGTAGAGCTCGACGTGGTCGGCCAGTCGATGCTTGATCTCGATGACGTCCTTGGCGCCGCACTGCGGACAGTCCATGTGTTCGATCCCCTGTCGACCCGCCCGTCATGCTAACCGCCGAGCGCGGGTGTGCCAGGCTCCTCGTCGAGGAGCCTGCCGACGTACCGACTCCGCCGACGGCCGTCCTCCCGCCAGTACGCGTACCAGTACGGACCGTGGGGACAGCGGGTGCAGCCCGCCTTGCCGCACCGCACCATCCGCTGCTGCAGACTCACCCGGGTCCGGTCGCCGGGAGGGATGGCGCCTGCGGCCTCGAGACGCGCCCGGGCGAGGATCAGGAGCCGCCGCAGCTCGTGGGTGTCGAGTTCCCGAACCGCGTCGATGAGGTCGCGGTCGAGGGGCACGTCAGGCGACGCCGGAGTCGACGTCCACGGGTGAGAAGAGTCGGGCGACGTTTCGTTGATCGGTGAGGGTCCATCCGAGCGGCGGGGTGAGCCGGTCGGCGTGTTCGCCGCACAGCACGTAGCCCGTCCCCCGGTCACGGGCGGCGTCGAGGTCTCCCAGCCACACCGCGCGCTCGTCGTAGGTGAAGGTCATGCAGGCGACACCCGGGGCGCCGCACCGGATACACGATGCAACCATGGGGAGGCACGGTAGGGCCGTGACCCCTTCCGATCAAGGACCCTCGGCGAGCCGATCGAGGACGGAGCGGTCGGGCACGCCTTCGAAGGCCACTCCGTTCCCGTCGGCGTCCAGCCGGACCACGGTCGGGACCCGGGCCACGGCGTACCGGTCGAACAGCTCCGGCGAATGCTCCCAGGCGACCTCGCGCACGCCGTCGTCCCCGAAACGCCCGACGACCGCGTCCCGGGCCGGAGTGCAGGAGTCACACGTCTCGGAGGTGAAGAGGACGATCCCGGGGCCGAGACCCGGCATCCGTACCTTCCGGGGGCGAGCCGCCGCCCTCCGTCTCGCCAGCCAGGCCAGGACCAGACCGAGGCCTGCGGCTCCGGCGGCGACGGCGACTCGCACCCAGATCTCACTCATCGAGCGGTACCCCCGCCCCGAGCGCCGTCGGACCCTCACCTCCGAAGGTCCACATGACGACGACGTCCCCGACCGCTTCCACCAGGTAGCCGCCGCCCGACCCGCTCCCGACGGGGATCGGGGTCACCGACGAGGGCGCCGCCTCTTCGACTCGGGCCTGCGCCCCCGAGGTCAAGGGCTGAACGACGACGTCGAGCGGGTCGGGGCCGGGGTTGAGAACCCACAGGATCGAAGGTCCACCCACTCCGGGACCGGCGACGAGCCAGCGGTCGCCCGGAGCGTTCACCCCCGGCGACGAAGCCCGAAGGTGCTCGCCGGTGAGGGAGAGCCCGGCGAGAATGGGCCCGGTGGCGGTCACCCGGATCCCGGCGGGGACCGCCACCTCGGAGAGATCGACCACCACCTGCCGACCGGGAGCGACCCGTCCCGTCTCCACGGACGTCTCCACCACGCCGCCTGCGTAGACGTCGACCTGGTACTCGACCTCGGTGGGCGCCGCCGACACGAAGGTGAGCGTCGCCGAGCTCTGCCCGACGTCGGGCAGGGTGATCCACCAGTCACCGGCCGGCGGGGTGAAGGCGGCGGTGGCGACGTCGCCGTCGCCCGCCTGGGCGACCAGCCCGACGACCGCTCCCCGTTCCGTCGTCAGGACGAGCGAGAGATGCTCCCGGAGCGGGAGCAGGCGCCCCAGCTCGGCGGTGACCGTGGAGCGGGCAGGTACCAGCACCGAGGCCAGCTCACTGGGCGAGTCCTCACCGACCTCGCTCGCTCCGGTGACGGCGACGACGGCGTCCGCCGCGAAGGGGTTCCCGAGGACCAACGTGACCCGTTCACCGTCGAGAGTGGAGACGCCCGACACCGCCATCACGGGCTCGGGACGGCCCGGGCAACGGTGGGTGGCCTTTCCTCGGTCGCCCCGGGAGAGCACCGACGTCTCGACGACGTCGCCCGGCAGCTCGGCCAGCACCGTGCCGAACCCGACGAGGCCCGAGTCGGCCAGCGGCACGACGCCTCCCCCGGCGGACCCGATCACCCCGTCAGCGGCGGGGACGAGCTCGTCGGCCCCGGTCACCGAGACGGCCATCGGTCCCGGAACGGCCGAGGCGGCGGCCAACACGGGGGTCGATCCCCGGTCCGCACGGGCGACACAGGCGCGGAACCGAGCCGGAGCCACCGACTGGGTGGAGGCGGGTTCGGGGACCGACGCCGTCGGCGCCGACGACACCGCCGCCACCGCGAGGGCCACACCGACGAGGAAGGCGAGCGATCGTCTCACACCTTCACCTCTTCGGACGTCTCGGCCTCCCCCTCCGCCTCCACGATCCTGGAGGTCCCCGCCTGCTGCGGCACGGCCACACCCGCCAGGGCTGCCAGCGCCAGACCGACGGCCGCCCATCCCGCGGCCCGTGCCGCCGGGTCGGTGGCGAACCAGACCTCACCGGTACGGGCGGACACCGAGTTCGCCCACCCGTCACGCACCCAGTCGGGTCGCCATCGGCGGTCGGCGTTGTCGGCGATTCTCACCCTCGCACCCTCAGAGGCGGGACCCGACGCCGCCGCGTAGGTCCAGGTCCATGCGGAGCCGTCGGAGGCCGCCGCCCGAGGCATGGCGGCCTCGTTGCGGTACACGGCGATCCCCGGCCCGAGGGGGATCGGGGCCAGATCCACCTGGTTGGCCAGAGCCTCGGTGAAGGGCGTATCGCCCAGGACCACGATCCAGCGGATGGCGAAGGGCGCCAACGCCGCCCCCGGCCGCACCCCTTCGGCGAGGACCACCTCGGCGAGGGTCTCGTCGAGGGCTCGGTCACCGGCCCGCTCGGTGGGA
>Ga0256839_1004212_pt1 | contig 14226 bp, 9 predicted proteins | sample 354166metaG_FD_185968 | JGI IMG/M metagenome (GOLD analysis project Ga0256839, IMG submission 185968) | Hydrothermal vent microbial communities from Mid Atlantic Ridge, Atlantic Ocean - 354-166 | ecosystem: Environmental > Aquatic > Marine > Hydrothermal vents | place: Atlantic Ocean: Mid... | reverse complement strand
CGACGTAGGCCAGCAGCACCAGGCCCAGGCCGTAGACCCCTTGCCGCGCCAGGGCCGCCTGCCGCCCGCGCCGGGCCCAGTACCCCGCGTAGGCCGCGTCCGCCGCGGCCACGGCCTCGCCCAGGTCCCGGTCCAGGAGGGCGTGAAGGAGCCGGTCGACGGTGCGGGCCCGGGCCAGGGCCATGCGCCCGTGCTGCACGAAGGCCCGGTGCCAGGACGCCAGGGCCGGCGGGGGCGCCAGTCCTTCGAGACCGGCCAGGGCCGCCTCGGCCCCGGCGAACGCCTCCGCCCCGGAACGGGCAACGGCACCGGACAGGGCGGCGAGCAGGCGGCTGCCGGCCGCGGCCAGCGCCATCTCCTGCTGGCCCCGCGCCCGGCGCGCCAGGTCCCGCTCCAGGCCGGCCAGGTAGTGCAGGGAATTGCGCAGCACCGCGGTGTGGGACTTGAACCGCTCCACCCGGTCTTCCAGCGCCCGGACCTCGCGCCGGACGCGGGCCACCGCCTCGGCCACGCGCGGCCCGCGCCCGGCCAGCGGCAGGTCCGCCGCGGCGTCGAGCAGGGCATCCATTCCCCGCGCCAGGGGATCGTAGTCCCGCAACAGGCCCGCCCGCACCAGGAGCAGGTCCCGGAGCAGGCGCGCCTCGGCCGTGGACACGGCATCGATCCGGTGGAGATCCTGCTGGGCCTGCAGGGGTTCCGCCTCGCGCGCCCGCTGGTAGAACAGGCTGAAGGCGGCCAGCAGCAGCCCCAGGAGCACGGCGTGGAACAGTCCCGCGCGGGTCAAGGCCGGTCCTCCGCCTCGCCGGGCGGTGCCCCCAGCGGACGCCCGCGCCAGTAACCGGTGAGGCTGTGCAGAAAGGCCACCAGGTCGGCCACGTGGGCCTCGGGCAGCGTCCGTCCCAGCTGCAGGCGCGCCACCCGCCGCACCGCTTCTTCCAGGGTCGCGGCGCTGCCGTCGTGGAAGTACGGCGCGGTCACCGCCACGTTGCGCAGGCTGGGCACCCGGAAGACGTAACGATCCGCCTCGTTGCCGGTGACCAGGAACCGCCCGGGATAGATCTTCTCCTTCTTCGCCCTGTCCGAGGGATCGGCGAACACGCCGAAGCGGGCGAACAGGTTGCCCCCCAGGTTGATGCCCTGGTGGCAACTGATGCACCCGTAGTCGACGAAGTGCCGCCAGCCCCGCTGCTGCCGGGGCGTGAGCGCATCACGCTCGCCGCGCAGGTAGCGGTCGAAGGGCGCATCGGGGGTGACGAGCGAGCGCTCGAAGGTGGCCAGGGCATCCAGCACCGCCTCGCGGCGCGGCGGGCCGCCGTAGATCTCGCGGAACCGGCGCACGTACTCGGGATCATCCCGCAGCCGCGCCAGCAGCCGCGGCCAGGTGGTGGCGGCATGGCGGGGATTGCGCAGGTCGGCCTCGGCCTGCTCCTCCAGGGTGCGGAAGGCCCCGCGCCAGGTGAGGCGGTGATTGAAGGCGGCGTTGAACACCGTGGGCGCATTGACCGCTCCCGGTTCCCCGGTGTTGGTCACCGAACGCGGCAGGCCGTCGTCCCCGCCTTCCTCCAGCCGGTGGCAGCTGCTGCAGGCCAGGCGACCGCTCTCCGACAGGCGGGGATCGCGGAACAGCCGTTCGCCCAGCGCCACCTTGCGCGCATCCAGGACCACCGACCGCGGCAGGGGCCGGACCGCGCCGTGCAGTGACGGGTTGGAGCCTTCGTGCGCCGGTGCAACGATGGCGAGCAACAGCACGCCGGCGGTGGCGACACCGGCCCGCAACCAATGGGGCTTGGGGTCCAAGAGGCCCTCGTTGAATCCGCAGCGACGTTGACACCCTGCTGGCAACAGTCACCCTCCCTGGCAACCCTTCGAACAAAAGCTTAGCAACCCCGCCGCCCGCCTCCAACCGCGGTGGACCGGTGTGGCGGGTGCTTCCATCCGCGCCAAAAAATCAGGAATTATCGCCTTTTTAATTCAACCAGTTGCCACTAAACCCTTTCTGTTCCCATGTATTAGGCGGCGTCGCCGGAGGCCTCGCCCATCACCCGCCGCACCGGCTGCCGGCCCAGGGTGAAGTGAAACTCGGCGCCCCGGCCGGGCTCGGCGCGGGCCCAGATGCGGCCGCCGTGGCGGGCGACGATGCGCTGCACCGTGGCCAGGCCGATGCCCGTGCCCTCGTACTCGCTGGCCGGGTGCAGGCGCTGGAAGACGCCGAACAGCTTGTGCGCGTAGCGCATGTCGAACCCGACGCCGTTGTCGCGCAGGGTATAGATGACCTCGCCGTCCTCGCGCCGTTCCTCGAGGACGATCTCGGCCGGGTCGCGCGTGCGGGTGTACTTCCAGGCGTTGCCCAGCAGGTTGTCCATCATCAGGCGCAGCAGGCGGCGGTCGCCCACCACCGGGGTCCGCGCCCGGCAGCGGAACAGGACCGGGCGGCCGGGCTCGTGGGCCTGGAGCTGGCTGAGGGCTTCCGCCGCCAGCCGGCACAGCTGGACTTCTTCCTCCACCAGCTCGGCACGGCCGATGCGGGAGAGATGCAGCAGCCCGTCGATGAGCTGGGCCATGCGGCCGGCGGCGCGCCGGATGCGCTCCAGGTGAAAGCGCCCTTGCTCGTCCAGCCGGTGGCCGTGGTCCTCGAGCAGCATCTGGCTGAAACCGTCCAGCGCCCGCAGGGGCGCGCGCAGGTCATGGGACACCGAATGGCAGAAGGCTTCCAGCTCGCGCGTGCGCTCGGCCACGCGTTCTTCCAGCCGCAGGCGCAGCCGCAGGTTCTCCAGAGCGGCCGACACCCGCTGCGCGTACAGGTGCAGGATCTGCATGTCCTGTTCGTCGAACCGCCCGTGACGGCGGAAGGCCGCCAGCGCGGCCACCACGCCCTCCCCGGCCCTCACCGGGGCCAGGACGGCGGACGACAGGCCCAGGACTTCCGCCAGGTCCCGCTCCACCCGCGGATCATGGTCCAGATCGTCCACCCGCAGGACCCGGTTGTGGCGCACCACCCACCCGCAGAGCGTGGTATCGCCGGCGGCCGTCCGTTGCCCGCGCAGCCGCTCCGCCCCTTCGCCCGCCACCGCCTGGTAGACGAAGGCCGCACCATCCCCCGCCACCACCGCCACTGCCGCCAGGTGGGCCTCCACCAGGACCTGCACGCCGGCACAGACGCGGACATGGAAATCCTCCAGGCTGTCCACCGGCTGCAGGATCCGCTGGACCTCGCGGTCCAGCCGCTCCAGCAGGACCTGGCGGCGCTGGCGCACGGCCTCGATGTCGCGCCGCTCGCTGATGTCGCGCACCAGGGCCAGCACGTTGCCGCCGGCCAGCCGGCGCAGGCGCACCTCCACCGGGAAGGTGCCGCCGTCGCGCCGGCGCGCGGTCCCTTCCACGTCCACCGCCTCTCCGTCCCGGGCCCGTTGCATCAGCGCCTGCACGTTCGCCGTGTCGCAGTCGCCGCACGTGAACGTTCCGGCCGGCAGCCGCAGCATCTCTTCCCGCGTGTAGCCGTAGGCTTGCAGCGCATTGTCATTCACTTCCACCAGGCGGCCGTCGCCGCCGTGGACGAAGATCATGTCCGGGGAGGCGTCGTAGATGGCCTGCAGGAAGTCACGCGCGCCGGCCAGCTCCGCCTGGGTCTGCACCTGGCGGGTCACGTTCACCACCGTGCCCGCCATGCGCACCGGCCGGCCGCCGGCATCCCGCATCACTTCGCCGCGCGCATGGACCCACTGCTCGGACCCGTCGGCCCAGCGCATGCGGTGCAGGACCTCGAACCGGCCGTCACCCTCCATGGCCTCCTCCAGGGCCCGGTCGATGACCGGCAGCTCCTCGGGCGGCACCATGGCCCGGTAGAAATCCGGGCGCTCCTGCAGGGTCTCCAGGGACTGGCCGAAGATGATCTCCACGCTGCCCCACCAGGTCACCCGGTCGGTCTGCATGTCGTGTTCCCAGATGGCGATGCGCCCGGCCTCCAGTGCCAGCTGCAGGCGCTGCTCGCTGGCGCCCAGGGCGGCGGTGTGCCGGCGCAGGCGCCGGTGCAGCCGCCAGATGTGAATCAATGCCGTCGCCAGGACGACGGCCAGCCCGGCCGCGGCCCACGCCCACCAGGTGGGCGGGGACGGCGCGGGCACCCCGGCCGCGAGGGCGGGCACGCACCAGAGGGAAAGGAACGACAGGACGGCGGCGCGCGGGCTCCCGCCGGGGCCGGACCGCCCGCCGGGGAAAACCATGGCGCCGGTCCCGGCCTGGCCCCCCTGCGAACCGGAACGCGGGTCGAAGACCATGTCCCTGTGTCGGCACCACGGGCCGGCGGCTTGAGCGGGACGGCGGAGGAAAACCGGCCGCCTACGCGATGCGGACCCGGGCGAAGCGGCGCTTGCCCACCTGCACCACGTAAGGCCCGCCCGCGGCCAGCTCCAGGTGGGGATCCGTGATGCGCTCGCCGTCCACGCGCACCGCGCCCTGGCGCACCATGCGCAGGGCCTCGGACGTGCTTTTGACCAGCCCGGCCTCCTTGAGCACGTAGCCGATGGCCAGCCGGCCCTCGGGGGCCGCCAGCGACACCTCCGGCATGTCCTCGGGCAGGGCCCCCTTCTGGAACCGGGCGACGAAGTTTTCCCGCGCGCGGCAGGCGGCCGCGGCGTCGTGGAACCGGGCCACGATCTCCTCCGCCAGCAGGAACTTGATGTCGCGCGGGTTGGCGCCCTCGGCCACCCGGCGGCGGAAACCGGCGATCTCCTCCGCCGGGCGGAAGCTCAGGAGCTCGAACCAGCGCCACATGAGTTCGTCGGAGATGGACATGATCTTGCCGAACATCTCGTCCGGCGGCTCGTCGATGCCCACGTAGTTGCCCAGGGACTTGGACATCTTCTGCACCCCGTCCAGGCCCTCGAGGATAGGCACCGTGATCACCACCTGGGGCGGCTGGCCGTAGTGCTTCTGCAGCTCGCGCCCCACCAGCAGGTTGAATTTCTGGTCGGTGCCGCCCAGCTCCACGTCGGCGCGCAGGGCCACCGAGTCGTAGCCCTGGATCAGCGGGTACAGGAACTCGTGGATGGCGATGGGCTGGCCCGAATGATAGCGCTTGGCAAAATCGTCCCGTTCCAGCATGCGTGCCACCGTGTGCCTGGCCGCGAGCTGGATGAGATCCGCCGCGCTCATCTCGTTCATCCAGCTGGAGTTGAACATGACCAGGGTCTTTTCCGGTTCCAGGATCTTGAAGATCTGCTGCTCGTAGGTGCGGGCGTTCTCGATGACCTCGTCGCGCGACAGGGGCGGCCGGGTGGTGCTCTTGCCGGTGGGATCGCCGATCATGCCGGTGAAGTCACCGATGAGGAACAGGACCTCGTGGCCCAGGTCCTGGAACTGGCGCAACTTATTTATTAGCACCGTGTGGCCCAGGTGCAGGTCGGGCGCCGTGGGATCGAAGCCGGCCTTGACCCGCAGCGGCCGGCCCGCGGCCAGCCGCTCCCCCAGCTCCGACTCCAGCAGGATCTCCTCGGTGCCCCGGCGCAGCACCGCCAGCGCCTGGTCCACCTCGGCCGGCCACCGTTGCTCGCGCTGTGCCATGAGTGCGTATGCAACCTCCCCGGACATGAAAAAAGACGCGATAGGGTATCACACCCCCCGCCTCGCCCGGCCCCGGTCCGGCCGTGGAAGTTGACCGCGGGGGCATCCGCGGGCTATGTTTAGCCAAGGTCAAAAAAATTTAAAATTCCGTGGATTACAACTCATTCTTGAAGCGCGACTATAAGTCGCTGGGGGAACCCCTCTACCGCCGCTCGCGGTTCCGCTGGTCGCGGCTGCACCTGTTGCTGCTGGCGGCCGCCACCCTCATGGCCGGGACCCTGCTCACGCTCGCCTCGCGCGAGGCCGAGGCCACCCGGGCCCCGGCCGCCACCGCCGCCCCGGCCCGGATCACCGTGCCGCTGCCGGTGGACGTGGGACCGGAGGACACGACGGCCGCTGCCCCCGTGCCGGATACCGACCCGCGCTGGCAGAACGTGCGCGTGCGCCGGGGCGACACCCTGTCCGCCATCTTCTCCCGCCTGGGGCTGCCCCAGGGGGAGCTGCAGCGGGTCCTGGCCGCCGGCGGCGATGCCGCCGGGCTGCGCCGGCTGCGGCCGGGCCAGACCATCCGGGTGCGGGCCGAGGCCGGCCGGCTGCTGGAGCTGGTGCACGAACGCGGGCCGCTGGAATCGCTCCGGGTGCACCGGGAGGGCGACGGGTTCACCGCCCGCCTGGTGCAGCGGGAACTGGAACGGCGCGTCACCTACAGCGCCGGCACCATCGAGAACTCCCTGTTCGAGTCGGCCACCGCCGCCGGCCTGTCCCAGAACCTGGTGATGGAGCTGGCCGGGATCTTCGGCTGGGACATCGACTTCGCCCTGGACATCCGCCGCGGTGACCGCTTCCGGGTCATCTACGAGGAACAGTACCTGGACGGGCGCAAGGTGGGCGAGGGCCCCATCCTGGTGGCCGAGTTCGTCAACCAGGGCCGCCGCTTCCACGCCGTGCGCTACACCGATCCGGAGGGCCGCACCGACTACTACACCCCCGAGGGGCTGTCCATGCGCAAGGCCTTCCTGCGCACCCCGGTGGACTTCACCCGCATCGCCTCGCGCTTCGGGCGGCGCCGGCATCCCGTCCTCAACCGCATGCGGGTCCACAAGGGCGTGGACTACGCCGCCCGCCGCGGCACCCCGGTGAAGGCCGCCGGTGACGGGCGGGTGATCTTCCGCGGGCGCAAGGGCGGCTACGGGCGCACCATCATCATCCAGCACGGCGGGCGCTACAGCACCCTCTATGCCCATCTCTCCGGCTACCGCCGCGGCCTGCGCGTGGGCAGGCGCGTGAAGCAGGGACAGGTCATCGGCTACGTGGGCAGCTCGGGCCTGGCCACGGGCCCGCACCTGCACTACGAGTTCCGGGTCAACGGCGTGCACCGCAACCCGCTCACCGTGAAGCTGCCCAATGCCCGTCCCATCGCCCGCCGCTTCCGGGACGATTTCCTCCTCCACGCCCGGCGCCTCATGGCGCAGCTGGACGCGCACGGCCCCACCCGGGTGGCCCGCGCGCCCTGACGGGCCGCTGCGGCCATGGCGCACCCCTACGTGGGGCTGATGACCGGCACCAGCCTGGATGCCGTGGACGCCGTGCTGGTGGAGTTCCACGGCAACCGGCCCCGCCTGCTGGCCGCGCGCTCCACCCCCCTGGCACCGGACCTGCGCGCCGGGCTGGCCGCCCTGACCCGGCCCGGCGAGGACGAGATCCACCGTCTGCTGGCGGCCGACACCGCCCTGGGCGAGGCCCTGGCCCGGGCGGTGCTGGCGCTGCTGGCGGGGGCCGGCGTGGAGCCGGCCGCGGTGCACGCCGTGGGCAGCCACGGCCAGACCGTGCGCCACTGCCCGGACCCGCCGCAGGCCAACACCCTCCAGATCGGCAATCCCGCCATCATCGCCCTGCGCACGGGCATCACCACCGTGGCCGACTTCCGCCGCGCCGACCTGGCCGCGGGCGGCCAGGGCGCGCCCCTGGCCCCGGCCTTCCACGCCGCCTGCTTCCGCGACCCCGGCGAAGACCGGGTGGTGGTGAACATCGGCGGCATGGCCAACCTCACCGTGCTGCCCGCCGACCCCGCCGCCCCGGTGACCGGCTTCGACACCGGCCCCGGCAACGTCCTCATGGACCTGTGGGCGCAGCGCCACCTGGGCGCGCCCTACGACGACGGCGGCGCCTGGGCGGCGAGTGGCTCGGTGATCCCGGGCCTGCTGGAGACCCTGCTGGGTGATGCCTACTTCGAAAGACCGCCGCCCAAGAGCACCGGCCGCGAGCGCTTCAACGAGGACTGGCTGGAGCGCCACCTTGCGCACCATGGCGGCCTCGCCCCGGAAGACGTCCAGGCCACCCTGTGCGAGCTCACCGCCGCCAGCATCGCCCATGCCGTGGAACGCCATGCCCCCCCGGGGGCGGCGGTCTACGTCTGTGGGGGCGGCGCGCGCAACAGCCGGCTCATGGCCCGGCTCGGCGCCCGCCTGCCCGGGCGCACCGTGGGCGACACCGGGGCGCTGGGCCTGGATCCCCGCTGGGTGGAGGCGGCCGCCTTCGCCTGGCTGGCCCGGGAGCGCTTGGCCGGCCGGCCGGCCAACCTGCCCGGCGTCACCGGGGCCGCGCGACCGGTGCTCCTGGGCGCCGTCCACGGCGCCCCTTCCCCCGGAACGTGATGCAAAGTATAATCGTTCTCATTCATATTCTCTTATAACCCTGCGTCACGGTGGGAATTCATGCTGCGCGCACTCATGGCACTGGTGCTCCTGTGCTCCGCCTCCCTGGCCGCGGCCGGTGAAACCGAACAACTGGCCCGCGTCCTCCACCTGCTGGATTACATGGCGGTGGACTACCCCGGCACCGTGGCCGGCGGCCGGGTCACCAACGAGGGCGAGTACGCCGAGATGGTGGAGTTCTCGCAGCGCGCGGGCGATCTCATCGCGGCCCTGCCCCCGCACCAGGCCCAGGCCCGGCTCCAGGCCCGGGCCCGGCGCGTGGCCCGCCTGGTCCAGGAGCGGGCCGCGCCGGAGGCGGTGGTGGCGGCGCTGGCGGACCTGCGCCAGGCCCTGCTGCGGGCCTACCCGGTGCGCCTGGCCCCGCGCCGCACCCCGGACCTGGAGCGGGGTGCCCGGCTCTACGCCCAGCAGTGCGCCGCCTGCCACGGCCCGGAGGGGCGCGGCGACGGCCCCGCCGCGGCGGGGATGGATCCCCCGCCCATCGATTTCCACGACCGGGAACGGGCCGGGGCCCGCAGCCTGCTGGGGCTGTACAACGCCATCACCCTGGGCGTGGAAGGCACCGCCATGCGCGGCTACGGCGAGCTGAGCGACGCCCGGCGCTGGGACCTGGCCTTCTACGTGGGGGCCATGGCCTTCCCGCCCCCGGCGCCGGAAGCCGCCCGCCCGCTGCTGGCCGACCCGGCCCTGGCTCCCTTGCGCTCGCCGGAGCAACTGGTCCAGCTCACCCCCGGCGAGGCCGGCAGGCGGTTCGGCGACGGCGGCCGGGTCCTCATGGCCTGGCTGCGACACCACCCGGAGGATGCCGTGCGCGCGGACCAGGCGGACCACGTGGCCACCGCGCTCAAGCTGCTGGAAACCAGCCGCGAGGCCTACGCCGCCGGCGATGCCAGGGCGGCCTACCAGCTCGCCCTGCGCGCCTACCTGGAAGGCTTCGAGCTGGCCGAGCCCGCGCTGCGCAGCCTGGACGCCGGCCTCCTGCGCGAGACCGAGGCGGCCATGCTGCGCCACCGCAAGCTCATCCGCGACGGCGCCGGCGCCGACCAGGTGGAGGCCGCGCGGGCCCAGGCGGTGGCCGCCCTGGAACGCGTGCGGCAGACCCTGGGCGAGGGCGCGCTGTCCCCCGCCGCGGCCTTCGTCGCCGCCGCGGTCATCCTGCTGCGCGAGGGCCTGGAGGCCATCCTCCTGCTGGCCGCCATCGCCACGGTGCTCATCCGCGCCGGGCGGCGGGATGCCCTGCGCTACCTCCACGCCGGCTGGATCGCGGCCCTGGCGCTGGGGGGCATCACGTGGGGGGTCTCCAGCTACGTGGTGCAAATCAGCGGCGCCGGGCGCGAACTCACCGAGGGGCTCACCGCCCTGGCGGCCACCGCGGTCCTGCTCTACGTGGGCTTCTGGCTCCACAACAAGACCCACGCCCAGCGCTGGCAGGCCTACGTGCGCGACAAGATCCACGCCGCCCTCCACGGGCGCGCCCTGTGGCTGCTGGCCGGGGCGGCGTTTCTCGCCGTCTACCGCGAGGCCTTCGAGACGGTCCTGTTCTACCAGGCCCTGTGGCTGCAACTGGAGCCGGGGGCCGAGGACGCGGTGTGGAGCGGCATCGGCGCCGCCGCCGCGGCGCTGGGGATACTGGCCTGGGTGATCCTGCGCTCCTCCATGCGCCTGCCGCTGAAGCTGTTCTTCAACGTCAACTCGTTCATCATGCTGCTGCTGGCCTTCGCCTTCGCCGGCCACGGGGTGGCGGCGCTGCAGGAGGCCGGCATGCTGCCGGCGGACCCGGTGCGGTTCTTCCGCTTCGAGCTGCTGGGGATCTATCCCACCCTGGAGACCCTGCTGGCCCAGGCCGGCGTGGTGGCCCTCATCGCCGCCATGTTCGCCTGGGAGCGGTACCAGGACCGGCGCATGGCGGTGGCCTGACACCCGCGGACCGGGCCCGGGGCGGGACGGCTCACCCGGCCCGGTCCCGGAGCCAGGACAAGAGCTCGCCGGCCGGCATGGGCCGGCCCACGTGGTAACCCTGGGCGGTGTCGCAGCCCAGGGCCCGCACCATCTCCAGGGTCCGTGCATCCTCCACCCCTTCCGCCACCACGGTGAGCCCCAGGGTGTGGGCCAGGCCCGCGACACCGCGGACGATGGCGGCATCGCTGTCGTCCCGCGCCATCTCCATCACGAAGGACTTGCCGATCTTGAGCTCGCACACGGGCAGCCGCTTCAGGTACATCAGGGGCGAATACCCGGAGCCGAAGTCGTCTATGGAGATCGGCACGCCGAGATGCTCGAAGAAGGCCAGCTTCTCCATCACCCTCAAGGGAATGCCCAGCAGGGCGCTCTCGGTGAGTTCCAGGACCAGCGTGCCGCGGGGCAGGCCCCCGGCGCGGATGATGGCGCCCAGCCGCTCGAAGGCCCCGTCGCCGCGGAGGCTGTAGGCCGACAGGTTGACCGCCAGCCGCAGCGGATGCCCCGCTTCCCGCCAGGCCCGGCAATCGCGCACGGCCGCCGCCAGCACCGCCTCGGTCAGCGGCGCGATCAGCCCGGTCTGCTCCGCGGCCGGGATGAAATCGTCCGGCGGGATGGGGCCGTGCTCCGGGTGCTGCCAGCGCACGAGGGCCTCGACCCCGGAAATCCGCCCCCGCGCCAGGTCGAGCTGGGGCTGGTAATGCACCACCAGTTCGCCGCGCTCGATGGCGCGGCGCAGTTCCGACGTGAGCGTGAGCTGCTGGAGGCTGTGCCGGTCCAGGTCCGGATCGTAGAGCGCGAACCCGCACCCGTCCCGCTTGGCCGCGTACATGGCCACGTCGGCACGCCGCATGAGATCGCTGGCGCTCGCCCCGTGCTCGGGATGGAGGGCGACCCCGACGCTGGCCCCCACCTCCAGCACCCGGCCCTCCACCCGGCACGGCACCGCCAGTGCATCCACGATCTTGCGCGCCACCGCCGGCGCATGTTCGCGCCCCAGCGACGGCAGCAGCAGGGCGAACTCGTCACCGCCGAGGCGGGCCACGGTGTCGGCATCCCGCACCTGGGCCGCCAGGCGCGATGCCACCTGCTGCAGCAGCCGGTCGCCGGTATTGTGTCCCAGGGTGTCGTTGATCTCCTTGAAGCGGTCCAGGTCGATGATGAAAACGGCAAACGGCGCGGGACGGCGCCGGCTCGCCTGGAGGGCCTGCCGCAGGCGATCCCGGAACAGGGCCCGGTTGGGCAGGCCGGTGAGCGGGTCGTGCATGGCCAGGTGCTCCAGGTGGCGGGCCTGGCTGACCAGCTCCCGGCGCATGTGGTCGAGGTCCTCGGCCAGGCTGCGGATCTCCGCCAGGCTGCTTTCCACGTCCAGGGACTCGTCGAAACGGCCGCGGGCGATGCTGCGCGAGGCCTGGCGCAGGCGCAGCAGCGGCCGGCTCATGCGGCGCCCCCAGAACGCCACCAGGACGACGGTGAGAAACACGTAGGCCGCCGCCAGGCCCAGTCCCCGCCGCCAGGCCCGCGCGATCTGGGCGCGCGCCGGCGCCTCGTCGTAACCCAGGCGCAGCCGGCGCCCGCCCGCCTCGCCGCCGAGCAGCGGCAGCTCGATGTGGTAGACCCCGTCCCCGTGCTGGCCGAAGAAGAAGTCCTCCCGGAACGGCCCGTCCTGCTCCCCGGCGGCGGCCACCACGCGGCCCGAGGCATCCACCAGGCGGACGAACAGGACGTGGCCCGACAGCACCAGTTCCTCCATCACACCCTGCAGCCAGCGCCTTTCCACCTGCCCGGCCAGCACGGCGAGCAGGTGGGCGTCGGAACGCACGTGGTCCACGAACTGGTCCTGGTAGGTGCGTTCCACCAGGTACAGCACCCCGCCGAACAGCAGCGGCAGCAGCACCGCGTGGATGGCCAGCACTCCCAGCAGGAGCCGCGCGGTGAAACCGCGCAGCACCGTGGCTACTCGACGCGGCCGCGCCACAGCGTCTGCACCTCGCGCAGGCCGGGCGTGGCCTGCACCGTCTCCGCCCACATGTAGGTGACCGCCCCCGGCGTGGCCAGCAGCGCCGCCGCCAGGCCACCCGGCGTCTCGTACTCGCGCAGGCGCTGCCCCCCGCCCTGCAGGGTGCCGGACAGCCGCCGCCGCTCGTAGGCCGGGGCCGACATGAACATGATCTTTTGCAGGAACACTTGGTAGAGCACCGGGTCACCGGCATTCAGCAGGGGGACGATGCGGACACCGTCCTTCTCCACCGGCATCCCCAGGTAGGCCCGGCGCAGCTCCCCCAGGGTCAGCGGCGGCACGGTGGTGGTGGCCCCCGCGGCCAGCACGAGCCGCCGCTCTCCCTGCTGCGGGGAGGCGGGGAGCAGGGCCGTGGCCAGCAGGCAGCACAGGACCAGGACCAGGCGCCGGACCGTCATGGGAAGGCGGCGCTCCACTGGACGGCCAGCTCGTTGACGACCCCATCCCGGGGGCGAACGCGGGACAGCTCCAGCTTGAGCGCCTGGCGCCGGGTGAAATCCCAGCGCAGCCCCGCGGTGGCGCGCTGGCGGACGAAGCCGGGCAGCAGGGCCAGGTAGGGATCGCGGGCGGCGTCATGGGTCGCGGTCCATTGCCCGTAGGCGGTCCAGGTCCCGGCGAGGGCGCGTTCCCCGTGCAGGTAGCCGCTCTGGAAGGCGCCGCCGCGGCGCGTGCCCGCGTCATCCACCCGGTTGCGCACGTGGAACAGGGCCCCCGTCACCCGGTGCCGAGGGCCCTCGTGGTTGAAATAGACTCCGCCCACGCGCAGCCGGACGCCGCCCGCCGCGCGGCCGGCGAAGGGAATGCGGTAGTCCCCGGCAAACGCCCCCAGCTCGGCGCTGCCCGCCCCCAGCCACTGGCGCGACAGGCGCAGGGTGAGGCCGGGGCGGTGGCGCCCGGCGCCGGGGCGCTCCAGGGAGAGCGGCACCAGCCGGCCGCCGCCCATCTCGGGCCCGGCGGCCAGGGCCACGACATACTGCAGTGCGCCGTCTCCCCTGGCGCGGCTCCCCTGTACCATGACGCCCGCCAGGTGCTGGGGCAGCGGCCCCGAGTCCTTCTCGAAGGCCACGATGCCCGGGTGGGTGATGGAAGGCTGGAGGAAATCCCCGTGGTGATACTGGCTGTGCCAGTAATCCAGCGGATTGTGGAACCGGCCCGCCCACAGCACCAGGCCGGGACGCGGCGCCCATCCCAGCTGCAGGCGTTCCAGCTCCGCCTCGTCCTCGGCCAGGACCAGCTCGGCCAGGTAGCGGAACGCGGCGCGGCGGCCGGCGGCAAACAGGTCTACCTCCGGGACCAGCTCCCGCCGCACCCCGCCGCCGGCGGCGCCGGCCCCGTCGCGGGCGTAGCCCGTCACCTGCGGAAACACCAGCAGCTCGGAGGCGGCGGGCACCGGCGGCGGCGCCAGGCCCAGCCCCGCGGCGAGCAGCACGGCGGGCAGGCCCCACCCGCCCACGCGCCGGCGCAGAGGGGACGCGGCACGGCGACCCGGCACGGACGCCCGTGGCGCCATGGGCGCGTGGCTTCTCAACGCTCCCTCCCTTCCTTCCTTCCTTCCTTCCTTCTTGATGCCTGGGCCCGGTCCCCATCCCCGCCGGCGACCCGGCCCGCGCGCCACCGGCCCCTCCGGGAACCCCGTCGGCCTTCCCTGTCCCGGCGCCTCCTTCAAATCTTGAACTGCGCCACCACGCCCTGGAGCTTCGCCGCGAGCTGCGCGAGCTGCTCGCTGGCCGACGCCGTCTGGTGCGCCCCGGCGGACGTCTCGTTGGCCATCTGGTTGATGCTGGTGATGTTCCGGTTGATCTCCTCCGAGGTCACGGTCTGCTCCTCGGCCGCGCTGGCGATCTGCGTGCTCATTTCATCGATCCGCTTCACCGCTTCCGAGATGGTCGCCAGCGACTCGCCCGCCTTCGTGGCCTGCGCCACGACGGTCTGGGTCTTTTCGCGACTCATGTTCATGACATCGACCGCCTGGTGCGC
>Ga0256839_1004211_pt1 | contig 14227 bp, 26 predicted proteins | sample 354166metaG_FD_185968 | JGI IMG/M metagenome (GOLD analysis project Ga0256839, IMG submission 185968) | Hydrothermal vent microbial communities from Mid Atlantic Ridge, Atlantic Ocean - 354-166 | ecosystem: Environmental > Aquatic > Marine > Hydrothermal vents | place: Atlantic Ocean: Mid... | reverse complement strand
CTCAGTTTGTTGATGATCTGTTCTGCTGAATGCCGTTTTCTGGCCATGTCTTCCTGCCTTCCAAATACGCCCATTCTACGAGGATACTCGCATAAAGAATGGACTAGGATTTGGGGGGCAGGTCAGTATTTTGGTGCGTTATGCGAAGAAGTCATCGAACGACCTCGCTTCGATCAAACTCGCTTGTATCCTGATCTGGTACAGAAGACTTCAACGATTGACCGTTTTGAGATAGTTTCTAAGTGATAGAAAGTGCTCGGCAGAGTGAGTAATGGTTGAATCATACGAGTCCTCAGGAAGAGGATCACAGGTGAAATTTTCCTCAGCAAGTTCTTCTCTTACGACCATTCTTTGCTGATAATGGAGAAATGTGGGTGTACCGGGCATGTTTGGTCGGATATCAGTGACGATACCAGTTCTACCGGGGCAACCGGGCAGCGGCCACACACTAACAAAGCAGTTGGGGTCAATCGCATTAAGGTTGACAGGGTCACCTTCTGAATACTGCGCGAGTGCAAAAGAAGAGTGTAAGGAAAAGACGGACAAGAATGCGGGCAACCAACAAATTGTCTTGGAAGTGTCAATGTCCAATATTGTTTTGATCACATTCATTCGCACATTCCAAGTCGAGCTGGTTCAAACCATTCGTCCTTGGAGGCAATTTACCCCCCCCCCGCCCGTTCTGTCAAGGGGATTTGGGCCAAGAAACAGAATTTTTATCGACATTTTGTTGATAAGCGCTTGGGCGGGATTTTGGGCTCGGTGCATTTGATCTTACGGCGTGACCTTCACCCGTTCACTAATCGTCAGCCCGAAGGATTCCAGATGCGGGTAGGCAGCGTCCGAATTGGTGATGAGTTTCAGATGTGAGAGCCCCAATCCGCGGAGGATTTGGGAGCCGGTGCCGTATTCGATCATGGTGGGGGACACCGATTGGACGGGTTTGTCGTTGGTGTCTTGGTCGAAGGGTCTTGAGAGTCGGTCGGTGAGGGCGTCGCCGATGCCGTGGGGGCGAAGATACACGATCGCGCCGCGCCCGGCCTCTTGGATCATCTGCATCGAGCGTCGGAGGGTGTCGCCAGATGATCCGCCGGAGGATGTGGTGTCGAGTTCGTTGAAGATGTCGCCGAGGAGATTGCGTTTGTGGACGCGGACAAGGGTTGGCTCGTCGTGGGCGATTGGGTTGTGGTATTCATCGAGTGTGCCGACATCGCCGACGGTCAGGGCGAGGTGAGGCATCGGGTCAACAAGTGATCGAAACGCAATCAAATTGAACTCGCCCTGAGGCGTTTGGATCTTGGTGCCTTCGATCGGGTCCATGCGTTCGATGATCGATGATTGTGATAAGCGGTGCTCGATGATTTGTTTGACGGAGCACATTTTGATGCCGTGTTCTTTGCACAGCGCGATGAGATCGGGGACTCTTGCCATCTCGCCGTCGTCGCGCATGATCTCGATGATGACGGCACTGGGATGCAACCCGGCGAGTCGGCACAGATCGAGCGAGCCTTCGGTTTGACCGATGCGAACGAGCACGCCGCCGTCGCGTGAGCGCAGCGGGTTGATGTGCCCGGGGCGGACGAAGTCGGACGCGTTGGTGTTTGGGTCGATGGCGAGCCGGATGGTTTTGGCGCGTTCTTGTGCGGATACCCCGGTGGTCAGCCCGTGCTTTGGATGCCCGTCGATCGCCACCGTGAAGGGAGTCGCGCGGACAGAGGTGTTGATGACTGATTGAGGCGCGAGCTCGAGTCGATCGCAGTCTGCCTCAGTCAACGAGAGACACATGTATCCGCGCCCGACACTGAGCATAAACGCAACGGCTTCGGGGGTGATGAACTGGGCCGGAAGGACAAAGTCGCCTTCGTTCTCGCGGTCTTCATCATCGGTGAGGATGACCATTTTGCCCTGGCGAAGCTCTTCGAGGATTTCCTCGATGGTGGCGAAAGGGAAGTTGGTGGTAGAGATAGGCATCGGCTCATAGGATAGAGCTGCGTACCACAAAAAACGAACGAATTGTGCTTAGAGCTCTTCCATTTGCAGGGTCGAGGAGTCAGAGCTGGCATCGAAAATGCCACGGCTTACCGAATACGACAAACGGCAGCAACCCGGCATTGCTCCCATCTTCCCATCACCAACTTCCATAACCTTTCTTCTCTCTCCAAACTAAAATCTGCCACTTCATCATTGCCTTCCGATACCATAAACATCACATGAAGGAGTCTCTATACTATGAAACATACTGCTATTCTACTCGCCCTTGTCATCTCCACGACCAACGCATCCGACCCCCTCGCCCCACCACCCAACGGCATGCAATCCGCCGCCCCCACCCGCCACATCCTCCTCGGCGGCACCGTCCACATTTCCCCAACCCAAACTTTCGACTCCGAAATCCTCTCGGCCATCTACATCGAGAACGGCCGCATCATCAAGATCGTCGAGGGCGTACGGGCCGATCTCGACACCACAGGCTACCAAATCCACAACCTTTCCAACGACACCCACATCTACCCCGGCTTCATCGACCCCTACATCGAAGTCGACTCACCCGATCTCCCCACCAACGCCGTCGGCACCCACTGGAACGCACTCGTCACCCCCCAACAAGACGCCCTCAACATCGGCCTCCCCGCCGACACGGCGAAAAACCTTCGCAAACTCGGCTTCACCGCCGCCATGATCGCCCCCGACGACGGCATCTTCCGGGGCTGGTCCGCCGTCGTCTCCACCGCTGCCGATTTCAAAGACGATTCCCTCGGCGACCCACCAACCTACCAAGCACACGCCGGGCAAATGATGGGTTTCGATCGAGGCACTTGGCCAGACCGCGCCTACCCAACCTCACACATGGGCGTCATCGCCCTCATGCGCCAAACATTCATCGACGCACAACACCGCGCATTGACCCCCCACACCGACGCATCATGCCTCGATGAAATCACCCCCCAAAACACCACCCTCTTCTACGAAACCAACCAAGAACTCGAAGCACTCTTGGCCGACAACATCGCCGACGAGTTCAACCACAAAAACATCGTCATCATCGACAACGGCACCGCCCACCGCCGATTGTCAGCCTTCAAAGATATGGGTCATCCAATGATCGTCCCGCTCACCTTTCCCGAAACCCCCGATGTCTTCTCCGTCGGTGCCGCCGACTCCGTAGCCCTCGCCACCCTCCAGCACCACGAACGCGCCCCCGCCAACGCTCGCTGGCTCGCCAACTCCGGGCTCACCGTCGCCCTGACCACCTCCAAACTCCGCGAAGGCGAAAACTTCTGGGACAACCTCCACACCGCCATCGAACGAGGCCTCCCCCAAGCCGACGCCCTCGCCATGCTCACCACCAACCCCGCCAAGATACTCGAACTTCACCACCAAGGCACCATCGCCGAAAACAACATCGCCAACCTCGTCATTGCCGACGGCAACCTCTTTGATCCCGACAGCGACGCCAAAATCCTCGACCTCTTCATCGACGGTCGACTCCACCACATCAACAACCCAGCCAACACAAGATTCGACGGCTCATGGACCATCGACCTCATCGATACCAACTTCCAACTCACCATGGACATCGACGGCAACTCGATCACCATCACCTCGGGCGAAGGCGATGACGCCACCGAAGACAGAGCCCGCAAAGTCAACATCGGCCACAACCAAATCTCATTCATCACCGATGACCCCAACGCCGACACCACCGTCATCACCGGCACCCTCTCCCCCGATGGCCTCATCCGAGGCACCGGCATCACCCCCAACCAACAACCCTTCCAATGGATCGCCACCAAGAACCCGCCAGCCGAAAATGAAGACACCGAAAAAGTCGCCCAGGATGACACCGAGCCCGACCTCCTCCCCGATCTCCCAACCACCCCCTTCGGCCCATACGCCTACGACAAAGAGCCGAAACAATTGCGCTACCTCCTCACCAACGCCACTGTCTGGACACAATCAGATGCTGGCGTTCTAAAAAATGCATCCGTGATTATCGCTGGCGGCAAAATCTACCGCGTATTCAAAGGCGATCATTTCGACTATGACCTCGACGGCATCGCACTCCAAACCATCGACGCCACCGGCCTCCACATCACCCCCGGACTCATCGACGCCCACTCCCACACCGGGCTCTTCCGTTTCGGCGTCAACGAATCCGGGCAAGCCGTCACCTCCGAAGTCCGCATCGCCGACGCCCTCGACCCCGCACACATCGGGTTCTACCGCCAACTCGCCGGCGGGCTCACCACCGCCATGCTCCTCCACGGCTCAGCAAACCCTATCGGTGGTCAATCCCAAACCATCAAACTCCGATGGAACAGCGCCAAACCATCCGACATGTTCTTCGAAGATGCCAAGCCTGGCATCAAGTTCGCACTGGGCGAAAATGTCAAACAATCAAACTGGGGCGACCGCAACACAACCCGCTATCCCCAAACCAGAATGGGTGTCGAAACCCTCATCCGCGACCGCTTCACCAAAGCACGCGAGTACGCCGCAAGCCGAGGTGCCTATGAAAAAGTCATCGCGAATCTCGAAAAATCTGGCCAACAAATCGTCAAAAATATCGAAAAGATAAACAGCGAAACAAAAAAACAAATCGAATCAAAATATGATGACGCCTCGGTCGAAACCTACGCAAAGTTTGAATACACCATCGAGAACCCAGAACTTATCCCTCCCCGCGACCTCGAACTCGAAACCCTCGCCCAAATCCTCGCAGGCGACCGCCTCATCCATGCCCACTCCTACCGCCAAGATGAAATCCTCATGCTCTGCCGAATCGCCGAAGAGTTCGGCTTCAAAATCGGCACCTTCCAGCACGGCCTCGAAACCTACAAAGTCGCCGAGATCGTCAAAGAACACGCCATCGGCGCCTCGCTCTTCTCCGACTGGTGGGCCTACAAAGTCGAAGTGACCGACGCCATCCCATTCGCAGGCCCCATCAACCACCAGGTCGGGCTATTGACTTCCTACAACTCCGACTCCGACGATGTCGCCCGCCGAATGCATGTCGAAGCCGGCAAAGCACTCAAATACGCCAAGCTCTCCAGCATCCCCATGACCGAGCAAGAAGCACTCGCTTTCGTCACCACCAACCCCGCCATCCAACTCGGCATCATCGACCGCGTAGGCACCCTCGAGCCCGGCAAAGACGCCGACCTCGTCGTCTGGACCGGCCATCCTTTGTCATCCCTCTCCCGCCCAGAAATGACCTTCGTCGACGGCCGACTCTACTTCTCCCGCCAACTCGACGCACAACTCCAAAAACAAAACGCCGCTGAACGCCAACGCCTCATCCAAAGCATCCTCGCCAAAGGCCAACCCGCCAAAGAAAATCAAAAAGATGATGAATCAGATGATTCAGATTCCAAACACGATCACGATCACGACCCAAACCAGCTCAACAACACCGACCGCGGCAACTGCGGCTGCAACCAACTCCTCCCCGCCTACCACACCAACTACTAACCCTCTTCAACGAGCCGCGACCGTAAAGGAGCGGTCTTCTCTTCCACTTCCACAAACATTCCCAACCAAACAGATCGACCCACCCATGAAACACACCACCAAAATCCTCACCACCCTCACCCTCTTCACCACAATCTCCACCGCCCAAGACCTCCAACCCTCCGCCCCCCCTCAAGACCACCCCATCTTCCTCGTCGGCGCAACAGTCCACACCATCTCCGGCGAAACCATCGAAAACGGTGTCGTCTCCATCACCGAAGGCAAAATCGGTATCGTCGCCGACCACGAAATCATGTCTCGCATCCGCCTCTCCGCCGACACCGAGATCATCGACCTCACCGGCAAACACCTCTACCCCGGCATGATCGACTCGATCACCAAGCTCGGACTCCAAGAAATCTCCGCCGTCCGCGCCATGAACGACTACAACGAAGTCGGCGACATGACCCCAGAAGTCCGCGCCTATGTATCCGTCAACCCAGACTCCATCGTCATCCCCACCGTCCGTTCCAACGGCATCCTCACCTTCGGCGTCTTCCCAACCGGAGGCACCATCCCCGGAAGAGCATCAATCCTCCAGCCCGAAGGCTGGACCAACGAAGACATGACCCTCACCCGCGACGCCGGACTCATCATTAACTGGCCAAGAATGCGAAACACCGGCAAAAACAAATCCAAAGCCAACGAACGCAGAGACCAAACCCTCGAAAACATCAACACCATCTTCGACAACGCAACCGCCTACGCCGCCAAACACAACGAGACCGACCTCCAACTCGAAGCCATCACCACCGTCCTGCCATCCGAAAACCAAAACCCAATCTTCATCAACGCCAACGACTACGACCAGATCACCACCGCCATCAACTGGGCAATCTCCCGCAACCTCCGCCCCATCATCGTCGGCGGCCGCGATGCACACCTCTGCACCGACCTCCTGCTCGCCACCAACACCCCCGTCATCATCGGAGGCACATACAACTTCCTCAAAAGCGCCGACGCCCCCTACGACCAACCCTACACCCTCCCCGCCAAACTCGAGCAAGCCGGCGTCCTCTGGTCCCTCACCATGTCAGGACGACACGCCCACGAACGCAACCTCCCCGAAGCCATCGCCATCACCCTCGCCCACAGTTCAGATCTCGGCTTCACCCAAGAAGCCGCCCTACGAGGCATCACCCTCAACGCCGCGACAATCCTCGGCCTCGAATCATCCCTAGGCTCAATCGAAACCGGCAAATCCGCCACCCTCTTCGTCACCGACAGCAACATCCTCGATGTCACCTCCATCGTCACCCACGCCTGGATCCAAGGCCGATCAATCGACCTCGCCAACAAACAAACCAAACTCCGCGACAAATACCAAGAAAAATACCGCCAACTCAACCTCATCGAATCCGAAGATTGACAAGCCGCTAGAATAATCCATCATGGACACCCTCGAAGCCATCATCACCGACCTCCTCAACGAAGTCTTCGAGAGCACCGTATCGCTCGACGGCCTGATCGAATATCTCAAAGACAAAGCCGGTCGCGATCTTGAAAAAGCTTCTCCTGAAATGCTCATCGCCGCAATTAAAGGCATCGAACTCCCTCAGCCCAACTGAAACAAGTATAACAAAATCAACTGGCACGAAATTCGCTTAGATGTAGCGAACTTCTTGCGATCTATTTCAGCAAAGACCCCAAACAACTCAGAACAGATTCGGATCAAGAGTTTGATGAAAATATGGACATGTGCGCTTGTTTTCTCGCAGCAGGCCTTCTCGCTGACGGACATATGATACAAGATTACGACGATATCGAAACAGACTTAGCGTTCATCATAAGGCCGTTCAGTATGTACCTTGGTATGACTGGGCTTTTTTTCATAGATGAACAAGTTCTAAGGCTACTGCGCTACATCTTCCGCCCAACCAGCTAACTTCTTTCTTCTCTCCTCCCCCGGACCTCCAAGGGAGCACCCAGAGGGTGGTTGTGGCTGCGCAGCAGACGGAGGGGGTCTTCTCTTCCTCCCCTCTTCCCCATTGCCTCTTCCCCATTGCCTATTGCCTTCTTCCCCTACCGCATCACATACTCATCCTGAAGCACCACCGATTCCCCATCAGCCTTCGAAGTCCGAAACAACACCCGCACCCGCGCCCCCACTGGCTCTTGGGCTTTGACCGAATCCGCCAACCACCCTGGCAGCCCACCAATCACAATCCGGTAAGTCCGCGTCGCCGAATCAAAATACGACACATTGATCTCGATATCACGCAGATCAACATCCCACCGTGTCCCACGATTCCCAACCACACTCGTCGCGCTCTGCTTGCGAAGCTGAACTTGCAACTGCCCAACCCCTTTGACCGTGTCGCCCCACAAATCCTTCAACTCAACATGCAGAATGATCACCGCCTCGCCATCAGCGTTGATCTCCGTATGCGTCAACGGATGCACCCGCATCACCGTCGGGCGAAACGGCCCGGGCACCACCAAAAGATCATCCGTCCGCACAATCTGCTCTTGGAAAATAAACCCGGTGCTGCACCCGCCCATCCCCACGAGAAAACTGCAAACTACCAACCCAAGTTGAATCATGCCTCTTTTCACACCCACAGTGTATCCTCCCTCCCCCGATCATGCCCGATTCAACCCTGGTTCATCCCAGGCCGACTCCCCATCCGATCAATCGCCGCCCCAAGCCCACGCTGCCCAACCTCAAGTGCTGCCAACGCCTTCGTATTCTCCCGCACCACCTCGATAAGCACCCGATGCCCATCATCTTGGCGGATCAACTTGGTATGCGCCTCGGTGATCTGCCGCTCACGGTCCGCCGAGGCTCTTCGCTCACTGAGCCACATCCAACACACCAACCCCGCCACCCCAAACTGTGTCAACGCCCCCACAATCTCTGCTTCCATCATCCCACTCCCAACTCACCCAGATGCCAATCGACCAAACACCGCAACATACCCAACACTCACCACCCGACCCCGGCTCGTCCCCCCAAACTCCTCAAAACTCAACAACTTCATCGTCGCCCACTGATGCCCAAACGAATCCTCAAGCACCCCAGACCCAACCCCCGAATCCGCCTGCACCATGATCGCATCTCGCAACACCCAAAGACCCGCATCATCATCCGCCACCAACCGGCCACGCACCTCAATCCGAAGCTCAAGATCACCAAACTCCGCAAAACCGGCCACCGAAGGATCACCAGCAATCGCCGACAACGAAACCACCCGACGGCCCTGCCGACCAACCTCAAACCGATGAGCGCCAGACCCAAACAAATCAATCCCCTTAAACGAACTCCCCATCACACCCTCCCAGCTATCAACTCACTGTAATCGGATCCACTGACCCATCGCTGCTCACCGCAAGAAGCGTAATCACCCGTGTACTCCCATAGTCACTGACCTTATTGAGCACCGACTCCACCACCGCATCAGCCTTCACCCGCACCCGACCTGCATCACTCCCCGCGCTGCCCACAAACGAGAACTCCTCAAACTCACCAGGAATCGGTCCACCAAAATCATCCTCATCAATTTCCTGACTCACCCGAATCACCACCCGTTGTCTTCCCACATCCACAAACACAACATGAGGCCCAAGGTCATCCCACTCATCAATCGTCTGTAACGACAACCGATCCACACTCACCCGCGCCACCTTCTCCCACACACTATTCCCAAAACGCACCGCATCAGGTCGAAGCACAATCATCACCCACCTCCTTTACCCACGATCCAAAACAAAAATATTCGGCCTCCTCTTCGCCTCGGCAACCCCATCCCCATCCAAATCAACCATCGCCACCACCCGCTCACGCTCAGAAGCGAACCGCTCCTTATACATCTTCGCCCGCAAATCAAACTTCTCTCCAGACCGCCCCGGGCCCCCGCTCCCGCATAAATCAAATGCAATGTCCCCAATGCCTCAAGTCTCACCAACGCATCCGGATTCGTCACCACCGATTCATCAAACCCATCCGCATCAACATCAAACCCAAGCATCGTCATCACCTGCCGATGCACCATCGCCCGCTGAGGCGAATAGTCATACACAATCGCCACACGATTGCTCGCATTCACCCCAGGCACCGCACCACCCGAAACATCGCCCCGCATCAACGACACCGCCGCCTGCGTCGCACCCTCAACACTCACCACCTCAAGAGCCATCCCATCAAAGATCACCACATGCCCCGCCGAAACCTGAGCATCAACAAACGACCCATTCGTAATCGTCAACGCCGTCCCAACCAATGACCCAATCGTCGAAATCCGCCGCTGACCAACCCACGCCACATCCTTGTGCAACCCCGGCTCAAGCACATACAAATCACGATCCTTCGCAAACATCATCGCCTCCATTCACTCCACATCTCAAACCAGCCACAAACAAAGAGTCCGGGCGGGCACCCCTCCCGCCCGGACTTCAAGCCCCAGCACGCCCCCGCGCTGAAACCCCGCAATCAATCACCAACTTTTCAGCCAGTCGCCCCACCACCTCTCCTACACCTGCCGGGAGGTCCCTGCGTTTTGCAAACGGAAGGGGTCTTCACCAAATCAAAGATCAAACCCCAAGCCCCGTCACCAACCCATGCGCATTCTCGTTCTTGATCTCCGCCGTATACTCACCAATCACCTGGCCCGAGATCGAATCACCCGTCGCAGCGAGCGGCTTATAATGAAAACTCCGACCCTGCATCGGCAACACCGAAATCCGCGAACTATCCAACAGCAGCACCGCATCGCTGGGCACCCATCGACTCATCACCACCCGGCACACACCAAAATCACTCTCGTACACACTAATCATGTCCGAGTAAATCTGATCATCCGGCAAATACGCCCGCGACCCCGTTGCAAACCCATTGATCTTCCTCTTCTGCGCACCACCAACCACAATCGTATCAACGCCACCAGAACTCTGATCCCAAATCTGCTTGAGTGCCGCATTGAGAATCGCCTCGTTAAGCTCATCACCCCCAGCACCATCCCCATCAGGAATCCCACCCTGCCCAGGCACAAACAGATTCGTCTCAAGCGAATGCACAATCCCATTCATCGACCGACGAACCGTGCTCGACCCCGGACCATCACTCACCGGCGCCACCCCATTGATCACACAGTTCTCCAAATCCCGCAACAACTCACGCATCCGCTCCTGCTTCTGATAATCCACCTCATCCGCAATCCCATACGCCCGGCTTGCCTGCAACGAACCAGACACATCAATCCCCGCAGTAAAAATCTGTGTGTAGTTACTCTTGCGCGAACGATTCGTAAACCGTGCATCAGGCGCATCGTCACCCTCAAGGGCCGCATTACCCAAAATCGTCAACTCCATATTGTCCGCCAAAGTCGCCGCCACCGTCGCCCCATACCCACGGACCGCAATAATTTGATCCGATCCGCCCACAATCCCAAGCACCATCATCACTTCGCTGCTCTGCCCAGGACGAACAAGATCACCGATCCGGAACCCCCCCGCATCATCCACCGTAATCGTCGTCGCACTCTCGGGATCAGGAGTAAACACCGTCTGATTGATCTGCCCTTTATTGGACAAAAGCACATCCTCAACCCACTCGTGCACCGTCGACATTGCCGCACGCTTGGCATCCCCCAAATGATCCAACAAAGGCGTCTCAAACGGGCTCACAATCCCGATGATATCGCTTACATCCTCAACCAATTCAGGCAACTCTGCCCCCGCACTGTAACTCGCCTTCCCTGTAAATGCCATTCAAAACCTCCTTCTCAAAGTTCCATTCCGTTCCAATCCAATCACACCAACACCAACTCACTGACCACGCCGAACCCGCAAATATCGAAGCAACTCGCTCCGATTACCGCTACTCCGCGCCTTGCTCGCCATCGTCTCCAATTCATCATCACCATGACGCACCGCAGCAGGTCCCATCGAAACACCCTGATGAACACTCGGCTTCTTGCATGCAAACAAGAAAGGCTTGCGCTCACACAACTCTCGAACCGCCACCGATACATCAGGCGAATCCATCTCCGCAATCGTCGCCTCCGTCAACAGCCTTGCCGTCTCCAGGTCAATCGCCTTGGCCGCAACCAACTCCAAGTCAATCTGACTCCGACGCTCCACCGCCGCAACCGATTCATTCGCCGAAGCCAGCGCCGATTCCAACTCACTCACACGCCCTTCAAGCTGCGCCACCTTTTCCTCAGCCTCTTCCGCCTTCGCCTTCCAAATCACCTCTTCACTAATCGGCACATCCCCCCCAACCTTGATACCCTCGCCATCACCACCGAGCCCATCAAGCCCGCCCTGTCCTTGCTTGGCCATCACCTGTCTCCTTCTTTCTTTTCCACCAAAACGAACATCCTGCCCGCTTCTTTGCTCTTCAATCAACACGCTGCTCTACACAACCCCAGGGTCAGCATCCCCAAACCCGAGCTCATCAAGCACAACCTGAGCATCAACACCAAGATCAACCTTCGCCTTGCCCGCAGCAACCGCAGACGCCTCATCAACCACAGGCAACGGGCCCCACACCACACGGACCCCACGATCAACCACATCCGTCTTCAAAACCCCCGCCGCATCGAGCACATCAAGCACCATTTTGCTCACCTGCTCGATCCCTCGTCCATACCCCACCCGTTTCCTCTGCGTCTTGGCAATCAAACTCATCAGCGTAATCCGCAAAGCATTCGCACTCGACAAGTTTCCAAGCTTGGCACGAACAACTCCACCCGCAACCGGAGGCACACCGCTGATCTTGTCCATCGCCTCGCGAATCTCACGAATATGCCCATCCTCACTTGGACTGCTCGCATCACCACCAAAGCTCTCGATCATCGCGTCCGGATTGTCCGTGCTCCACACCATCCCAGGACCAACACTGCTGCCACCAAACCCATCGATCCCCTTGGCAAGATACATCTTGAAACTCTGCATCGTCACCCGACTGGCCCGATCACTCAGCCGCGTATTCAACTCATCTTGCAAACCAATCAACGACTCCACCTCACCGATTCCGCTATACACAAAAGGCTGGCTCATATTCTGCACATGAACCATCGGCACACGCCCCACCAACAACCGCCACACATCCCCATCAACCCGCTCGCCATCAACAAACCGCGCCCACCCTTCCTTGGTAAACACTTCCGTCACCGCTTGCTGCCTCTTCTTTGCCCCATGCCCCGGTTTGCTCTTGCGCATCCCAAACCCATACCGCTGAGGCTTCGATTTTTCATTCCCCTGCCCATGCTCACCCTCCACCACCTCGCGCTCGACATGCACCGCAAAGGCATCAACATCCCGATAATCACTCGCCGACATCACCGCCACACCCCGCCGAGCATCAATGGGCTCGACCGAAATCCACCGGGGCACATCAACTACGCGCGACCCAACCAACTCCTCTTCATCGACCCGCACCAACAAATCCACATGCCCAAACACATGCCCCAGCGTCGCCATATCCTGCATCAGCGAAATCCCGCCACTGTTTTCCCACACCGCTTCGAGCACATCCTCGATCGCCTGCTTCGTTTTCTCATCCTCCGCCAACGACTCGATCCGCACCGGCGATCCAAACATAAAATCCACCATCGTCGCTACGCGCCACCCGATGTCATTCTCGATCACCACCTCGCGCCGACCACGCTCACCACCAACTCCCATCGCTGATCCCAAGTGTGATCCGCGCCCGACAATCCGCGCCGGCAACCCAATCTCCTGCGCCGATCGATACCACCCACGCCCATTCCCATCCCCACCAAAACCTGCCTGCCGAACCAACTCAATCGGATTCCGGTAGTACGCCCACATTTTCTCATACCGAGGCAACCCCCAGCTGATATGCTCACGAATCGCAAGCTCTGTATATGCCCACAATGGGTCCGCGTTTCCATTCACCGATTTGAGTTGGTCCGACATCAGGTCTCTCCTCCACCACTTCCCTGCGTGCTCATGACTTTTCACACGCCTCTACCTATCCCCCTCCCGACCAACCCTGTGCGCACAAACCAGGCGACCCAATTCCAAAAAATTCACCTAACCCCAACCTCAGCCTGCACTAAAAAAAATCTCCCCAAAACTCAAATTAAAAAATCCACACCCAATCCGTGCGCACAACCCACGATATCCAAAACCATGCGCGCAAAAAAAGCCCGCCCAAAGCAGACCCTTCCCTCGTTACCATCTTTCCTCTTCTCTCAAGCTCCCAGAGGAGATATCCGCAAAGCAAACGGAGGGGGCTTCTCCCCTTTCTTTCCCTCTCCTCTTCACCTATTGCCCATTGTCATTCCCCAACTCTTCCACCACCGCCCCTTCATCCAAATTCACCACCACCAGCTCACCATCGGCCTTCCTCAACTCCAACCGATCCAACCACAACTTCTTATCCTTGGCATGGGCATACCACGACCCTGTCTTCTGCTGACCCATCCGCACAACCTCCCCCTCCATGACAAAGGCCGAATGCTCCTCTCCATGCACCAACTCCTTCGTCACCCGAACCAAAGACCCAATCTCATATTGCTGCGTTGTATCACTCATACCCAAACTATAGCCCCCTTCTTTCTCCTCCCCCCGACCCCCGGGCTTCCGGGGAAGAGGTCCTCGTCTTCGCCCAAGAGAGAGGCTTCTCTTTCTCCAACCCTTAGAAACTATCTCAAAACGGTCAATCGTTGAAGTCTTCTGTACCAGATCAGGATACAAGCGAGTTTGATCGAAGCGAGGTCGTTCGATGACTTCTTCGCATAACGCACCA
>Ga0256839_1004210_pt1 | contig 14228 bp, 10 predicted proteins | sample 354166metaG_FD_185968 | JGI IMG/M metagenome (GOLD analysis project Ga0256839, IMG submission 185968) | Hydrothermal vent microbial communities from Mid Atlantic Ridge, Atlantic Ocean - 354-166 | ecosystem: Environmental > Aquatic > Marine > Hydrothermal vents | place: Atlantic Ocean: Mid... | reverse complement strand
CTGCATGGCGGTGTCGGCAATATGTTGCGCCGTCAGGCCCGCCTGTTCATACATCACCGCCGGGCTGGCGTGATCCTGATAGATATCCGGCAGAGTCAGATTGCGAATTTTGCAACCCTTGTCGAGCAGGCCCTCGCGGGCGAGATATTGCAGCACAAAGGCGCCAAAGCCGCCCATGGCATTTTCTTCAACCGTGATGATAATCTCGTGATGGGACACTAATTGCTTGATCAATGCCTCATCCAAAGGCTTGGCAAAGCGGGCATCGGCCACCGTGGTGGGCAAGCCTTGGGCGCCCAGCATTTCCGCCGCACGCAAACTCTCCGCCAGCCTTGTCCCTAATGACAAAATAGCCACCGATGTGCCTTCGCGGATGATACGGCCTTTGCCGATTTGCAAAATCTCCGGCTGGTCCGGCATTTCCATGCCCACCCCTTCGCCGCGGGGGAAACGAAAGGCAATCGGCCCCTCATCATATTGGGCCGCCGTATGGGTCATATGCACAAGCTCGGCCTCGTCGCTCGCCGCCATTAAAATCATATTGGGCAGGCAACCCAGAAAAGAAACATCAAACGCCCCGGCATGGGTTGCGCCGTCAGCGCCCACCAGCCCGGCACGATCGAGCGCAAAACGCACCGGCAGTTTTTGCAGATCCACATCATGGACAACCGAATCATAGGCCCGCTGCAGGAAAGTCGAATAGATCGCCGCAAACGGTTTCAAACCTTCCGCCGCCAGCCCTGCCGCAAAGGTCACCGCATGTTGCTCGGCAATGCCCACATCAAAACATCTGTCCGGGAAGGCCTCCATAAATTTATCAAGTCCGGTGCCCGATGGCATGGCCGCCGTGATGCCGATAATTTTCGGGTCGGCCTCCGCCTCGCATATGAGCTGATTGGCAAACACGGAGGTATAGCTCGGCGCATTGGCCTTGCCCTTGTGCTGCTTGCCGGAAATCACATCAAATTTGGCCACCCCGTGATATTTATCGGCAGCAGCTTCCGCCGGCGCATAGCCCTTGCCCTTTTGCGTCACCACATGAACCAGCACCGGCCCATGGTTCAAATCCCGTACATTTTCCAGAACCGGCAGGAGATGGTCGAGATTATGGCCATCAATCGGCCCCACATAATAAAAGCCGAGCTCTTCAAACAAAGTCCCGCCCATAGCCATGGCGCGGGTAAACTCTTCGGCCATAGCGGCTTTTTCATACAACGCATTGGGCAGAATTTTCGCCAGCTGCTTGGCAAAATTGCGAAAGCCCTGATAGACGCCGGATGATGCGGCGCGTGCCAGATAGGCACTCATGGCACCGGTGGGCGGGGCAATGGACATATCATTATCATTCAGAATGACGATCAACTGCTTGCCCATATGGCCGGCATTGTTCATCGCCTCATAGGCCATGCCCGCCGACATCGAGCCATCGCCAATCACCGCAATAACTTTATTGTCGCGGCCCTCGACCTCACGCGCCACCACCATGCCAAGGGCCGCCGAAATAGAGGTCGCCGCATGGGCCGCGCCAAAGGGATCATATTCACTTTCAGAGCGCTTGGTAAAACCGGATAAGCCACCCTCCTGGCGCAGGGTGCGAATGCGATCGCGCCGACCGGTCAGAATTTTATGGGGATAGCATTGATGGCCCACATCCCAGATCAGCCGATCCTCGGGGGTGTTGAAAATATAATGAATGGCCGTTGTCAGTTCGACCACCCCGAGACCTGCCCCCAAATGCCCACCGGTTTGCGAAACCGCATCAATGGTCTCGGCGCGCAATTCATCGGCAAGCTGGCGCAATTGCGAAACTTCAAGCTTGCGCAAATCTTCCGGCACAATGACCTGATCCAAAAGCGGTGTCTCTACGGCCATATAAATTCAATCCTTTAAACTCAAATTCCACACATCTTGTTTGCGGGCATATTGGCCAGACAGATGAGACCAAAAGGCGACCCGATAACGGCCCGAACGTGATGGTTTCGTGACATTTAGAACACTTCCCATGAAGGGGAAACGGTTTTCGGACAAGAAATGCGAAAAGGCAATGCCCCACAGACCCCACCCGAGACAGGCTTTTGGACAATCCGCACCCTCCCTCTCTCTTTTCATCACACACACCAGTTTAACCCATTGATTATAATAGAAAAATTGCAACTGGCGTCATCCGCCGCAAAGCCCTATCCTGCCCTCATGACTGACTTTATCGAGGCCGCCATCAAGGAAGCAGGGCTGACGCTGGAAACCGCCCCCGCTGACAAGCCCGACAGCTATCGCTGCACCATCAGCAATGGGCGCTATGAAATGATCCGGACCATGCGCATGAAGCCTGACTACCCCCCGCCAAGCTTGGGTGGTCTGTTGCTCTATTATGCCAGGCAGGTGCAGCAGATTTACGATTGCGATGATATTCTCGACTGGGCGGAAGACTACGAGCTTGATCTCAATGATTCTAAAATCCGCGATAAATTCACCAATCTGGTCAAGGATCAGGACGCCTTGCGCATGCTGCTCGGGGATGATGGGTTTCATAAAATGATGGGCGGTCTCGAAATTCATCAGGCCATCAGCAATGCCAGACCGAGATAATTTAGCCCTTCAACGCTTCGCGGAAAAACTGGATCAGGCTTTTGGCGTGGTCGTTCAAAGGCTGTTCATAGGAATACACTGCCAGCACCGGCAGGATCGGTGCTTCTTTAATCTCCAGCATATCAAGATGCGCGCCCCGTGGTCCGGCCAGAACATGTCTTGCCGTCAGACTGTCTATAATCGCCGCCCCCATGCCACGGCTGGCGAGGTCAGCGGCGAAAATATGATTTTGAATACGAATATTATAGTCAATATCCAGCTTGGCCGCATGGAACATGGCTTCTACCGCATGGCTCAAAGGTTCACCCGCAAAGGTCCCTATCAGGGGGCGCTCGGCAAAGTCTGCGATTGATATTGCCCCTTGCCTGTTCAAAGCCCATTGGCGCGGCACCAATGCGACAATTTTTGCTTGGCCCAGTTTTATGGAACCAAGATTGAGGCTTTCATCTATACCATAGGTAAAGCCGAGATGGTTCTGTCCGCTTGCGCTGGCAATATCCTGCAAAATCAAGGCGTGATGCTGGATCGTCACATCGATCAGGCAATCTTCGGTTTTGCCCATGAGCCGCGCCACCGCTTCCGGCAAAAGGTCATGGCAAAGCGATGGCGGGGCAGCAACCGACAGGCGGTGGGTCAGATCCTCATGCATTTTACGGGCAAGATTGCGAAACATGGTGAGGCTGTCCTGCACCCGCTCGGCCTCCCGATTCAAAAGCCGGGCCTGCTCTGTGGGGTGCAATCGCCCGCTTTTGCGGTGAAACAGGTTGAACCCGATGGCCTGTTCCATCTGTTTGATACTGGCCGTGACCGCCGGTTGCGATACCCCGAGACGGCTGGCCGCCTCGGACACGGTCCGGGTCTTCATCACCATGGAGAATATTTCAATCTGCCGCCCATTCATAACACCATCTATAAATTATAGTTATAGTTATGCAAATTATAAAGATTTGACTTATGTCCACCTTCTGCAAAAACTTCGGCCCTAGAGCACTTCTGCGAAAAGTGGGCCCTTCGAGACTCTGCTTCGCAGTTCCTCAGGGTGAGGCCGGTTTTCGGATAAGAAGTGCTCAAAAACAAAAACTTAGAGCCCGGTTTTGATTGGTATCAAAACCGGATGGCTCTAGTGGCCGGATGGCTCTAATGGGCAGACGGGGCTTTTGAACAGGTAAATTATGGGATCGGTCTTTTATCGCGATCTTGATCAGCACTATCCTGTCGCGATGCGTGCGCGTGGCATGTATATTACCGATGATCAGGGCAAAAAATATCTCGATATGAGCGGCGGGGCCGCTGTCTCATGCCTCGGCCATGGCCATCCCGTCGTGCTGACCGCCATCCACCTCCAGACCGATGATCTTGCCTTTGCCCATACGGGTTTTTTCACCAATAGCCCCCAAGAAAAATTAGCCGCCAGGCTGACAGCCAAATTTCCCGAAAGCGGCGCCCGGGCCTATTTCACCTGTGGCGGCAGTGAAGCCAATGAGGCAGCGATCAATCTTGCCTGGCGCTATTGGCGCGCCCATGGGCAAAACAAGAAAATCAAAATCATAACCCGGCGCGACAGCTATCACGGCAATAGCTTTGCCACACTTTCCCTCTCCGGCAATCTTGCCCGCCGCGCTTCCATGGATGGTATTTTATTGGACTGGCCGCGCATCGCTCCCTGCTATGCCTATCGCCACCAACAACAAGACGAGAGCGAGCTCGAATATGCCAAGCGCGCCGCCAATGAACTGGAAGCGGTCATTCTGCGCGAAGGAGCAGAAAATATCGCCGCCTTTATGGCCGAAACAATGGTCGGCGCTTCCCTGGGGGCGGTTGCGCCCGCCAAAACCTATTTTCAACAAATCCGCGATATTTGCGACCGCCATAATATCCTGCTCATTCTTGACGAAATAATGTGCGGCAGCGGGCGCACGGGCAGTTTTTTTGCCTTTGAGCAAGAGGATATCATCCCCGATATTACCACGCTGGCCAAAGGCATTGGCGGCGGCTATCTACCTTTGGCGGCGACCATTGCGCGAGCAAAAATTGCCGCGACTTTTATCGACACCGGCAAAAAAAATCCCCATGGCCATACCTATATGGGCCATGCCAATGCCTGCGCTGCCGGGTGTGCCGTACTTGATGTTCTGGACAATGAAGAGCTGATCGACAAGGTGCAGCGGGAAGGTCCGGCTCTGCAAAACGGTTTGCGCGATGCTTTTGGCGACCACCCCAATATTGGCGATATAAGAGGGCGCGGATTTTTTCAGGCCATGGAACTGGTCGCCGATAAAGCCCGCAAAACCCCTTTCGAAAACCCCTCCCAAATTGCCGCACAGATTAAAGACACCGCTATGCAATATGGTCTCATCTGCTATCCCGGTGCGGGGCGCAAGGAAGATGGTTTAAGCGCGCATATTTTATTGGCACCGCCCTTTATTGCCAAACCAACACATTTTGAGGAATTGATAGAGAAGCTCCAAACCGTAATCGCGGAGGTTTTTCAGTGACCAATAGATTTATCATCGCCTGTGCCCTGAATGGCGCAAGACGGACCAAAAAAGATCATCCGAAACTCCCTGTCACGCCGCAGGAAATAGCAGATTGTGCTGGTCAAATTGTTGAGGCCGGTGCCAGCATCATCCATTTGCATGTGCGCGATGCGGAAGAGCGCCACAGCCTTGACCAGAAGCGGTATGAAAAAGCAATTTCAGCCATTCGCGAGAAAGTGGGGGATGATCTCATCATTCAGGTAACAACCGAATCCTGCGGCCAATATGATCGTGAGCAGCAAATGGCGCTGGTCAAATCCCTGCGCCCGGAGGCCGTCTCCATTGCCCTGCGGGAGATTTGCCCGGAGCCACAATTTATTGGTGAAACCATCAGGTTTTTTAACTGGATGCGTGAAGCAGGCATTTTTCCGCAAATCATTCTTTATGACAATCGAGATGCCGATTTGTTTTGTGCGCTGCACACAAAAAAAGCCTTTAGCACACCCTGCTATGTGCTTCTGGTTTTGGGGTCCTATACAATGACGGGAAAGACACAGTTTGAATTTCCGCTCTGCCTTACCGCCTTTACTTCTTCCCCGGATATTGTTTGGTCTGTATGCTGTTTCGGCGAGGGCGAATATGAGGCTGCAGATTTCGCCGCACAGATGGGGGGGCATGTCAGAGTGGGATTTGAAAACAATATCTGGCAGCCTGACGGATCTTTGGCCTCGGGAAATGATGAATTGGTGCGCCATGCCTGTTTGGCCGGTATGAAAGCTGGCAGGCAATGCGCACAGGCTTCTGATGTAAGGAGGCTATTTGGTATGAATTGAAACAGCAAAGGAGATTTTGCGAGTGATTATCGCTTGTTCGGTCATCCCTCGAAATTTGAACATGACCGTATTTTGAACCAGGATTTCTGAACTTTCACCATCTGGAACTTCAGAAAATCACAATGAACTTACAACTGAAACTAACCTCTCCAAATGACTATCTCCCAAAAAAGACAAGAAATGAGAGGAAGGGAAAAAGGAAACGAAAATGAAAAACCGAATAAAACGATCACTTCTACTACTCGGCGCTTCGGTGTTTGGGGTCAGCGGTGTGGTGATGACCCAAGGGGCCGCACTGGCCCAGGACGGGGCCAATAGCGATGACGAAATTGTCATCCTTGGTTCGCGTAGCGCCAAGCCGCGCACGGCCTTGGATTCGCCAGTACCGGTCGATAGCATTAGCGGCAAGGATTTCAACAATCTTGCCAATACGGCTGACCTTACCGACAATCTAAAAGCACTGGTGCCTTCTTACACGGCAACCCCGGCAACCGGTGATGGTAGTGCTTTTGTGCGTCCAACCTCTTTGCGCGGTCTTGCTCCTGACCAGACTTTGGTTCTCGTCAATGGCAAACGTCGCCACCGCACCGCGCTTGTGCAACTTTTTGCCCCGGCCGCCGGTAATGGCGCCCATGGCTCCGATATTGGCATGATCCCCGGCGTTGCCTTGAAGCGCGTTGAAGTTCTGCGTGATGGCGCGTCGTCACAATATGGCGCTGATGCTATCGCGGGTGTGATCAATTTCGTCACCAGAGACGCTTCCGAAGGCGGCGAGATCAATGCCCGCTATGGTCGCTTCTATGAAGGCGAAGACAGTTCGTCCTATTCCGCCAATATTGGCCTGCCCCTTGGTGATAATGGCTATATCAATCTCACCGGTGAATATGTCAGCAATGACGCCCTTTCACGGGGTATTCAGCGCCCGGATGCACAAGCCCTGATTGATGCCGGTGTTCCCGGTGTTGGTGCAGATTCGCCCTTTGGTGATGCGCCGCTGGTGCAAACTTGGGGTCGTCCACAAACAGAAGCCCTGCGCTTCTTCGTTTCTGCGGGTGTTGACATAGGTGACAATGCCGAGCTTTACGCCTTTGGCAACTATGCCGATGCCGATGGCCGCTATCGCTTCTTCTATCGCAACCCGAACCACTCCACCATTCAGGCTTTGAATGCCCTTGGCTTTACGGGTCTGCAAGCGGGTTACACGCCTTATCTTGATGGCGCACAAACAGACTTTAGCGCTGTTACCGGCTTGAGGGGTGTGTTTGCCGGCAATGAAATGTCCTATGATTTCAGCATTGGCTATGGCCGCAACAAGCTGGACTATTTCCTCAATAACACATTGAATCCGGATCTCGGTCTCGTGAATGGCGAACCGGCCCAACGTGATTTTGATGTGGGGGCATTGGAGCAGGCTGAACTAAATATCAATGCCGATTTCTCCATGCCATTATCGGACAATGTCAATCTCGCCTTTGGTGCGGAATGGCGTGATGAAACCTTCACCGTGATTGCCGGTGAACCAAACTCCTATTTCGGAGCTGGCTCCAACGGGTTTGGCGGCTTCAAGCCTCAAGACAGTGGCGAGTTCAGCCGCGATAATTACGCCCTCTATGTGGATGTCGAGCAAGACATTAGCGATGTTTGGATGGTGCAATATGCGTTGCGCTATGAAGATTTCTCGGATTTCGGCGATACGCTGAACTGGAAATTGGCCACACGCTATAATGTGACCGATACATTCGCGCTGCGCGGGGCCTATTCAACCGGCTTCCACGCGCCAACACCGGGCCAGTCAAACCTGCGCTCAACCATCACAACCTTTGACGGCACAACAGGCCTGCAAACAGAAGAAGGTCTGATTCCACCGACCAGCCCATTGGCGCTGGCCGTTGGTGGTGCGCCACTGAAAGAAGAAGAGGCAACCAACTATAGCCTCGGCTTTACAACCGATATTGGCGGTCGCTCCAATCTGACCGTTGATTTCTATCGGATCGAGGTTGATGATCGCATTTATCGCACAGGCGATATTCCGCACCCAACCTTGGCCGGAGCCACGATTTCCTTCTACACCAATGCCCTCGATATTGTTTCATCGGGTATTGATCTTGTGTGGACCTCGGGCTTCGACTGGGGACAGGACGCTTCAACCGATGTTACTTTTGCTGCCAATTACAGCAAGATTGACGTTGTCGGACAGCGCCTTGTCGGCGGCATCCAGCCGGTCAGCGATTCCATCGTTGAGGATATTGAAAACAACTATCCTAATCTTCGCTTTGTCGCGACCACCAATACCGCATTTGGCGATCGCTGGAACTTCATGGCCCGCGGCAATTATTATGGCAGCCATTATGATGAGCGCGGCATTATCGGTGATACGGTTAACCCGCCATCGGCTGAAATCGATGCAACCGTCTATTTCGATATGGAAGTGGCCTATAAGATCACCGATCAGATGACGATTGCTGCTGGTGGCGTGAATGTATTTGATACATTCATCGACGAGGTTGGCCCACCAAATGCCAACCGCTTGAGCGTTGGCCTTCAATATCCGCGTCGTAGTGCTGCGAATTATGAAGGCGGCTCCTGGTATGTTCGTTTGGGATATGATTTCTAAATCTCGGACCTAACCAATAAAGAAAACCGCCAGCTGGATGATCCAGTTGGCGGTTTTTTATATCCGGGCTGGGGCAATAGACCGGCCCTTTAGAACGTTTCCAGGATAAGTGGATACCGGTTTTCGGATAAGAAGTGCCCAAAAACAAAAACTTAGAGCCCGGTTTTGATTGGTATCAAAACCGAAAAGGCTCTAATTGTCGAAATCTGTTTCCTGCGCCGAGACCGAACCATTATCGGCGATAATAATTTTCTCGACCTTTTCGCGGGCCTGCTTTAGCACTTTTTCGCAATGGGCTTTCAATGCCGCCCCGCGCTCATAAAGAACGATCGAATCCTCCAAGGCCGCCTCACCGCTTTCCAGTTTTTTGACGATCTCTTCAAGCTCGGCAAGGGCCGCTTCAAAATTCAGCCCGGCAATGTCTTTTGCTTTCGCCATATTCCTCTTTTCCATTATTCTGCCGGTGCTGCCGATAAATCTTCGACAACACTGTTTTCTTTTGCTGGCGGCTGATAAATGCGGTGCGACCAATAATCGTTTTCGCCACTATGGCCAACCCGCTCCCAGCCGCGCTTATGGCGCAGATGACGATCCAGCATCCAGTTAAAATAGCCATGGGCGCAAACCAGAACATCACCCTTTTGCGCATGGTCAATCAATTTGTCCGCCGCCTTGGAAACCCGCTGCCAAGCCTCATCATTGCTTTCCATGCCATCGACATTATAGCCAAAGGCCCAGAAAAACCGTGAGATTACCCCCCAAGTACCGGGGCGCAATTTGATCCATGGCACTGGCGGCGGCGGCAAAGGCGCCTCAACAAAAAGCGGATCTTGCACGACCTCGCGCTGGCCCTTGGTCACATGGGCCGCTGTTTCGATTGCCCGGGTGATATTGGACGACAGCACGGTTTCGGCTTGGCTCGCCAAATCCACCAAAGAGGCCGGCGGGCCTTCTTCTGTCACCAATCCCGATTTTTCATACATTTGCCACCATGTGCCATAGCCCGCTGCGGAAATACGCTGGCGGCGGCAAAGATCCGGGCGCCCATGGCGCGCTGTAATAATACGTCCTGTCATAAATTTGGGCTTAGCGGAATTTTGGCCGCTTGGCGAGAGCGCGCATCATTTATCCTTAACCTACATATTGCGATGGCGGCATGCCGAACCATTTTTTAAAGGCCCGGCTAAAGGCGGAATGCTCGGAATAACCAAGCATTTGTGCCAGTTCCGCCACCGTCCAGCGGCGCTCTTTCAGATAAATCTCGCAAGCCTCCTGACGGGCCTCGGTCAGAACCTCGCGAAATGTAACCCCCTCCTCGGTCAGGCGACGGCGCAAAGTGCGCTCATTCATGTTCAAAATAGCCGCCACATTGATCAGGTCCGGAACTGCATTATCCTGCCCGGCATCAATTAGTAATTGCTGGATGATATCGCGCACCCGTGCGCGAACACCCACCCCCCCTTCAAATTCCGCCAGCGCCCGATCCAGCCTGACCCGCAAATGGGCGAGCAATGCTGCGTTGGCCTGTGGCATTGGCCGCAAAAGCGTTTCCGCATCCAGTTCCATCACATCCTGCTCGGCGTTAAAATGGACCGGACACTGAAAAAGCGATTCGCAAAGCTGCCCATGGGCAACTTTATCATGTCTGAAATACATGGCACGCACCTTGGCTTTGCTATCCCAGGTGAGCCAGCGCCCCAATACGGCATAACCGGCAAAGGCCGCTTCCGTTGCCGGGCGCACATATTCGGCATCCTCTATCTGCGTGCACCATTTGATGCGGGCAATATCGCCATCCACCACAACCGAGGTGCGCCCTATTTCCTGCGTCAAACGCTGATATTGATAGTTGAAAGCCAGCGCCTCACGCAAATTCTGACAGGCGATCAACCCATAGCCGATATCAAGAAATGTCGAGGGGCGAAACTGGCTGCCGGCCTGCAGGCCGATGGCACTATTGCCGGTCGCTGCTTCGGCCTCGTGGAGCATGTCGATCAGCAAACGCTTATCAAAGCGCGCCGTCGGATCGTTAAAACAATCCGGTGCGCTTTGAAACACGGATTGTAAAGCAGATTCCGGACACCCCAATTCAACGCAAGAATTATATATGCTGCGACTATAACGGGCAGAAACAGTTCCCATTGACCCCAATTTAATCCCTTTACCCCCCGGACTTCCTCCCGAATAATAGATGCTGGCCCCCACCAACATAACTGGCCGCTATTATCACTTAATATGACCCTAAAGGTCAAGACTCATTCTCATCTAGGGCCTAGTTATGAAAACACTAAGGGGTGGGATAAATAGAGAGAGTATTCGCACCAGCGCTTTTGGGTGGTGGTGCGTAAAAGGCCCGCCGAACAAGACTCCGTAATAATGGGGCGGGTTCGGTGGGTTTTTGTTTTTGAGCACTTCTTATCCGAAAACCGGCCTCACCCTGAGGAACTGCGAAGCAGAGTCTCGAAGGACCCACTTTCCGCAGAAGTGCTCATGGGGGCAGGCAGGCTCAGGATGAGATTCGTTTCTTTTTCTCTACCCTCTATTCGCTATTTCGCTACTCGCTATTCGCTCTTCCCACCCCCCTAACCAATGAAAAACTCCGGCTTGATTTCCGGCAGGGCCTTGCTTCCCGCAATAATCGCGCTGCTCAGGGAATGCACCTGTCCCAAACATGTCTGGCTGTAAAAATCCGCGATCGCAATATTGGATTGCAGATAATCATCCGCCCCCTGATCAAGCTGCCCGGCTGCCGCCAGTGCCCCTTTGGCAAGAAAATGCCCGCCCGCCAGACACCCAAGCTGGTCCTGATAGGCGCAAGCCCCCGCAAGACCATCTTCAGGGGCTTGCCCCATAGCCTCGACCATCCATTTGGTAGTTTTTTCAACTTCATCGGCAGCGCTTAAAATCGCCGCGCCCATCTTTTGTAAGTTTTGTTTATTGGCGCTTTTCAACGCGCTGGCATTGGCGCGAATTTCGTCCAGAAAATCATAAACCAGCTTGCCCTTGCCCATGCCCAGCTTGCGCCCCACCAGATCAATCGCCTGTATACCATTGGTGCCTTCATAAATAGCGCAAATCCGCACATCGCGCATATTCTGGGCCGCCCCCGTTTCTTCCACAAAGCCCATCCCGCCATGAATTTGCACACCCAAAGACGTGGTTTCATTGGCCCGATCCGAGGACCAGGCTTTGGCCAAAGGCGTCAACAATTCCTCACGCTCCTTGGCCGCCTTGCGTGCTGCCTCATCCTCGGCCACATGGGCCAGGTCCCAGGCCACCATATTGGCATAGCACAAAGCCCGCGATGCCATAGTGTTGGCTTTCATCAGATAGAGCATGCGCCGCACATCCGGATGGCCGATAATCGCGATTTGTGGCCCGGTCTTGACCCCGAAGGCCCGTCCCTGCTGGCGCTCACCGGCCCATTGCAATGCCATTTGCAAAGCCCGCTCGGCCACCGAAACCGATTGCATGCCCACATCAATGCGCGCCGCATTCATCATCACAAACATATTTTTCAGCCCCTCATGGGGCTTGCCAATCAAAGTGCCAATGCACTCGCCCTTATCGCCAAAGGATAGCGAACAGGTGGGCGAGCCATGCTGGCCCATTTTATGTTCGATACCGGTGCAGATAATATCATTGCGATCGCCCAAAGCCCCGTCAGCGCCCACATGAAATTTCGGCACCAGAAACATGGATATGCCCCGCGTCCCTTGCGGCGCATCCGGCAGGCGCGCCAACACCAGATGGCAGATATTCTCCGCCATATCATGCTCCCCATAGGAGATGAAAATCTTGTTGCCGGAAATTTTATAACGGCCATCGCCTATGGGCTCAGCCTTGGTGCGCATATCCGATAGGTCAGAACCTGCCTGTGGCTCGGTCAAATTCATGGTGCCGGTCCATTCCCCGGAAACAAGTTTTGGCAGGAAAATTTCTTTTTGCTCCGGCGCGCCATGGGCCAGCAGCGCTTTTACCGCCCCGGTGGTTAACGAAAACCCCATGGAGAGCCCAAGGCAACCACCACAAAAAGCATCAAATACCGCCAGCGCCAAAGATTGCGGCAGACCCTGCCCGCCATATTCCGCCGGAAAAGCCAGCGAGTTCCAGCCGCCTTCGACATAGGCCTGATAGGCATTGGCAAAACCCGGCGGGGTTGTCACCTCGCCTTTTTCGAGGGCAGCGCCGATCACATCCCCCTGCCTGTTCAGGGGGGCAAAAACATCATCAGCCAACTTGGCACATTCCCCCAATACCGCCTCCACAAGCTCGCGGTTCAAATCCTCATAAGCCCCGGATTTCTCCAGAGCGCCAAAGCCTGCCATATGGTCCAGCGTGAACACCATGTCGCGCACGGGGGTAGTATAAGTCATGAAATTCTCCTTGAATTGCGCCTGATGGATTTTCACCCCGCGCATCCCTATATGATTAACAGGAAAATAGAGCTGTTGGGCGTTTTTTTGTAGCGAAATAGGCAGTGATATAGCACAAATTCATTCATAGGGAGCCGTCATGGAAACGCAAATTCTGCAAGCCGATGCCAAATCGATTGAAATCGCCGCCGCCCTGCTCGGCTCCGGCCATCTGGTCGCCCTGCCCACAGAAACCGTTTACGGTCTCGCCGCCGATGCCTGCAATGAAATTGCTGTCGCTAAAATTTTTGAGGTCAAACAGCGCCCGGAATTTAATCCCCTGATTGCCCATGTCATCGACTATGAGGCCGCCAAGGAATTGGTCAAAATGACCCCCTTGGCCAAAGAATTGATGGCGGCTTTCTGGCCCGGGGCTTTAACGCTGGTATTACAGCGAAAAGAGAATTGCCCGGTCGCCAAACTTGCCTCGGCAGGGCTTTCAACATTGGCCATTCGCGCCCCCAAAGGCGAGGTCGCAAGGGCGGTTTTGCAAAAGCTGGGCCGCCCCTTTGTTGCCCCCAGCGCCAATCCGTCAGGGCGCTTAAGCCCGACCAAAGCCAATCATGTGGCCGATATGCTGGCCGGAAAAATCCCCCTCATTCTTGATGATGGCCCGTGCAGGATCGGCGTTGAATCAACCATTATCCGCGCCGATGGCGAGCGGCCCATATTATTGCGCGCAGGGGGGCTATCCGTTGAAGATATTGAAACCGTAACCGGCCCCCTGATTGACGGTACCGCGCCAAGTTCAGACAAATCAGGCATTGGCAAGGAACTGCCCCACGCCCCCGGCGCTTTGGCCAGCCATTATGCGCCCCAGGCGCCTTTGCGCCTTAATGCCCTAAATGCCGAGCCCGATGAGGGCCTGCTCGGCTTTGGCAATATAAAAGGGGATATGAATTTAAGCGCCAAAGGCGATTTGACCGAAGCTGCCGCCAATCTCTTTTCCTGCCTCCATGAGATGGATCAGCGCTTTGCCAAAATCGCTGTTGCCCGCATTCCTGAAGTCCATCTGGGTCGTGCTATCAATGACCGCCTCACCCGCGCAGCTCATAAAGACTAAGACCCTATGATCCCTTTGTCCGACCAGCACAAAAATGACCTTATCCGCCTTGCCGGAAAGGGCGGTATTGTGGCTGAAGAAAATCTTGGCCCCCTGCTTGGGGAATGGCGCGGGCGCACGCAAGGCGAAGCCCCGCTTGCCCTCTGCCCGGACAATAGCGAGCGATTGAGCCGGATTATGGCCTATTGCTACGCCCAAAATATTCCCATAGTGCCCCAAGGGGGCAATACAGGACTGGTC
>Ga0256839_1004209_pt1 | contig 14229 bp, 11 predicted proteins | sample 354166metaG_FD_185968 | JGI IMG/M metagenome (GOLD analysis project Ga0256839, IMG submission 185968) | Hydrothermal vent microbial communities from Mid Atlantic Ridge, Atlantic Ocean - 354-166 | ecosystem: Environmental > Aquatic > Marine > Hydrothermal vents | place: Atlantic Ocean: Mid... | reverse complement strand
GTGAAAAGAGAGCGGATAAGCGAGCCTGTTATACAAGAGCCGCGCGCAAGAAATAATCAGCAGCATAGTCAAGTGAATTATGATAATGACTTTCAAAATAAGGAAAGTCTGACATCAGCAGTTCATAGTATATCTAGCAGATTAGAGCGCTTTGAAAATAAGCTGCATAATAAACCAGACAATTCTAAATTAAATAGTTCTGGTGTGAGTAGTTTAGGGCAATTTACAAATAATATTGATAATAATTTAACTGGAAGTGATCTAGGGAAAATAATTGAGCAAATAGCTCAGTTAACTCATGTGGTGGAGCTTTTATCTGGTGCTGTTGGAGAGAGTGGACAGGTTAAACGGCTTGAGGCTCAAATTGATAATATTGCGAACCTCATAAATGAGAGCTATAACAGCTCGAGTGATTATTCAGATATCTCAAATAATATGATAGCTCTTGCTAATAATGTTGAGCAATTAGGAGAATTGCAGACGCAAGCCTCACAATCTCAAAAGAAATTAGCGCAAGAGTTAACAAATAGTAGCGCAAAAGATTTTGGCGAGGATTTTGAAAATATCTCAAGACGCATTGATATTTTAGCCCAAAATATCAACCAACTCAGTGAGTTGCAAACTCAAAGTTTAGATGCAAATGACAGCAAAGCAATTGAAGAAAACCTAAAGAGATATAATGAGACCTATGAGAATGGTTTAAATTCCATTTCACTTTCTATTGGAAATATTTTTGAGCGTTTGGATCAAATGGAACACTCGCCTTCTCTTACCCAAAATGATATAGAGAGACTATTTCAAGAGATAGGGGCAGTAAGCTCTGAAACGGCTATAATTTCACAAAAAATTGATGCTGGGCAAACAAAGAATGATGACTCTGATCTTATCAATCGTGTTGATATGCTTAATGATAGATTGGCACAAATAGAAAATACTGATTTAAATATTGGCGATGTAAGCACTGATTTTATCAATCTAAGAGAGATGATAAAAGATACAATAGAGCCGCGCTTTTTTAGTCTTCAAACACGAATTGAAGAGCTTGGGCAATATATTGCAAATAATAGTAATGCTGATGCAGATGGAAATAATATCCCTCAACATAATCAAACAAGTCAAAGTGGATTAGAGGGTGAGAAAAATATAGCTGATGCGCATGTGGCAGCTACACATATAAAAGTTGAACATAATGAAAATCCAAGACAGATAGTTAGTAAAAGTGATGAATTAGATGAAAAACTTTTACAGCTAAAAAAGTCTTTTGAGAAAGGTAAAGTTGGTTCTCAAGAAACTATAGGCGGTGAGTTGCAAGAGCCTAAGTTGCAAGAGCTTGAGCAAATTGCAGATGAACAGCCACCACATGTGTTTTTAGATGAGGTTGAGCAAGGTTTTGATGAAGTTCAAGCGGAGCCACATAGAAAAGAAGTAAATGTTAATGCTGCATTAGAAGAGCTTGCCGAGCGTCATAATAACGAACGTGCAAGAAAATTTTCTATGCGCCCCTCTGACATTTCGCAAGATGAAGGTCAGGTACAGGCTAAACTACAAGATACCCATCAGCCTAGCAAAATTACTTTGCAGGTTAAGTCAGTAAATAATTCAGTTTCAGATGCTGGATATTCTGTTGACAAAAAGAAATCTGAAGCAAATGAAAACAACAATTTTAATCCAGCAGATGTAGAACGCCCTGCAATGCCATTGTCCGATTTTGCGCCAAATGCCCAAGCTGCATTTGATAATATATCTGTGGAGAAGTCACAAAATAATCTGGTGTCAGAGAGCGGATTTATAGATGAGCCAAATAGGTTAGAGAGTGAAGCAAAGGCTCAATCAAGTAGAAATACTTTTATTGAGGCTGCGCGCAGGGCAGCAAACCGTCAAAATATGGAGCAAACAGCTATTGAGTCACAATCTCTTATAGCAAGAGCTTTTACTCGCTTTCAAAACCACTCAACTGGCAATAATACTAGCCAAGAGCAGAATGTTAAGTCTAATGCGGATGAGCCAAGCAAAGCCGATAAAAAGGCGATGAAAAAGGCGCTAAAGCAATCGCAAAAACAAGCTAAAGCTCAAAATAAGTTAAAAGAAGAAACTCAGAATTTACAAAATAAACCAAAAAATCTTTTAGGGTTTGCGGGCGTATTTAATCGTTATAAAAAACTAGGAATAATCTTTGTTGCTCTTATAATATTTATAATACTTGCTTTAAATCTAATTATTGGGCGCACAAATAATCAACCTGTTACAAGTCTGCTAGAAAAAAGCACAACTGTGAATCAGCCACAAAGTGATCAGCAAACCCTTGTTGAAATTGCACCAGCCGATGATTCTGTGCGAGAAACTATTGCCCCTCTTGATAGCGCACCAGTAGAATTAAGCCCTATTGTTAATTTAAACCCTATTCCAAAACAGACAGAAAGTATAAATACCGATGCGTTAGCAACTGGCTCTATTGCTCGAAATGCAGATGGTGCGGTTGTAGTTAAACAAGAAATGCCAAGGTTAATTGATTTCTCTCAAGCAAGCCAGCTAGCTGATGATATAAGCACGGGCTCTATTTCTAATGCCAAAATTTCAACTGTTGATTCAGTGCAGCTTGAAATGCCAAAAATTGCTGTTGGCCCTGATGAATTAAGAGAGGCCGCGGCAAAAGGTAATGCTCGTGCGCAGTTTGAAGTTGCTGCAATCTACGGTGAGGGTAAAGCATTAGAGCAAGATTTTGAATCTGCTGCAATTTGGTATGAGAGATCAGCTGCACAGGGTTTTGCCCCAGCTGGTTACAGACTTGGTGGCCTTTATGAAAATGGTCAGGGCGTTGAGAAAAACCTTGAATTAGCAAGGCTATGGTATCAACGGGCAGCAGAGGCTGGCAATAGAATGGCAATGCATAATCTTGCCTCTCTTTATGCTGGCACTGAAATGGGGGAGCAGGATTTTTCTTCAGCGCTTGAGTGGTTTGAGCGCGCTGCAAAAAACAATCTAACAGATAGTCAGTTTAATCTTGGTATGCTTTATGCGCGTGGGCTTGGCACAACGCAAGATTTAGAAACTGCTTATGTTTGGTTTTCAATTGCCGCTAGAAATGGGGATAAAGATGCAGCTAAGGCACAAAGAGATATTGCTCGTTCACTTGATAGTGTAACAGTTAGTGCTTTGCAGAAAAAAGTAGCTAATTGGCAAAGTGAAAAAATGAATATTTCTGCTAATTTTGCTCCTATTGGCACTTGGTCAAATAACTTTGATCCAGGTAAGGAGATTGCCAATAAGCAAGTGGTTGAAAAGGTTCAATCTGTTTTGTTAGCGCTTGGTTTTGATGTTGGAACGCCAGATGGAATGATGGGGCCAAGAACTGCACAAGCTATTAAAGAATTTGAAAAAGAAACAGGCATGCAACCTTTTGGTAAAGTTAACCCTCGTTTACTTGCTGTGCTTGGCTCTCAGCCTGTTTAAGAATATTTGAAAATAAATGGCTTAAAACTTTTAGAGCCATTGACCTTTATGCCCTTACACAACTATCCATATTATAAGCAACTTATTTACCGCCAATAACAAGTCACGAAACAGGTCATAAACGTGCAGATATATCTTCCTATCGCTGAGCTATCGCTTAATCTCTTTTTCCTTGTGGGAATAGGTGGTGCGGTTGGTTTTTTATCTGGCTTATTTGGTATTGGCGGAGGGTTTTTACTCACCCCATTATTGATTTTTTCTGGCATTCCAGCTCCAGTTGCCGTTGCCTCAGTTTCGGGGCAAGTGGCCGCTGCATCAACTTCTGGTGCTTTAAGCTATTTTAGGCGCGGGGGGATAGATTTTCATTTAGCACTTTATCTGGTTCTTTCTGGAATTATTGGTGCATTTCTTGGAGTGGCAGCATTTTCTGCCTTAAGAGCTGCTGGACATTTAGAATTAGTAATTTCGCTTGGTTATCTTGTGTTTTTGGGATTTATTGGTGTGGCGATGATAATTGAATCTATTCGTGCTATTTTGCGAAGCCGTAGAGGGGTGGTTAGACCAGCAAAATTACCTGGTCAGCATAATTGGGTGCATGGCCTTCCACTTCGTATAAGATTTAAGCGCTCAAAATTATATATATCGGTATTACCTGTGTTATTCATTGGTGCATCAATTGGTTTTTTAGGTGCTTTGCTTGGCATTGGCGGTGGTTTTATTCTTGTGCCAGCTTTGGTGTATATTTTACGTGTTCCAGGAAATCTTGTAATTGGCACATCATTAGTTCAAGTCATCGCTATAATGGCCGCGGCAACTATTTTACACTCGGTTAACTCACAAAGTGTGGATATTTTATTGGCATTTTGCCTAATGGTAGGCGGTGTAATTGGTGCGCAATTTGGCGCATCTGCTGGCAAATATTTGCGTGGTGAACAGTTGCGAGCCCTATTGGCATTGTTAGTGCTTGGGGTTGCTATAAGATTTGCTCTTGTTTTATTGCTAGAACCGGCTGACTTATTCTCAACTGCTGTTCTTGGTATTCAAGGATTGGCGCAATGAGGATAAATTGGATGAAAAGATTTTCAATATTTTTCTTCTCAGCTGTTTTTCTTTTAGCATTTAATAATGCTGGCTTTTCTCAACGATTGGTAAATGCCCTCTCAGATAAGCAAATATCAATTGATAGTAGCTTTGCTGGTGAAACAATTTCATTTTTTGGCAATATTGAGCCAGAAATTGGTGAGCGAGAAAAGGTTATTGAGGGGACGTTTAATATAATAATGGTAATTACTGGCCCTTCTATTGATCGGGTAGTGCGAGAAAAATCTAATAAATTTATTATTTGGCTTAACTCTAACAGTCAGGTTTATGAGAAGTTTCCGTCATATTATTGGGTGCTTTCAGATGCTTCTCTTGATGATATTACTACGCCAGAAGTTTTAGAAGAATATTCTTTATTGCCAAAACATCAGCCACAGAAATTTTCTAAAAATGCGAATAAAGATAATAGGTTTGATAAAGAACTTGTGCGCCTAATGAAAGAAGAGGGCTATTTTGGCATTAATGAAAATGCTATTGATTTTCATTCAAATAGTTTTTATTCAGGTAGGCTTGAATTGCCTGCAAATGTTCCTGTGGGTAGCTATTTAGTGCAGACATATTTGCTTAAAGATGGTGAAGTAATTTCACAAAAGGCTCAAGGGTTTTTTATACGTAAAACTGGCTTTGAAAGATTTTTAGGAAATTTTGCAAAACAGTCACCACTCTTATATGGTGTTTTTGCTGTAATTTTAGCACTATTCACAGGCTGGCTTGGTGGAGTAGCATTTAGAAGGTGATTCTATAAAATTATGGATTTTTAAGTTTTTGATTCTTGCTTTGAATTTCATGAGATTTTGAATTTTAATAATTTTAACATTCTCAATATGGAGTGAAAAACATGTCGCATATTCCCCCATTTTGGTCACGTATTGTTACCTTAGCTGCGATTTTTGGACTGTTGCCATTCATTGCTGCTTTGGCGGTTACAATTTTCCCACATTGGTTGCCAATTGACAAAGCTGTATTTGAGCCTGCTGTAATTGGTTTTGGGGTGTTGATATTATCGTTTCTTGGCGGAGTGCGCTGGGGCATACGTTTGCAGGGCGGGGCTGGCTCTGATCTTACCTTTATAGTTGGAATGCTTGGCTCTGCGGCTGGGTTTTTTATTTTGCTTATGCCCTATAGCTTTGGCTTAATAGTTTTAACCATTGGTTTTGCATTGCAAGGTGCATGGGACGTTTTTTCATCTGGAATACCAGAGTTTTACGCTCGCCTAAGAGCCTCAATGACATGGCTTGTGTGTTTGTTGTTAATTGCAATTCTTATTGCTAGAATATTCGTCTAATTTATTTTTGGAAAAATCATTATGAAACAGAAAATTATTTTTATAACAGGTGCTACTTCTGGTTTTGGTGAAGCTAGCGCACGACTTTTTGCAAAACAGGGTTGGAAAATAATAGCTACGGGGCGGCGCTTAGAGCGGCTAGAAAACTTGCGTAATGATTTGCCAAAAGGGCAGGTGCATATCGCAAAAATAGATTTAACTGATCATGCTTCTATTGTAGAGGTTATTAAAAACCTACCCCAGGACTTTAAGCCTGTTGATTGCTTGTTAAATAATGGTGGTTTGGCACTTGGGGTTAAGCCAATTCCAGATATTAAACTTCAAGACTGGCGCACTATGGTTGAGACAAATATCATGGGTCTAATTAACACTACACAAGAAATGATACCTCTTTTAAAACAAGCAGGGCGTGGCGCATGTATTATCAATATTGGCTCAACTGCAGCACATTATGCTTATAAGGGTGGCAATTGTTATGGCGCAACAAAGGCATTTGTTAGTCAATTTTCTGCAAATTTACGCACTGATCTTGAAGGCTCTGATATAAGGGTAACTGAGTTAGCACCTGGAATGGCCAAGTCTGAATTTACTAAAGTTCGCACTTATGGCGATGATGAAGCCAATGAAAAACTTTATGAAGGTTTAGAGCCAATCCTGCCAAAAGATATTGCCGAGACAGTTTATTGGCTGGCAACACGCCCTGCAAATATCAACGTAAACTCAATAGAAATTATGCCCCTTTGTCAAATTCCAGCTGGTTTAAAAATAGTTAAGCCTGAATGAGTAAAGCCTCTCATTCAATGCAGGTGAGGCACAAGCATGTATGGGCAATTGCCCTGCCAGCTACCATTGCTTTCATTACCGAACCATTGGCTGGGCTGGTAGATTTAACCGTTATTGGGCGTTTAGGTGATGCGGGTCTGTTGGCGGGCGTAGTGCTTGGTGGTTTGGCTTTTTCAGTTTTTATTTCTTTAGCATTTTTTCTTCGCCTTGGCACGGCAGGCCTAACCGCTCAAGCTATTGGCGCGCGTGATAAAGATGATGGCCTTAGCCATTTTATTCGCGCCGCAATGTTAGCTTTGGCGCTTGGTATTTTGATGATTATTTTGATGAAGCCAATAGAGTATTTGGCGGCTATTTTATTATCTCCTAGTGAAAATGCCTATGAAGCTTATTCGACATATTTTAATATCCGTATTTTTTCAGCACCATTTGTTTTGATAAATTTTGCGCTTTTAGGCTGGTTTTATGGTCGTGCTGCCGCAACCACTGGCATGCTACTTCAATTGATAATTCATGGGGTGAATATAGCCCTCTCTATTACGCTGGTTTATGTTTTTGATATGGGGGTAATGGGTGTCGCTATTGCAACTTTAATTGGCCAGTTAGTTTCAACAATTGTTGGGCTTATTTTAGTATTAAATCATTTTGGTGGTTGGCAGAAAATCAAAAAACTTATCAGTAAAAATCAGCTTTTTGATATGTCAGCAATTAAGAGGTTATTGTCTTTAAGTCGTGATCTAATGATACGCTCTGCGGTGTTAAATTTTACCTTTGCTTGGTTTACCGCAATGGTTTCTCGCATGGGTGATGTTACATTATCTGCCAATGAATTATTGTTATACTTCTTGTTAATTACTGCCTATTTTTTAGATGGCCAAGCACAAGCCGCCGAAGCATTATGCGGCAAAGCAATTGGCGCAAATAATAAAAAAGCCTTTATTACTTCCATAAAGCTAACCATGATTTGGGGCTTAGCAATTGGCTTTACTCTATTTATATTTTGGTTATTAGTGGGGGGTATTTTAATTGACTTTATGTCAACCAATGAGGCTATTCGTATTCAGGCAAAAAAATATCTAATAATTGCGGCTCTAACCTCGTTTACAGGCGTGGGGGCATTTGTGCTTGATGGGGTAATGCAGGGGGCAACATTAGGCACAATAATAAGAAATGGCATGGTCAGTGCAGCAATAATCTATCTTATTTCAGCAATAATATTGCAGCATTTCTTTGGCTTAAACGGGCTGTGGGCGGCAATGCATGTTTTCTTCATTGCCAGAACAATAATCTTTGGTATTGCGATTTGGCGCAAAACATCAGACCTATTTAGCTAAGGCTTTTTAAAACTTTTTAGAGGTTAAATAACCTTAGCATAAAGTCTAATAGCCTTATAATACCACAATTTTTGCACCAATTTTTGCGCGATTATATAGATCAATAACATCTTGGTTAGTTAAGCGAATGCAGCCAGAAGAAACGCTTTTTCCTATGCTCCATGGCTCGGTTGTTCCGTGCAGGCGATATAGGGTTGAGCCGATATAGAGCGCTCTTGCACCAAGTGGGTTGTCTATGCCGCCTTTCATATATCTTGGTAATTCAGGCTGGCGAATGCGCATTTCAGCAGGTGGTGTCCAGCCGGGCCATTTTCTTTTTGCGGTTAACCTATGTGTGCCGCTCCAAGTAAATCCTATGCGCCCAACGCCAATGCCATAGCGCATAGCATAGCCATTTTTTAACACTAGATAGAGATGTTTTTGTGCTGTGTTTACAATTATTGTGCCAACTGGTTGGCTGGTTTTATATGGCACAACTTGGCGGATATATCTTGCTGGGACATTGTTTTTTTGATGAAGAGTAAGATTATTACTTATTGATTTGCTTACACTCATGCCAGCTGGAGGGGGATAAATATAATTATTATTGCTAGCACTTGCGCTTAATCCAAATGAAAGGGCGCTGCAAAGGCTTAAAAATAGACCAAAAGCACTCTTTTGGGCGCAAGAAAATTTCAACATGACAATACTCTTTTACATTTTTGTCAAAATAAATGAGGGCAGACCTCACAACTAATTCATGATATGTTTAGATAAAAATGAACAAGATTGCGTGAATCAAAATGGTAAAAAATTCACTCTCAAATATAGTTGAGACAAAGTAAACAGGGGGAATATTATGCAAAGATGTCCATGGGGAAATGGTGACGATCAATATGAGGCCTATCATGATAGCGAGTGGGGTTGGCCTGTTGTTGATGATAGGCGGTTGTTTGAAAAGGCCTGTCTTGAGGGTTTTCAATCGGGTCTTTCTTGGCTAACAATTTTAAGAAAGCGTGAGAATTTTCGGGAAGCTTTTTTGGGTTTTGATTTTGTAAGATTAGCTAAATTTGATGAAAGTGATGTGGAGCGGCTTTTGCAAGATAAGGGCATTGTGCGCCATCGAGGTAAGATTGAAGCTACTATAAATAATGCAAAAATTGCACTTGAGCTAGTTGATGAGTTCGGCACATTGGCGAAATATTTTTGGCGCTTTGAGCCAAAGCCAAATGAGCGACCAGATGAATTAAGCTGGGAAGTTTTAAAAACAATGGCGAAAACTGAAAATTCAATTGAATTGGCAAAAGATTTAAAAAAACGCGGCTGGAAATTTTTTGGCCCCACCACTGCTTATGCTTTTATGCAGGCGATGGGTTTGGTTAATGATCATGTTGAGGGGTGTTTTTGTCGTGAGAAAATTGAGTTAGCAAGGGCGGAATTTGTGCGCCCTTAGAATTCTGGATTGCTTTGTCGCTCTCGCTCCTCGCAAAGATGAGCTAAAGCATGCTTGCTCAAATGGTTGCAATCGGTTAGGAAAAGCCAAAGATAAAATTTAGGCTTTAAAAATGGCAAAGAACAAAAAACCCAATAAAGTAAAAGCTCGTTTGGTGCGAGGTTTTAATGATCGCTCACCTAGTGATATTCGAGCCACCAATAAAATGATGGGGCAGATCCAAGAGGTGTTTGAGCTTTATGGCTTTGATCCAATTGAAACACCATTTTTGGAATATACTGACGCACTGGGTAAATTCCTGCCAGATAGTGATCGCCCCAACGAGGGCGTGTTTTCTTTGCAAGATGAAGATGAGCAATGGCTAAGCCTGCGCTATGATCTAACCGCTCCTTTGGCTCGCCATGTTGCGCAAAATTTTAATGAAATTACTATGCCCTATCGCACTTATCGCTCTGGCTTTGTGTTTCGTAATGAAAAACCCGGACCCGGACGGTTTCGTCAATTCATGCAGTTCGATGCCGATATTGTCGGCGCACCCGGTGTGGCGGCAGACGCTGAAATGTGCATGATGATGGCTGATACTATGGAGGCGTTGGGGATTAAACGTGGTGATTATGTCATTCGGGTGAATAATCGTAAAGTGCTTGATAGTATTTTACAAACGTTTCACATTTCTGATGAAGGGCAGAAATTATCTGTGCTTCGAGCGCTTGATAAGTTAGATAAATTTGGCATTGCAGACGTGAAGCTTTTGCTTGGTGATGGGCGCAAAGATGAGAGTGGCGATTTTACCAAGGGTGCTGGGTTAAGTCCTCTTGAAATTAACTATTTAGAACAATATTTAAGTGCTAATACTTTACAATCACAACATGAAGTATTGTCAACGGTAGCAAATGCATTGCCTAGAAAGACTAGCGATAAGGAAGGCATTGAAGGATTTTTTGAATCTCAAATGTATGAAGATTCTACCTTTAGCGAAGGAGAAAGTGAATTAGAAGAATTACAAGCTTTAGTATATGATAATGGATATGAAAAAGATCGCATTAAGATTGATACAACCTGCGTTAGAGGTCTCGAATATTACACAGGCATGGTATATGAAGCCAAACTTCTTTTTGATGTGACTAACGAAAAAGGTCAGAAGGTGCAATTCGGCTCGGTTGGTGGCGGTGGGCGTTATGATGGGCTTATTAAGCGCTTTACTGGGCAGGCTGTTCCTGCAACTGGTTTTTCTATTGGGGTTTCTCGCCTTATGTCGGCGCTGAAAAATCTTGATAGGCTTGAGGCACAAGAGATGCCTGCGCCAATTATTGTTTGTGTTATGGATAAAAGCCGCATTGCTGATTATCAAAAAATGGTTAGCGAGTTACGCAATGCTGGCATTCGGGCTGAGATGTATCAGGGCAATCCAAAGAATTTTGGCAAACAGTTGCAATATGCTGATCGGCGTGGTTCGCCCGCCGCTATTATTGCTGGGTCGGACGAATTTGAGCAGGGCATTGTGCAGATTAAAGATTTGATTGTTGGTAAAGAAGCGTCAAAAAATATTGAAGATAATGAGCAATGGAAAAGCGAGCGCCCCGGACAATTTGAATGTAAGCGTGATGAATTGGTTGCAAAAATATCTGAATTGCCAGCAATAAAAAAGTGGCAAGAAAAGCGACAAGCGAAATGAATGAGGTAAATGACAGAGTTGCCAGACTTAGCGAACTAATCAGCGCACAAGGCGCAGTGTTGAGCAATCCTGCTATGTTATTGCCTGCTAATCCATTTTTTGATTTAGCGGGAGAGGAATTTGGCCGCCGTCTTTTGCTCACTAATGGTGCAAATGATGAAGATTATTGCCTTCGCCCTGATTTCACCTTGCCAATTGCCATGGATTTTTTGCGTGATGGGGGAGATGAGCAGGGCAGAGCATTTAGTTATTTAGGTTCGATTTTTCGCCAGCGGGCGCAAGGGCCAGTCGAATTTACGCAAGCGGGCATTGAATTTTTGGGGCAGAAAAATCGCGATGAAACTTTAGAGAATACTCTAAATTTTGCACTAAAGGCGCTAGAAATTTATGATATTAAACCAGATATTTTACTTGGCTCGGTAGAGGTTTTTGAAAGCCTGCTTAAAGTGATTGATATTCCACAAGTTTGGTTGCCACGCATAAGACATCGTTTTGGCCAGCCAAAAGCTATGAATAGATTATTGGATAGATTGGGTAAACCACAAGCGCCTATTGCTGATTTAAAAGCGCAAAATCGCGAGGCTTTAATTACAAAAATTACCGATCAAATGATGGCTGATGGGCTATCTCTTACTGGATCACGTAGCCCAGAAGAAATAGCAAATCGTTATTTTGAAAAGCAACAATTGGCGGCCACTCCAGTTAGCGCAAAGACGCTTGAAATTTTGCGTGCATATTTGGCTATTAAGGGTGATGCAAGTGATAGTCTGCATGAAATTGAAGCTTTGGCAAAAGAATATAATTTGGATATTTTTGCACCACTAAAGCGATTAACGAAACATATTGAGTTTTTAAAAGCGCAAAATCAGGTTAGCTCTATTAAGTTTGATGCTAGTTTTAGCCCTCGGCTTGATTATTATACTGGCATTGTTTTCCAGATGATTTTTAACAGCAAAACCATTGCCTCAGGTGGAGAGTACAATCGTTTGCTTGAGAGGCTTGGTGCAAAAAAACAGATGAATGCAACTGGTTGCGCTATTTGGATTGATAGGGCAGAGGAGGCAAAAAAATGAAAAAACTTGTTTTAGCGCTTCCCTCAAAAGGGCGACTTGAGGAACTTTCAAGAGAGGCTTTTGCTAAAGCTGGTATGCAGGTTAAGCGTGATGGCGGCGCACGCTCTTATGCTGGCTCGCTGCAGGGATTTGAAAATGTGAATGTGCAGTTTTTACCCGCGGGGGAAATTGCGCGTGGTTTAATTCGTGGCACAATTGATATTGGTGTTACGGGTGAGGATCTCATTCATGAGGCGGTAGAAAACGGTATAAAAAAAGTGGAGTTGGCGGCAAAGCTTGGTTTTGGTAAAGCCAATGTTGTTATTGCAATTCCTGATGCTTGGGTTGATGTGGTTTACATTCGTGATTTGGCTGATGTGGCTTCAGACTTTAGAGAAAAGCACGGGCGCTGGCTCAAGATTGCGACAAAATATATTCAGCTAACTAGGGCGTTTTTGGCCGAACATGGCATTGCGCAATATAAAATTGTGCAGAGCGTTGGCGCAACAGAGGCCGCGCCAAGTTCTGGTGCGGCGGATTTAATTGTTGATATTACCTCAACTGGCTCAACCCTAAAAGCTAATGGTTTGCGCATTATTGATGATGGGGTGATTTTAAAAAGTGAGGCTAATTTAATCATCTCAAAAGCTTCAAAATTATCTAATGAGCAGCAAGTAGATTTAGGCAAGATTATCAGCGCTGTTCGTGCGAGCTTATAGAAATGTATGAAGTTGAAATATTAGTTTTGCTGGCCTTTGTGGGCATGGCGGCTGGTTTTGTTGATGCGGTGGCGGGCGGTGGTGGATTGATTGCTTTGCCGATTTTATTATCGGTTGGTGTGCCGCCAGTTGCAGCAATGGCAACTAATAAAATGCAATCCATCATTGGCACAGCGGTTGCCTCTTATACATATTGGCGCAAGGGGTTTTTGAACCTTAAAACAATTATCCCTGCTATTATTGCAACATTTTGCGGCTCTTTTCTTGGGGCATATATAGTCAAACAAATTGATGTTTCTGCCCTTATGCTGGTTGTGCCGATTGCGCTAATTTTAATTGCGGCATATTTTTTATTCGCCCCAAATTTAAGCGATGAAAATAAGAAGGCGCGCTTAAATTTCGTAATTTTTGTGCCTGTGCTTGGTTTTGCCATTGGTTTTTACGATGGGATTTTTGGCCCCGGAACAGGATCATTTTTTGCAATTGGTTTTGTCACCCTGTTTGGTTTTGGTGTGCTTAAGGCAACCGCACATGCTAAAGTGCTAAATTTCACCTCAAATATCGCAGCGCTTGCTTTGTTCATTCCTGCAGGAGATGTTGTATGGCCAATTGCGCTTGTGATGATGGTAGGGCAGATAATTGGCGCAAGACTTGGCGCATTAAGCGGAATTAGGTTTGGCGCAAAATTCATCAAACCGCTAGTGGTTGTTGTTTGCGTTGTTATGGCGTTGAAATTATTGTTTTGGGAGTGAGGTTGTTTGGATTGCATGGGTTCTTGTGCTCGCTAGACAGCGAGCTACTGGATTGCGCATCTAGGTGCGCAATGACCGTGCCAGATTGCCACCTTGAGCGAAAGCGAAAACTTTTATGCTACATGTCATTCTGAACGAAGTGAAGAATTTTAGACTCTTCGCCTGCGGCTCAGAGTGACAAGGAGTTATTCACTTCGTGCCGCGCAGGCGCTTACGCAGTAGGTCGTTGAGAGTGCCAAAAATATCTAATTCAACTATGAACAACTCAAGCCGCTTCAACGCCAATTACCAAGCGTTTGCCTAAAGCCAAAAGCCCTGCTTCAAGCGCTGGTAATTTTGTGACGTGATATGGATCTAACATTCGGCGTATTTCATTTTCTGCTTTGCCTAGTTTTTTTGCAAGAGCAACACGAGTAAGTCCAGATTGCTTAAAGGCAGAAATAAAGCCAATTTTTGCTTGAATTTGCGCACTAACGTAAATTATGTGACTATTATCGCTGATTATAGATTTTGTGGTTTCTTTTGGTAATGGCTCACCAAGTGCAATATGGTTAAGCAGTGCCAACTCAAGCGCTTCTTGTGCATTTTTAAATGCTTCAACTTCGTCAGCCCCCCCTGTTATAGCTTCTGGCACATCAGGAAAACT
>Ga0256839_1004208_pt1 | contig 14230 bp, 15 predicted proteins | sample 354166metaG_FD_185968 | JGI IMG/M metagenome (GOLD analysis project Ga0256839, IMG submission 185968) | Hydrothermal vent microbial communities from Mid Atlantic Ridge, Atlantic Ocean - 354-166 | ecosystem: Environmental > Aquatic > Marine > Hydrothermal vents | place: Atlantic Ocean: Mid... | reverse complement strand
GCGTGAGCCTGGTGGCGAACTACCGCTCGAGCTTCGCTGCCGAGATCCGTGCGCGCGGGATCGAAGGCCTGATCCGCACGCTGGCGGCGCGCAACCGCGGCGACGGCGGGCACCGCGGACACGGGGCCGGAGCGGAGCGGAGGCCAGACGCGGGGAGCGGCGCTGCGCCCGCAGGAGGCGAGGCCGGTCCCCCGTCCCGCGGCCGGGCCCGTGAGCCGGCGCTGGACCGCGGCGACGGCGGGCGCCGACGGTAGCGGCCCGGGAACCGGCGGTCGGGCATGGCGACGGCGGAGACCACGGCGCGGCTGACCACGGCGGACGACGGCGTCCTGCGCCTCGAGGGCGAGCTCAGCTTCGAGACCGTGCCCGCCCTGTGGCGCGCCGTCCCGTTCCCGCCCGCGGGCTCCGGGCCCGTGGTGCTGGATCTCGCGGGCGTGGTGCGCACCGACAGCGCGGGGCTCGCGCTGCTGGTGGAGTGGCTGCGCGCGGCCCGCCGCGCCGGGCGCGAGCTGCGCCTGCGCGCCATGCCCGCGCAGATGCTCGCCATCGCGCGCGTGAGCGGCCTCGACCGCATCCTGCCGCTGGAGTAGGGCGCGGATGGCCGAGGCGATCCGCGTCGAGGGTCTGCACAAGCGCTACGCCACCGTCCATGCCCTGCGCGGGGTGGACCTCGCGGTGGCGCGGGGCGAATTCTTCGGTCTGCTCGGGCCCAATGGCGCCGGGAAGACCACCCTCATCGGCATCCTGGCCGGGCTGGTGCGGCCCACGGCGGGGCGGGCGGCCGTCATGGGCCACGACGTGCGCCGCCGGTGGCGGCAGGCGCGGCGCGCCCTCGGGCTCGTGCCCCAGGAGCTGGTCTACGACCCCTTCTTCACCGTGCGCGAGATCCTCTGGCTGCAGTCGGGCTACTTCGGCCTGGGGCGCGCCAACCGGGCCTGGATCGAGGAGCTGCTCGAGGTCCTGAACCTCACCGCCAAGGCCGACGCCAACCTGCACGACCTCTCCGGCGGCATGAAGCGGCGCGTGCTCATCGCCCAGGCCCTGGTGCACCGTCCGCCCGTGGTGGTGCTGGACGAGCCCACCGCCGGGGTGGACGTGGAGCTGCGCCAGGCCCTGTGGCACTTCACCCGCCGCCTGCACGCCGAGGGGCACACCATCGTCCTAACCACCCACTACCTGGAGGAGGCCGAGGCCCTGTGCGGGCGCATCGCCATCCTCCACCAGGGCATGCTGCGCGCCCTCGACACCAAGGCGGGGCTGCTCGCGCGCCATCCCTGGCGCTGCCTGTGCCTGGAGCTCGACCCGCCCGGGGCGCCGCTGCCGGAGGCGGTGGCGGCGCTGGTGAGCGAGCGCGAGGGCGGGCGCGTCAAGCTGCGCCTGCACCGCCTCAACGACCAGATCGGCGCGGTGCTGGATGCCCTGCGCACCGCGGGCCTGCGCATCCGCGACCTGCGCACCGAGGAGCCGGGCCTGGAGGAGGTCTTCCTGGAGCTGGTGCACGAGGCGCCGGCGGGCGAGGCGGCCGCAGCCGAAAGGGAGGCCGGATGAACCTGCGCGGCCTCTACACCCTGTTCGAGAAGGAGGTGCTGCGCTTCCTCAAGGTGGTGGTGCAGACCCTGCTCACGCCCGTGGCCACGGCCCTGCTCTACCTCGTCATCTTCGGCGAGGTGCTGGCCGAGCACCTGGAGATGTACCCCGGCGTGGGCTACGGCGCCTTCCTGGTCCCGGGCCTGGTGGCCATGACCCTGATCCAGAACGCCTTCGCCAACAGCTCCTCCAGCCTCATCCAGTCCAAGATGACGGGCAACCTGATCTTTCTTCTGGTGGCCCCCATCTCGCCGCTGGAGTTCTACCTGGCCTTCGTGGCCGCCGCCGTGGTGCGCGGGCTCATGGTGGGGGCGGGCGTGTGGCTGGTGGCGCTCGCCTTCGTGGATCTGCCCCTGCACAGCCCGGCCCTGGTGCTCGCCTTCGCCGTGCTGGGCGCTGCGGTGCTCGGCGGGCTCGGCGTGATCGCGGGCGTGTGGGCGGACAAGTTCGAGCAGCTCGCCGCCTTCCAGAACTTCGTGGTGCTGCCCCTGTCCTTCCTGAGCGGGGTCTTCTACTCGGTGCACGCGCTCCCCTCCCCCTGGGACCGGCTCTCGTGGCTCAACCCGTTCTTCTATATGATTGACGGGTTCCGCTACGGCTTCCTCGGCGTCTCCGACGCACCGCCGCTGCTGAGCCTCGGGGTGAGCCTCGCCTTCCTCGCGGCGGTGAGCGTGGTGTGCCTGCGGATGCTGGCGATGGGATACAAGATCCGCCAGTAGCCGGATGGCGGGCGGCGGGCAGAAGCGCCAGGCTGTCAGCGAGGGAAGGGGATGGACCGGCTGATCATACAGGGCGGGGTGCCGCTGGAGGGCGAGATCCGCATCTCCGGGGCCAAGAACGCCGTGCTGCCCATCCTCGCGGCGACACTGCTCGCCGACGAGCCGGTCACCGTGGGCAACGTCCCGCACCTGCACGACGTCACCACCACCATGGAGCTGCTCGGGCGCATGGGGGTGGACCTCGTCGTGGACGAACGCATGCGCATCGAGGTGGATCCGCGCAGCATCCGCGAGTTCGTCGCCCCCTACGAGCTGGTCAAGACCATGCGCGCCTCCATCCTGGTGCTGGGCCCTCTGCTCGCCCGCCACGGGCGCGCCAAGGTCTCCCTGCCGGGGGGCTGCGCCATCGGCTCGCGCCCCGTGGACCTGCACATCAAGGGGCTCACCGCCCTCGGGGCCGAGATCCGCGTCGAGGGCGGCTACATCCACGCCCGCGCCGAGCGCCTGCGCGGCACGCGCCTGGTGCTGGACACCGTCACGGTCACGGGCACCGAGAACCTCATGATGGCGGCCACGCTCGCCGAGGGCACCACCGTCATCGAGAACGCCGCGCGCGAGCCCGAGGTGGTGGACCTCGCCAGCTGCCTGCGCAGCATGGGGGCGCGCATCGAGGGGGCCGGAACCGACACCATCGTCATCGAGGGGGTCGAGCGCCTCCACGGCACCCGCTACGAGGTGCTGCCCGACCGCATCGAGACCGGCACCTATCTGGTGGCCGGCGCCATCACGGGCGGGCGCGTCCGGGTGCGCAACACCCGCCCGGGGCTGCTGGACGCGGTGCTGGCCAAGCTGCGCGAGGCGGGGGCGGAGGTCACGACGGGCGAGGACTGGATCGAGCTCGACATGCGCGGCCGCCGCCCCCAGGCCGTGCACGTGCGCACCGCCCCTTATCCGGCCTTCCCCACGGACATGCAGGCGCAGTTCACGGCCCTCAACGCCGTCGCCGAAGGCAGCGGCACCATCACCGAGACCGTGTTCGAGAACCGCTTCATGCACGTGCACGAGCTGCGGCGCATGGGGGCGGAGGTGTGGCTGGAGGGCAACGTCGCCATCAGCCGCGGGGTGGAGCGGCTCACGGCCGCGCCCGTCATGGCCACCGACCTCCGCGCCTCGGCCAGCCTGGTGCTCGCCGGACTGGTGGCCGAGGGCGAGACCACGGTGGACCGCATCTACCACATCGACCGCGGCTACGAGTGCATCGAGGAAAAGCTGGCCCAGCTCGGCGCCCGCATCAGGCGCGTGCCCTCCTGAGCGCCGGCGCTTAGAGACAGCGCGCCGGCTCGGTTACCATGTAGCGCCATGTCCGAGCCGCTCACCATCGCGGTCTCCAAGGGCCGCATCCTGGAGGAGGCGCTGCCGCTGCTCGCGCGCGCCGGCATCGTGCCGCGCGAGGATCCGGCCCGCAGCCGCCGGCTGGTGCTCGAGACCAGCCGGCCGGACGTGCGTCTGTTGGTCATCCGCGCCGCCGACGTGCCCACCTACGTGCGCCACGGCGCGGCCGAGCTCGGCATCGCGGGCCGCGACGTGCTCCTGGAGCAGGGCAGCGAAGGCCTCTACGTGCCGCTCGATCTCGGCATCGCCCGCTGCCGCATGATGGTGGCCGGGCGCCCCGGCGCGGAGATTCCGCGCCGGCGCCTGCGCGTGGCCACCAAGTACGTCAACGTCACCCGCCGCCACTACGCGGCCAAGGGCGAGCAGGTGGAGATCATCAAGCTCTACGGCTCCATGGAGCTTGCCCCCCTGGTGGGCCTGGCCGACCGCATCGTGGATCTGGTCGACACCGGGCGCACGCTCGCAGCCAACGGGCTCGCCCCGCTGGAGCACATCGCCGACATCAGCTCGCGGCTCGTGGTCAACCGCGCCGCCATGAAGGTGCGCAACGCTGCCGTGCGCGCCCTGGTGGCCGAGCTCGAGCGCGCGGTCACGGCGGACGCGCCCGCCGCCGAGGGGGCGGCCCATGGCTGAGCCGCGCCGCCTCAGCACCCGCGACCCAGGCTTCGACGCCGCCTTCGAGGCGCTGCTGGCCTGGGAGGACGCCGTGGCCGCGGAGGTGGAGGCCACCGTGCGCACCATCCTCGAGGATGTGCGCGCCCGCGGCGATGCGGCGCTCCTCGAGCTCACGGCCCGCTTCGACGGCCTGAGGCTCGCTGGAGCGGCCGAGCTCGAGCTTCCCCCTGCGGCGCTGGACGAGGCGCTGGCCGGCATCGCCCCCGAGCTGCGCGAGGCCCTGGAGGCGGCCGCAAGCCGCATCCGCGCCTACGCCGAGCGCCAGCGCCTGGAGTCCTGGCGCTACACCGAGCCCGACGGCACCGTGCTCGGCCAGCAGGTGACGCCCCTGGACCGGGTGGGGCTCTACGTGCCGGGGGGGCGCGCCGCCTACCCCTCCTCGGTGCTCATGAACGCCATCCCGGCCAAGGTGGCCGGCGTAGGCGAGCTCGTCATGGTGGTGCCCACGCCGGGCGGCGAGACCAACCCCCTCGTGCTCGCCGCCGCACGCATCGCGGGCGTGGACCGGGTCTTCCGCATCGGCGGCGCGCAGGCGGTGGCCGCGCTCGCCTACGGCACCGCCACCGTGCCCGCGGTGGACAAGATCGTGGGCCCGGGCAACATCTACGTGGCCACGGCCAAGCGGCTCGTCTTCGGCACCGTGGGCATCGACATGGTGGCCGGCCCATCGGAGATCCTGGTGATCTCGGACGGCGGCTCCGACCCCGCCTGGATCGCCATGGACCTCTTCTCCCAGGCCGAGCACGACGAGGACGCCCAGGCCATCCTGCTGAGCCCCGACGGCGCCTTCCTCGACGCAGTGGGCGCCGAGATCCGCCGGCGCCTGCCGGAGATGGCCCGCCGCGAGATCATCGGCCGTTCGCTCGCGCGCCGCGGCGCGCTCATCGAGACACGCGACCTGGCCGAGGCAGCCGAGCTCGCCAACCGCATCGCACCGGAGCACCTGGAGCTCGCGGTGGACGAGCCCGAGGCCCTGCTCGCGCGCATCCGCCACGCGGGCGCGATCTTCCTCGGCCGCCACACGCCGGAGGCCCTGGGCGACTACTGCGCCGGCCCCAACCACGTGCTGCCCACCGCGCGCACGGCGCGCTTCTCCTCGCCCCTGGGCGTCTACGACTTCCAGAAGCGCAGCTCCATCATCGGCTGCTCGCCGGCGGGCGCGGCCGGGCTGGCGCGCGTGGCCGCGACGCTGGCTCGCGGCGAGGGGCTGGAGGCGCACGCGCGCTCGGCCGAGCTGCGCCTCGGGGACGGGCGCAAGGGCTGAACCGTGGCGAAGGAAGGGGCGCGCGCTGGGAGGAGCGGCCGCGTCGCGGACGCCGTCGCGCGCTGGGTCCGGCCCGAGATCCGTGCGCTCACTGCCTACCAGGTGGCCGACCCGGGCGGGCGCATCAAGCTCGACGCCATGGAGAACCCCTATCCCTGGCCCACGGAGCTCCTGGAGGCCTGGCTGGAGGCGCTGCGCCAGGTGAGCGTCAACCGCTACCCCGATCCGGGCGCGGGCGCGCTCAAGGCCGAGATGCGCGCCGCCATGGGGGTGCCCGCGGGGGCGGACGTGCTCGTCGGCAACGGCTCCGACGAGCTCATCCAGATGATCCTGCTCACCATGGCCGCCCCGGACCGCGTGGTGCTCGCCCCCGAGCCCACCTTCGTCATGTACCGCCTCATCGCCGCCGTGGCGGGCATGCGCTATGTGGGCGTGGACCTGCGACCGGACTTCTCCCTCGACCTCGAGGCCATGCTCGCCGCCATCGAGGCCCACGGCCCGGCGGTGGTCTTCCTCGCCTACCCGAACAACCCGACGGGCAACCTGTTCGATCGCGAGGCCATCCTGCGCATCGTCGAGGCCGCGCCGGGGCTGGTGGTGGTGGACGAGGCCTACGCCCCCTTCGCCGGGGCCACCCTCATGGACGCCCTCGTCGGCCACCCGCGGCTGCTTGTCCTGCGCACGGTCTCCAAGATGGGGCTCGCGGGGCTCAGGCTCGGGCTGCTCGCCGGCCACCCGGCCTGGCTCGCCGAGATCGACAAGACGCGCCTGCCCTACAACGTGGGCGCCCTCAACCAGGCGAGCGGCACCTTTGCGCTGCGCCACCGCGACGCCTTCGAAGCCCAGACCCAGCGCATCCGCGAGGACCGCGAGGCCCTCCATGCCGCGCTCGCGGCGCTCCCCGGGGTCGAGGCCTTCCCCAGCAAGGCCAACTTCGTGCTGTTCCGGGTGCCCCGGGGGCTGGGGCGGGTCGTGCACGCGGGGCTGCTCACGCGCGGGGTGCTGGTCAAATGCCTGGACGGCCAGCATCCGCTGCTCGCCGACTGTCTGCGCGTCACCGTGGGCACGCCGGAGGAGAACGAGGCCTTCCTCGAGGCGCTACGCGCCGCGCTGGCGGCCTGAAAGGGAAGGGTCAGGGGCGGGCGGGCCGCTCGCCCACCACTGCCTCCCAGCGCCGCGGCACGCCCTCGCGCAGGCCCTCCAGCTCGAGACGGGTGCCTGGCCGGCGGGCGGCGATGCGGTCCAGGGCGGCCCGCACGTCGCTCACCGGCTCGCCCTCGATGCGCAGGATCACGTCGCCCGGGGCGATACCCGCCCGGTGCGCGGGCCCGCCGCGCAGCACCCCGGCCACCACCACGCCGCCTGGCCGTCCGAGCCCGAAGGAGGCCGCCAGGCGCGGGTCCAGGTCCTGGATCTGGATGCCGAGCCAGCCGCGGATGACGCGCCCGTGCTCGGCGAGCTGGGTCATGACCGCCTGCGCCAGATGCGTGGGGATGGCGAAGCCGATCCCGAGCGAGCCCCCCGAGCGGCTGAAGATGGCGGTGTTGATGCCCACCAGCCTTCCGGCCGCATCGACCAGCGCCCCGCCCGAGTTGCCGGGATTGATGGCGGCGTCGGTCTGGATGAAGTCCTCGAAGGTGTTGATGCCGAGGCCGCGCCGGCCCGTGGCGCTGACGATGCCCAGGGTCACGGTCTGCCCCACGCCGAAGGGGTTGCCGATGGCGAGCACCACGTCGCCCACCTGCAGCGCGTGCGAGTCGCCGAGCACGATGGCCGGCAGCCCCTCCAGCCCGATGCGCAGCAGGGCGAGGTCGGTGTCGCGGTCGCTGCCGACCACCTCGGCGCGCGCGTGGCGCCCGTCCGGCAGGGCCACCTGGATCTCGTCGGCGCCGGAGATGACGTGGTGGTTGGTGAGCACGTAGCCCTCGGGGCCGACGATCACGCCCGAGCCGAGGCTGGTCTGGATGCGCGGGCGACCCTCGGGCACGGCGCCGAAGAAGCGCCGGAAGAGGGGGTCCTGCAGCAGCGGGTGGGGACGCTCGCGCACGAGCTTGGCGGTGTAGACGTTGACCACGGCGGGCGCAGCCCGCGCCACCGCGTCGGCGTAGGAGGCCGGCCCCGCGGTGCGGGTGGCGGGCGCCGGCGCCGTCCGCACGGTCACCGCAGGGCGCCGGTCCGGGAGCAGGTCGGGCCGCAGGAAAACGATCACGAAGGCCAGCGCGAGGCCGGCCGTGATCGCCTGGGCCAGCAGGGTGATCGTCTTGCGCTGCCTCATGGGCAGGATACCCTAGCACGTGTCCCGGGAAGCATGGAGCCGGCAGGATGGTCGCCCTCGCCGAGCTGGTGCGCTACTGCGATGCGCTGCTGGAGGCCGAGCGCTTCCAGGACTACAGCCCCAACGGCCTCCAGGTGGAAGGCCGCCCCGAAGTGCGGCGCCTGGTGAGCGGGGTCACGGCCAGCCTCGCGCTGGTGGAGGCCGCCGCCGCGCGCGGCGCCGACGCGCTCCTGGTGCACCACGGCTGGTTCTGGCGCGGCGAGGCGCCGCGCGTGATCGGGATGCGGCGCCAGCGCCTCGCGCGGCTGCTGGAGGCCGGCCTCAGCCTCATCGCCTACCATCTGCCCCTCGACGCCCACCCGGAGCTGGGCAACAACGCGGGACTTGCGCGCCTGCTCGGGCTGGAGGTGACGGGGCGTTTCGCGGGCCGGCCGGGGGAGGCGCCCATCGGCATGCACGGGAGGCTGCCAGAGCCGCTTGCGCCCGAGGCCTTCGCCCGGCGCATCGCCGCAGCCCTGGGGCGCGCGCCGCTGCACGTCCCGGGCGGGCCGGCCGAGATCCGCACGGTGGCCTGGTGCACGGGCGCGGCCCAGGGCTGGATCGAGGCGGCCGCGGCCCTGGGGGTGGACGCCTACGTGAGCGGGGAGATCTCGGAGCCCACGGCGCACGTGGCGCGCGAGTGCGGCCTGCACTACTACGCTGCGGGCCACCACGCCACCGAGCGCGAGGGGGTGCGGTCGCTGGGCGCGCACCTGGCCGAGCGCTTCGGGATCGAGCACGTGTTCCTGGACCTGCCGAACCCTGCCTGAGGGTCCTTCTGCGGCCTTGCTCGCTTGCTCGAATGGTCGTGCTCGCGCAGCGGGCAGGGGAAAGGTGCCTTCGGGCGCCATTGCGCCCGTCTCCGGGCGCATGCGCATCCGCGCCTGCCCGCGAAGACGTCGCAGGAATACCTCTCAAGATGCGGGTGAAAGGTCTGAAAAAATTTGATTTTTCAGAGCCGTCCCGCAGCCACGGACAGCCGCGGGACGGCCCATGCACAGGGAAGTGCATGACGACAACCGAAAGATCGAAACGGACCGCGAAGCGCTATCGCCCTGATCAATACGCGCAGCGGATTGACCAGGGTTTTCGCAAGTGATTGATCCAGCTAAAGGGCGCTTGACCGTCCCGCGCCGGATATAGCAGGCTATCGCGCCGGCGGGGTTGTAAACCCTTAAGAATATTCTGATAATTTGAGGGCTCCTTTCGCCGCCGGAACGGGGGGACGGCGGCGCCCGCGCAGCACGGCCCCGGAACTTCCCCCCGCGTGGAGGGCAGCAGCGAATGGCGACAGACGGCGTAGACCTCCGCAGGCGCCGCTTCCTCACGCTCACCGCGACCGTGGTCGGGGGAGCAGGCGCCGTGGCCGCGGTGGTCCCCTTCGTGCGCTCCATGAGCCCGAGCGCACGCGCCCAGGCGGCGGGGGCCCCGGTGGAGGCCGACATCAGCAAGCTCGAGCCAGGCCAGATGATCCGCGTCGAATGGCGCGGCAAGCCGGTGTGGATCGTGCGCCGCACCCAGGAGATGCTCGAGCGGCTGCCCCAGATCCACGACAAGCTGCGCGATCCGGAGTCGAAGGAGCCGCAGCAGCCGCCCTACTGCCGGAACGAGTACCGCTCCATCAAGCCGGAGCACCTGGTGCTCATCGGCATCTGCACCCACCTCGGCTGCTCACCCACCTACCGGCCGGACGTGGCACCCGCCGACCTCGGCCCTGAGTGGCCCGGCGGCTTTTTCTGCCCCTGCCACGGCTCGCGCTTCGACATGGCCGGGCGCGTGTTCAAGGGGGTGCCGGCGCCGACCAACCTGGTGGTGCCACCGCATCGCTATCTCGGCGAGACCCGCATCCTGATCGGCGAAGATCCCGAAGGAGCCGCCTGATGAGCGCGATGAAGAGTCTGCTGGGCTGGATCGACGCGCGCTTCCCGCTCACCAAGCTCTGGAACGAGCATCTCGCGCAGTACTACGCCCCCAAGAACCTCAACTTCTGGTATTTCTTCGGCTCGCTGGCCCTGCTGGTGCTGGTGATCCAGATCGTGACGGGGATCTTCCTCGCCATGAACTTCAAGCCGGACGCCGGCCTCGCCTTCGGCTCCGTCGAGTACATCATGCGCGACGTGAACTGGGGCTGGCTGATCCGCTACATGCACTCGACCGGGGCCTCGGCCTTCTTCGTCGTCGTCTACCTGCACATGTTCCGCGGGCTGATCTACGGTTCCTATCGCGGCCCGCGCGAGCTGCTGTGGCTCATCGGCATGGTCATCTATGTCGCCCTCATGGCCGAGGCCTTCATGGGCTATCTCCTGCCGTGGGGCCAGATGTCCTACTGGGGGGCGCAGGTGATCATCTCGCTGTTCGGCGCCATCCCCTACTTCGGCGAGGATCTGGCGCTGTGGATCCGCGGCGATTATGTGGTCTCCGACGCCACGCTCAACCGCTTCTTCGCCTTCCACGTGATCGCGGTGCCGCTGGTGCTGCTCGCCCTCGTGGTGGTCCACATCATGGCCCTGCACGAGGTCGGCTCCAACAACCCCGACGGCATCGAGATCAAGAAGAAGAAGGACGAGCGCGGCATCCCCCTCGACGGGATCCCCTTCCATCCCTACTACACCGTCAAGGACCTGGTGGGGGTGGCCGTGTTCCTGTTCCTGTTCGCCGCCGTGATCTTCTATGCCCCCGAGATGGGCGGCTACTTCCTCGAGCACGACAACTTCGTGCCGGCCGATCCCCTCAAGACCCCCGAGCACATCAAGCCGCTGTGGTACTTCACGCCCTTCTACGCCATCCTGCGGGCGGTGCCCAACAAGTTCCTCGGCGTGGTGGCCATGGGGGCGGCGATCTTCGTGCTCTTCCTGCTGCCCTGGCTCGACCGCAGCCCGGTCAGGTCCATCCGCTACAAGGGCGTCCTCTCGCGCATCGCGCTGGCCGTGTTCGTGGTGAGCTTCCTGGCGCTGGGCTGGCTCGGCATGCAGCCGGCCACACCCACGCTCACCATGTTCGCGCGCCTGTTCGCGGTGCTGTACTTCGCCTTCTTCCTGCTGATGCCGATCTACACGCGGATCGAGCGGACCAGGCCGGTCCCGGAAAGGGTGACGTTCAAATGAGAAGAATCGTCCTGAGCGCGCTCCTGCTTGCCGCCCCCCTGTGGGCCCAGGCCGGCGGTGGTGCAGTGCCCCTCGACAAGGCCAACATCGATCTCGACAACCGCCAGTCGCTCTGGCACGGGGCGAAGCTGTTCGTCAACTACTGCATGGGCTGCCACTCGGCGCAATACATGCGCTACAACCGCGTGGGCAAGGACCTCGGACTGAGCGAGGACGACCTCAAGCAGTACCTCGTCTTCGGGGAAAAGAAGGTGGGCGACACCATGACCATCGCCATGCGCCCCGAGGACGCGGCCAGGTGGTTCGGCACCCCGGCGCCCGATCTCTCGCTGGTGGCGCGCTCTCGCGGCCCCGACTGGCTCTACACCTACCTGCGCACCTTCTACCTCGATCCGAAGCGCCCCTTCGGCGTCAACAACCTGGTCTTCAAGGACGTGGCCATGCCCCATGTGCTGTGGGAGCTGCAGGGCTGGCAGAAGCCGGTCTACCGCACGGTCAAGCGCGCCGACGGGCACGAGGAGAAGATCATCGAGCGGCTCGAGCTGGCCGTGCCGGGCAAGCTCAGCCCGGCCGAGTACGACAAGGCCGTGCGCGACCTGGTGGCCTTCCTGACCTACGTGGGCGAGCCTGCCCAGTTCGAGCGCAAGCGCCTGGGGCCGTGGGTCCTGGCCTACCTGGCGCTGCTGATCGTGGTCTTCTACGTGCTCAAGAAGGAGTACTGGCGCGACGTGCACTGAGCGGTCGAGCTGCGTCGAGCCCCGATGATGCTCTATTCCGACCCCCGCAGCGCCGACAGCCACCGCGTGCGCATGGTGGTGGCGGAGAAGGGGATCTCGGTCGAGATCCGCGACGTGGATCCGCGCGAGCTCCCGGAGGATGTGCTCGCGGTCAACCCCTACGGCACCGTGCCGGCCTTCGTCGACCGCGACCTCGTCCTCTACGAGGCGCGAGTCATCATGGACTATCTCGACGAGCGCTTCCCGCACCCACCGCTCATGCCGGTGGATCCGGTCTCGCGGGCGCGCGCGCGGCTTGCGCTCTACCGCATCGAGCGCGACTGGTACGGGCTCGTCCCCGCGCTCGAGGGTCGCAACGAGAAGCAGGCGGCCAAGGCGCGCAAGGAGCTCGCCGAGAGCCTCACCGCGAGCGCCGAGGTCTTCGCCGCCAAGCCCTTCTTCCTGAGCGACGAGTTTTCCCTCCTCGATTGCTGCGTGGCCCCGATCCTGTGGCGCCTGCCCGCCTGGGGGGTGACGCTGCCGCCGCAGGCCAGGCCCGTGGCCGACTACGCGCGCCGCATCTTCGCGCGCGAGTCCTTCCGCGCGAGCCTCACCGAGCCCGAGCTGGAGATGAATCCGGCCGCACTGACGGCCGCCGCGGCCGGGGGAAGGCGCAGCGGGGCCGCGCGCTGAGCCGCCCCTGGCCTCACGTGATCCGCTGGCCTATCCTCGCCCCATGGCCGAGGGCATGACCTCCAGCCGCCCCTATCTGATCCGCGCCCTCTACGAGTGGATCGTGGACAACGGGCTCACGCCCCACCTGCTGGTGGACGCCACCCGCCCGGGCGTGGAGGTGCCCCTGGCCTTCGTGGAGGATGGGCGCATCGTCCTCAACATCGGCCCCGTGGCGGTCCACGGGCTCTCCCTCGGCAATGAGCGCATCGAGTTCGATGCCCGCTTCCGCGGCGTGCCCCACCATGTCGTGGTCCCGCCCGCGGCCGTGCTCGCCATCTACGCACGCGAGAACGGCCAGGGCATGCTCTTCGGCGAGGAGGCCGGTGGCGGCCCGCCCTCCGAGCCGGAGCCCGAGCCGCCCAAGCCCGGCCGCGGCCGACCCGCCCTCAAGCTCGTCAAGTAGACAGCTCGCGGCCTGCGGTCTACAGATATGGGAAGCGGTTCCCGCTTCTCTCTTTGCTGCGAGCTGGAGGCGATGATCGAGATCCTGTCACCGTGTGACATCACGAAGCTGGAGGTGGACGCTATCGTCAACGCGGCCAACTCGAGCCTGCTCGGGGGCGGCGGGGTGGACGGGGCCATCCACCGCGCCGCCGGGCCCGAGCTGCGCGAGCACTGCCGCACGCTCGGCGGCTGTCCTACGGGCGAGGCGCGCATCACGCCGGGCTTCCGGCTGCCGGCGCGCTGGATCGTCCACACGGTGGGGCCGGTGTGGCATGGTGGCGACCGTGGCGAGCCGGCGCTGCTCGAGTCCTGCTACCGCCGCAGCCTGGAGCTGGCGCTCGAGCACGGCGTGCGCAGCATCGCCTTCCCCGCCATCAGCACCGGTGCCTACGGCTACCCCAAGCGCGCGGCGGCGGAGATCGCTCTGCGCGTGATGCGCGAGCACGAGCCGCGCTTCGAGCGCATCGTCGCCTGCTGCTTCAGCGAGGCCGACGGCACGCTCTACCGCGAGGTGCTGGCGGAGCTCTCCGGCGGCGCCTGAGCCGGCTGCGTATCTCCCCGCCGCGGCTGCAGGCAGCCTTCCCGCTGCACGGGGCCCGCGTGACACCCAAGCCACGCTCCTCGTCTTGCCTGCCCCGATGCCATACCGGTGGCCGTTCATCCGACGAACGGTAGTGCGGGAGGGGTGACGCCGGGCGTCAATCGGCGGCCATCCGGGCCCTCGAATGTGACGCTGGAGGTCACACTGGCGCTGACGCCGGGCGTCGGCGGTCTGGGGCGGCATTCGGTTTTTTCGCGTCCGGACGGCGGGTTGCGTCAGACGGCAATGGTTCTCATTTGCGGATCGCCGGCCCGGCTGTCTCATTTCCGGTACACCGGTTTTTCTGTTCGGCCATAAGGAGATTCCATTGGCGCGGGGATGTGGGCGGGCGCTGGAATCGGGCTTGTCGAAGGGTGCGCCTCAGGGATCGGAGATGGAGCTCGGGAGGCCAGGCCGGGACCGGCGAGGGGCAGGGAAGCCGCACCCGCCTGCGCCTGCGGTTCCCGTTCGCGCACCTTCCGGATCCGTGGGCGCGGCATCCTGCCGCGCGTCCCCCCGCGCTGCGGGCGTCACTCCCCCTTCCGTGGGCGCGCCTTCCAGGCGCGCCTCCCCCCATCCCATGGGCGCCCCCCTCCCTTCCGTGGTCGCGGCTTCCCGGCGTGCATCCGCCCGCATCCCCCGCATCCGCGGCGCCTCGGTGGTGGAGCTGCTGGTGGCGCTGCCGGTGGTGCTGCTGCTG
>Ga0256839_1004207_pt1 | contig 14230 bp, 12 predicted proteins | sample 354166metaG_FD_185968 | JGI IMG/M metagenome (GOLD analysis project Ga0256839, IMG submission 185968) | Hydrothermal vent microbial communities from Mid Atlantic Ridge, Atlantic Ocean - 354-166 | ecosystem: Environmental > Aquatic > Marine > Hydrothermal vents | place: Atlantic Ocean: Mid... | reverse complement strand
CACCAGGCCGCGAGGAGGTGTCATCTTCGACAGCCCGCAACGGTGCAGCGTGACGCCGATCCGCATGCTTCCTTACGAAGGAAGAACACGTTGATCGCCGGGAGACCGGGGCAACGTGCCCTTGCGCGGGAGGCTTCACAGCGGGACACAGGTGCCCGCCTGGCTGTTGTCACCCCCGTTCGACCCTGATAGGGTCCGCCGCGCCACGAGCGTGGTGCACGCAGCCGTCGCCGGCTGTGTCGCCGAACGACCCCGACCGTCCCCCGTCCACCCGCGAACCCTTCCATGGTCTCCCACGAGAGGTGAACACGCCGTGCCGGCCATCTTCCCCCGTTGGACGAACCAGATCCCAGTCGTCGGAGGCATCCTGGCGCCCCTCGTGGGCGCCGCCCTCGTCTTCGCCGTCTGGTACTGGTTCTCACCGAATTTCACGGACGTCGGTTACCGTCCACACCAGCCCGTCCCGTATAGCCACCGCCTGCACGTGACCGACGTCGGGCTCGACTGCCGGTACTGCCACAACACGGTGGAGCAGGCCGCGCGCGCGGCGATCCCGCCGGCGGCGACCTGCATGAACTGCCACTCGCAGGTCAAGTCCACGAGCCCGCGGCTCGAGAAGGTGCGCGAGAGCTTCAACACGGGCGCGCCGATCCGCTGGGTGCGGGTGCACCAGCTTCCGGACTACGTGTACTTCGATCACCGCCCGCACGTGGCGGCGGGGGTGGGGTGCGTGTCCTGCCACGGCCGGGTGGACACCGAGGACGTCATCGAGCTCAAGAAGCCCCTGTCCATGTCCTGGTGCCTGGACTGTCACCGCAACCCGGAGCCGAACCTCCGCCCGCTCGACCAGGTGACGAACATGGCCTGGGATCCGGCCGAGCACGACTACGACCCGAAGACGGATCCGGCCCGCAAGCGTCCGGTTCAACCTCCCACCCACTGCTCGGGGTGTCACCGATGACCACGAAGAAGTCCTTTGGGTATTGGCGCAGCCTCGAAGCCCTCGCGGGCGATCCCGCGGCCACGCGCTTCGCCGAGTCCGAGTTCCTGGAGGGGGCGAGCGAGCTGCCCGCCGACGGCGTCTCGCGCCGCCGCTTCATGAACCTGCTGGGGGCTTCGGCGGCGCTGGCCGGTGCGGGCGCGACGACCGGCTGCGTGCGCAAGCCCGTCGAGCACATCGTGCCGTTCGCCAAGCGGCCCGAGTACATGATCCCGGGGCGCCCCCTGTACTACGCCACGGCGTTTGCGCTCGGGGGCAGCGTCCAGGGGCTCTTGGTCGAGAGCCAGGACGGCCGCCCGACGAAGGTCGAGGGCAACCCGCGCCACCCGGGGTCGCAGGGGGCCACGAGCGCCTGGGCCCAGGCCTCCGTGCTCGATCTCTACGACCCGGAGCGCTCGCAGGCGGTGCTCCAGGGGGGAGAGCCGTCGGACTTCGATGCCTTCCAGGCGGCCTTCGAGCAGATCCGTGACAAGGCCCGTGCAAGCGGTGGCGCGAACCTTGCGCTCGTGGTGCGTTCGCCGGCGTCGCCGACCCTGCGGGCGCAGATCGCCGCCTTCCGCAGTGCCTTTCCGCGGGCGTTGGTCGTCGAGGACGAACCGGCCGGTCCGCAGGCGGCGATCGCCGCGGCCGAGGCCATCGGCGGCAAGGGGGCGCGGGTGCGCCGCCACCTGGACGGCGCGGCGGTGATCGCCGCGTTCGACGCCGACGTGCTCGGCACCGAGCCGGACACCGTGCGCCTTTCGCGGGAGTGGGCGCGCACGCGGCGGATCGAGGGGCCCGGCGACGAGTTCTCCCGTCTTTGGGTGGTCGAGCCGCACTTTACGAGCACCGGCATGGTGGCGGACCACCGCCGCGCCGTCCGCGGCGCCATGGTGGGGCCGATGCTCGTGGCGCTCGCCCGCACGCTGGCGACCCGGCACAAGGACGCCGTCCGCTTCCCCGGTGGTTTCGACGCGCTGCTGACACGCCTGCCGTCGGTCGAACTGGGCGAGGGCGAGCGCGCCTTCATCGAGACCCTGGCGAAGGATCTGGCGGCGAACCAGGAGCGCTCGGCCGTTCTGGTGGGGGTGCGGCAGCCGGCCTGGGTCCACGGCCTCGCCTACCTGGTGGACACGGCGCTGCGCAACGTGGGCAAGTCCCTGCGGTGGTACCAGACGGACCCCGAGGCATCCCTGGCGAGCCTGTCGGATCTCGCCGCCGCCCTGTCGGACGGCGCGGTGGACACCGTCGTCTGCCTGGGGACGAACCCCGCCTACGACGCCCCGGGGAGCCTGGGGCTTTCGGCCCTGCTGGAGAAGGCGACCGTGATCCACGCGGGGTTGTACGTGGACGACACCGGGGCGATCGCCGACTGGCACGTGCCCGCATCCCACGACCTCGAGGCGTGGGGCGACCTGGAGTCGAGCGAGGGGGCCGTGACGATCTGCCAGCCGCTCATCGAGCCGCTGTTCGGTACCAAGAGCCTCCTCGAGTTGGCGGGCTTCGTCGCCACCGGGAACCTGGTGGACGGCTACAGCCTGGTCAAGGGTACGTGGATGAGCAAGCTCGGTGCGGCGTTCTCGGACCGGGCGTGGCGCAAGTGGCTGCACGACGGGCTGGTGACCGGCCTCCCCCGGCCGCCGCGCGCGGTGCCGCCTACGCGCGACTGGGGCGCCATCGCCAAGCTCGCCGACAAGGCCCCGGCCCCCGCGGACGGGCTCGAGGTGGATTTCCACGTGGACCCCAAGCTCTTCGACGGCCGCTACGCCAACAACGCCTGGCTGCAGGAGCTGCCGCACCCCATGAGCAAGCTCGTGTGGGACAACGCGGCGTACGTTTCCCCCAGGACCGCCGAGTCCCTCGGCGTGAAGAACGGGGACGTGGTCGAGCTCACGAGCGACGGGCGCAGCGTGAAGATCGCGGTCTGGATCGCCCCCGGGCAGGCCGACGACACGATCTCGGTGAACATCGGCTACGGTCATCGGGGCTTCGGGGTCGTCGCCAAGGACACGGGCTTCGACGTGCAGCCCCTGCGGGCGCCGGGCGCCTGGTTTGCGCCGGTGCAGGCATCGCGCACCGGTGCGACGTACAAGCTCGTCTCCACCCAGGACCACGGCACGATGGTCCCGGAGCGCCACCTCGGGATCGACTTCCCGGAGCGGCCGATCGCCATCGAGGTGACGAAGGAAGCGTTCGCCGCCGACCCCATGCAGGTCGAAAAGGTCAACTTGATCCCGAAGGATCGGCTCAAGCACCTCTGGACGCCGCCGGCGCTGACCGGCAAGCAGCAGTGGGGGCTCGTCGTGGACCTGGGGGTGTGTACGGGCTGCTCGGCCTGTGTGGTCGCCTGCCAGGCCGAGAACAACATCCCGGTGGTGGGCAAGCCCCAGGTCAGCAATGGACGCGAGATGCACTGGATGCGAATCGACCGCTACTACCGCGGCGACGTGCACGAGCCCACGGCCATCGTGCAGCCGATGATGTGCCAGCACTGCGAGGCGGCGCCGTGCGAGACCGTGTGTCCCGTCGCGGCGACGACGCACAGCCCCGAGGGGCTCAACGACATGGCGTACAACCGCTGCATCGGCACCCGCTACTGCAGCAACAACTGCCCGTACAAGGTGCGGCGCTTCAACTTCTTCAATTACAACCTGGACATCGACCCGCTGCAGCGGATGCAGAAGAACCCGGACGTGACCGTGCGCTTTCGCGGCGTCATGGAGAAGTGCACCTACTGCGTGCAGCGAATCCAGGAGGCGAAGATCGAGGCGCACACCCGGGGTGAGGACAAGGTGGCCGACGGAGCCATCGTCACCGCGTGCCAGCAGGCCTGCCCCACCGAGGCCATCGTCTTCGGGGACGTGAAGGACCCCTCCACGAAGGTCTCGCGCGCGAAGGCCCAGCCGCGCAACTACGCGGTCCTGCGCGACCTGAACGTGCACCCGCGCACGACCTACCTCGCCCGCATCCGTAACCCTCATCCCGACCTTGCGTGAACACCATGGCGGCATCGAACAAGACCCTCGCCGAACGCGATCCCATCGATCCACTCGTGGGCCGCTATCCCCTCGTCGAAGGGGATCCGAGCTTTTCCGAGGTCACCGCGGCGGTCGTCCGCCCCATCGAGCAACCGCCGAAGGCGTGGTGGATCTTCTTTCTGCTCTCGCTCGGGATGCTCGGGATCTTCGGGATCTCCGTCGGGTACCTGTTTTGGGAGGGAACGGGCGTTTGGGGCCTGAACATCCCGGTGGGGTGGGGCTGGGCCATCGTAAACTTCGTCTTCTGGGTCGGCATCGGTCACGCCGGGACGCTCATCTCGGCCATCTTGTTCCTGTTCCGGCAGAAGTGGCGGACCTCGATCAACCGGGCCGCCGAGGCGATGACGATCTTCGCGGTGATCTGCGCCCTGTCCTTCCCGACGATCCACGTCGGACGGGTCTGGCTCATCTACTGGCCGCTGCCGATCCCGAACCAGATGGGCATGTGGCCCAACTTCCGCAGCCCGCTGTTGTGGGACGTCTTCGCGGTCTCTACGTACTTTACGGTGTCGCTTTTGTTCTGGTACGTGGGGCTCATCCCGGACATCGCCACGATGCGCGATCGGGCCAAGAGCCGCGTGGCGAAGCTGGCGTACGGGGCCTTCGCGCTCGGCTGGCGTGGGTCGCACCGGCACTGGGTCAATTACGAGAGCGCCTATCTGTTGCTGGCGGCCATGGCGACGCCGCTGGTGCTCTCCGTGCACTCCATCGTGTCCTTCGACTTCGCGGTGTCCCAGCTTCCCGGCTGGCACACGACGATCTTCCCGCCGTACTTCGTGGCCGGCGCCATCTTCTCCGGGTTCGGGATGGTGCTGACCCTCATGATCCCGCTACGCAAGTGGTTCGGTCTCGACCACATCATCACCACGAAGCACCTGGAGAACATGGCGAAGATCGTGCTGCTGACGGGTTCGCTCGTGGGCTACGCCTACTCCATGGAGTTTTTCATCGCCTGGTACTCGGGCAACCCCTACGAGGCCTTCGTCTTCGTCAACCGGGCGTTCGGTGATTACGCCTGGGCCTACTGGATCATGGTCAGCTGCAACGTCATCACGCCGCAGCTCATCTGGTTCAAGAAGATCCGGCGCAGCGCCACGGCCCTGTTCATCCTGTCGATCTTCGTCAACATCGGCATGTGGTTCGAGCGGTTCGTCATCGTGGCGACCTCGCTGCATCACGACTTCTTGCCGTCGAGCTGGGACTACTTCAGCCCGACGATCTGGGACTGGGGCACGCTCATCGGCAGCTTCGGTCTCTTCTTCACCCTGTTCGCCCTGTTCGTCCGCTACCTGCCCATGATCGCCATCTCGGAGATCAAGGGGGTCATGGAGAAGGCGAATCCGCATCACCCGTCCTACGGGCACGGGGGCCACGAGGGCCCCGCGGCGACGAAGGAGGAGACCCCCGAGGCCGCTGCGGCGCCGGCCGAGCCGAAGGCAGCGGTCGTGACCGAGGAGAAGGCGACGGCGCCCGAGCCCGAGGCGAAGGCGTCACCCGAGCCCGAGGCGCCGAAGTCCTCCGAGCCAACGGACGCCCCCGGCGCCGATCCGGAACCGGCTGCGCCCGTCGCGCAAACCCCGAAGGTAGAGGCGCCGAAGGTAGAGGCGCCGAAGGTAGAGGCGCCGAAGGTAGAGGCGCCGAAGGTGGACGCGCCGGTCGAGCGACCTGGGGAGAAGGCGCCCTCCCAGGCCGAGGCCGTAAAGAAGCCCGAGGGGCCGAAGAGCCCGACCACGCGCGGGTGGACGGCGTTCATGGATGCCGCGGACATGGGCATCGAGCCTCCCAAGGTCACTCCTGGGCCCAAGCCCGCCGCCACGGACGAGACCCCCGACAAGGAGGGGAAAGAGGATGCCTAAGCGCAAGAAGATCTACGGTCTCCTCGCGGAGTTTCGCAACCCGGCCGACCTGTACCACGCCTGCGAGAAGGTGCGGGACGCCGGGTACGCCGCCTGGGACGCCTACACCCCGTTTCCGGTCCACGGCCTCGAGCAGGCCATGGGGCTGCGTCGCTCGGTGGTCCCGTGGATCGTCGCGATCATGGGCTTTTCCGGAGCGGGGCTCGGGTTCTTGATGCAGTGGTGGATGTCCGCCGTGGACTACCCGCTCATCATCTCGGCCAAGCCCTACAACAGTTATCCGGCCTTCGTGCCGGTCACGTTCGAGCTCGGGATCCTGCTCGGCAGCTTCGGCGCGGTCTTTGGGATGTTCGCCCTCAATCGCTTGCCGCAGCTGTACCACTCGCTGTTCAACTCGGACCGTTTCGCCAAGGTGACCGACGACGGCTTCTTTATCGCCATCGAGGCCCGGGATCCGAACTACGATCCGGCGCGGACCCGCGCACTCCTCGAAGAGGCCGGGGCCGTCGCCGTCGAGGAGGTGGAAGACTGATGCGTACCTCGAATCTCCGTTCGACCCTGGCCATCGCCGCCTTCGGGGCGGGCCTCGGGGCGTGCCGCGGGATGCCGTCCGAAAAGCCTCCGGTACACCTGCAGCAGAACATGGACTTCCAGCAGCGCTTCGATCCGCAAGAAGAAAACCCCATGTTCGAGGACGGCCGGGCGATGCGGCTGCCGCCCGAGGGCACGGTGCCGGTCGGCTGGCTGCAGGAGGACGATCACCTCTACCGGGGCCGTGGGATCGACGGCCGCCTGGCCGACGCGCTCCCGCCGGGCATGAAGCTCACGCGCGAACTGCTCGACCGCGGGCAGGAGCGCTACGGGATCTACTGTGCGCCTTGCCACGACCACCTTGGAACGGGGCGCGGCATCGCCACGCGCCGGGGGGGGGGCTTCGCCGTGCAGCCGAAGAACCTGCATGAGCCCCGCCTCGCCGCGATGCCGCTGGGCTATTTCTTCAAGGTCATCACCGATGGGCAAGGGACGATGCTGTCGTACGCGGCTCAGATCCCCGTCGAGGACCGATGGGCCATCGCGGCCTGGGTGCGCACGCTCCAGGCGAGCCAGCTCGCTCGCGCCTCGGACGTGCCCGAGGAGGCGCGCAACCGCCCGGTTCCAAAGGCTCTGGCCGCCACGCGCGCGGCGCAAGGAGGTGCCCCGTGAGCGCCCATGGAAAGCATGTCGAAGACCTGACCCACGAACAGACGCATCTGCCCAAAAACTCGGGCTGGCGCAAGGTCCCCGCGATCGGAGCCGTCCTGGCGGTTGCCGGCATCGGCGGAGCCTTCGCGATGAAAGGGGGGCAGGAGCAGCAGTTCTACTTCTCGTACGTGACGTCGCTTTTGTTCTGGTTGGCGATTGCGCTGGGGGGCTACTTTTTCACCCTGGTGCAGCACGCGAGTCGCGCGGGCTGGAGCATCGTGGTCCGTCGGCTGGCCGAGAACGTGATGGTCACGCTGCCCGTCCTGGGGATCCTGGCGCTGCCCATCTTCCTCGGGATCCACGACCTGTTCCACTGGTCCCACGAAGAGGTCGTGGCCGAAGATCCGATGCTGTCGTGGAAGCAGCCGTACCTGAACACCGGCGATTTCATTACGCGTGGTGTGGTCTACATCACCGTCTGGACCGTGGTGGCCGTGCTGTTCTACGGGTGGTCGCTTCGCCAGGACCGCGCGTCGGACCCAGCACCGCTGGCCCACAAGATGCGGGGATTCGCCCCCCTGGGGCTGGTGCTCTTTGGGCTGTCCGTGACCTTCGCCGCCATCGACTGGGTGATGTCCCTCGACCCGCACTGGTTCTCGACGATCTTCGGCGTGTACTACTTCGCGGGCATCGTGGTCTCGATCCACGCCTTCCTGGCCATCGTGGTGGTCCTGTTGCAGCGCGCCGGGGCGCTGCGTGGAGTCGTGACGCAGGAGCACTACCACGACATCGGCAAGATGATGTTCGCGTTCAGCGTGTTCTGGGCCTACATCGCGTACTCCCAGTACATGCTCTACTGGTACGCCTCGATCCCCGAGGAAACCTACTGGTTCGCCTACCGTGGGCACGGGGACTGGCTCGTGCTCAGCCTTCTGCTGGTGTTCGGGCGGTTCGCGATTCCATTCGTGTTGTTCATGTCGCGGCGTTGGAAGCGGCGCGCGTCGAGCCTGGTCTTCTGGGCGGTGTGGATGCTGGTCGGGCAGTACCTGGACATGTACTGGCTGGTGCAGCCGGTCCTCGCCCACGAGCACGGCAGTGACCAGATCCACTTCGGTTTGTTCGACGTGTTGACTTTCGTCGGGATCGGAGGCGCCTTTCTCGCGGCGTTCGGTTGGGCGCTCGGCCGGGCGCCCCTGGTGCCGATGCGCGACCCGCGTCTCGAGGAATCCCTGAACTTCGAGAACTTCTGACCGTACGAGAGGAACATCCCGTGAGTGAGCACGACACGCACCACGAGCACGGCGGCGGGCACGAGCTCGACGTCATGCCGAACCGCAGGTTGTTCAACCTGCTGACCTCCCTTACGGCCCTTACGCTGCTCGCCTGCATTGGCCTGGTGGCGTTCTTCTACCGCCAGGCCGAGACCCTCCTCGTCGAGCGGGCCAAGGAGGGCTCGTTCCTGGTCAAGCAGTACCGGGAGGAGGTGCGGGAGGTGGTCGAAGGCTACGGGCCCACCGGGGACGGGCAGCACTTTTTCGTGCCCCACGAAAAGGCGAAGGAACTCGTGCTGCAGGATCGAACCCGCTTCAAGGCGGCGCCGCCCCCGCCAGGCTGGATCCACCCGGACGACCTTCAAGGGGGGGGCGCCACGAAGGCGGCGGCCGCGCAGCCCGCGCCATCCGGACTCGGTGCCGCCACGGGCGGCGACGGGCAGCACGGTGGATCGGATGCGGCCGCTGTTGGCGTTGCCGGCGCCGAAAACGGGGGCGGGAAGTCCGCAGGTGACGCGGCCCCGGAGGAACCAAACGGCGCCGCGGCCGCTGGCGCTGCCACGGGCCAACCCGCGGCCACAGCGAACGCCGCAGAACCGGCCGCTCGAGCGCCCGCCGAGGGCGCCGGTGAGCCGAACGGGGGCCCCGCGCGCCCCGAGAAGGCGTCCGCGGGTGAACCCTCGAAGCCTCGCGGCGTCTCAAACGAAGGCGACGCGGCAAAAGCTCCAGCGCCCTAGCGAGACCGAACTCGGCACGACCTGCGTTCCATGGACGGCACACTGCATCGCATCTTGCGCACCGCGCTGGTGGCGCTCGTCCTTTTCGCCGCCGGCACGCTAGCGGGGCGTGGGGTATGGGCTGGACCGCCTGCAGGGCCGCTTTCGCCCGAGATGCGCGCGATCTCCGTGGACGAGCAGCGAGGGGTTCAGATCGATCCCGCACTGACCTTCACGGACCACCAGGGGCGCAAGGTGCGGCTGGGAGACTTCTTCGGGGACGGCAAGCCGGTCCTGTTCACCCTGAACTACTACCGCTGCAAGGTGATCTGTAGCGTGCAACTCGACGGGCTCGCCCAGGCATTCTCCAAGCTGGACTGGACCGCCGGCGAGGACGGCTTTCGTGTGGTGACGGTGAGCATCGACCCGCGGGAGGGGCCGAAGCTCGCGCAGCACAAACGATCGATGATCCTGGAGAAGGTCGGGCGTGGTGACGACGTGGACTGGACGTTCCTTACCGGAGACGCCCTTTCGATCCGGACGCTCGCTGCGCAACTGGGCGTCGGGTTCGCCTACGATGCCGAGCAGGACCAGTACGCCCATCCGGCCGTGGCGATCTTCGCAAGCCCCGACGGGACCGTCACCCAGTACCTGTATGGTCTGACGTACCAGCCTCGGGACCTCAAGTTCGCGCTCATCGAGGCGAGCAAGGGGCAGCTCGGAACGCCCGTCGATCAGCTCATCATGAGTTGTTTCCACTACGACGCGAGCATCGGTCGATACGGCCCGTTCGCGTTCGGCATCATGCGCCTTGGAGGCGCCGCGACGGCGCTCGTCCTCGGCATTTTTCTTCTGGGTTATTGGCGCTTCGAGCGGCGCCGCAAACGCACCCGATCCGCGGAGGCGAAATCGTGAACCTCAGCACCCTGTTCCTGGCCATGGCGCCCGCGAAGGACGCCCCGCTTCCCCCGAACGATGCAAAAGGGGGCCCGTGGTCCATGCCGATCCAGGCCTCGACATTCGCACCGGAGACGGATGCCATCTACCTGTTCATCCTGGTGCTTTGCCTCATCTCGTTCGTCGGGATCATCGGGGCCACCTTGTACTTCATGCGGGCCTACCGCCGCCGATCGCCGGACCAAAAGACCAGCTCGATCACGCACAACGGAAAGGTGGAGTTTCTGTGGAGCGCGATCCCGGCCGTGCTCCTCGTGGTGATCTTCCTGTGGTCGGAGGTCGCCTTCATGAAGCAGGTCGTGCCGCCGTCGGACGCCATCGACATCCGCGTCAAGGGACAGAAGTGGTTCTGGACGGCCGAGTACCCGGCGAATCCTGGGGTCCAGCTCAACAACGAGATCATCGTCCCCGTCGGGGTACCGGTGCGCGTGACCTTGACTAGCGAGGACGTGATCCACTCGTTCTTCATTCCGGCGTTTCGGATCAAGCGCGACGCCGTCCCCGGGCGTTACACGACCGTGTGGTTCGAGGCCACCCGGCCGGGCGACTACAACCTGTTTTGTGCAGAGTATTGTGGGGACCAGCACTCCGAGATGCGCGGCGTGGTGCACGTCCTGCCGCTCGACGAGTACGAGGCTGCGCTGGAGGAGGCCGGTCGCCTCGAACTCGAGCAGGGAGAGTCCCTCGCAGCGTTCGGCGAACGCATCTACACCCGCAAGGGATGCAACGCCTGCCACAGCACGGACGGCACGACCAAGACCGGGCCTTCCTGGAAGGGGATCTACGGCGCGGACCGGACCTTCGCCGACGGGTCGTCGGGCAAGGTGGACGACAACTACATCCGCGAGTCGATCCTCGAACCGAACGCCAAGGTGGTCGCGGGCTTCACGCCGCAGATGCCGAGCTTCCAGGGCCAGCTCAACGATGACCAGATCACGGCCCTCATCGAATTCATGAAGACCCTGAAGTAAGGGAAGGCAACCGCACCATGTCCGACAAGTCGAAGGGATCCGTAGCGCCCGACGTCCCCGCCACCGAGCCCTCCTTTTGGGAGGCAGACAAGGGGCTGGCCTCCTGGCTGTTTACGCTCGATCACAAGCGGCTGGGGGTCATGTACCTGGTCAGCACGATGATCTTCCTGTTCGTGGGTGGGGCCGCCGCGCTCTTGTTGCGGACGGAACTGCTCACGCCGGAGGGGGACATCTTCAGCGCGACGGTCTACAACAAGCTGTTCACCGTCCACGGCGCTGTGATGGTCTTCCTGGTCATCATCCCCTCCGTGCCGGGGGCCCTCGGTAACTTCCTTCTACCGCTGATGCTTGGGGCGAAGGATGTGGCCTTTCCGCGCCTGAATCTTTTGAGCTTTTGGGTCTACACCCTGGGCGCGATGTTCTTCCTCTACACCCTGTTCGCCGGCGGGCTCGATACGGGGTGGACGTTCTACACCCCGTACTCCTCGACGACGGGAACCAGTGTGGTCTCGGCCACGCTCGGTGCCTTCATCCTGGGCTTCTCATCGATCCTCACCGGTCTGAACTTCATCGTTACCGTCCACAAGATGCGGGCGCCGGGCCTTACCTGGAACCGGCTGCCGCTTTTCGTGTGGGGAATCTACGCCACGGCGGTCATCCAGATCCTGGCGACGCCGGTGCTGGCGATCACCCTGCTGCTCATCACCATCGAGCGCACGCTCAACATCGGGATCTTCGACCCCGCGATGGGCGGCGACCCCGTGTTGTTCCAGCACTTCTTCTGGTTCTACAGCCATCCGGCCGTCTACATCATGATCCTGCCGGGCTTTGCCATCGAGAGCGAACTCATCGCCGTCCACAGCCGCAAGCACATCTTCGGCTACAAGGCGATCGCGCTGTCGTCGGTGGCCATTGCCATCATTTCGTTCCTGGTCTGGGGCCACCACATGTTCGTGTCGGGCCAGTCGGAACTCGCGGGGGTCATTTTCTCCTTCCTGACCTTCGCGGTCGCCGTCCCGACGGCGATCAAGGTGTTTTCCTGGGTGGCGACGCTTTACAAGGGGAGCATTGAGTTCAACACCCCGATGCTCTATGGCTTGATGTTCATCTTCACCTTTTCCATCGGCGGGCTGACCGGGCTGTTTCTGGGCTCGCTGGCGACCGACGTGCACCTGCACGACACCTACTTCGTCGTGGCCCACTTTCATTACGTCATGATGGGGGGCACGATCATCGCCTTCATCGGTGGCATCCACCACTGGTGGTCGAAGATGTTCGGGGTCAACTACAGTGAGAAGGCGGCGAAGATCGGCGCCCTGCTGGTGTTCATCGGCTTCAACATGACCTTCTTCAACCAGTTCATCCTCGGCCAGCAGGGGATGCCGCGCCGCTATTACACCTATCTGCCGCAGTTCCAGCAGCAGCACGTCCTGTCCACGATCGGGGCCTACATCCTCGGAGCAGGGCTCTTGTGGACGGCGATTTACCTGATCCATTCGCTGCGTCGGGGCGAGAAGGCCACGAGCAATCCGTGGCACGGTGTGTCCCTGGAGTGGCACACGCAAAGCCCTCCGATCCAGCACAACTTCCACGGCACCCCGGTGGTGACCTCCGACCCCTACGACTTTCCGGAGATCGACCGCACGGGTGAGACCGACCGCCACTAGAAGACGGAGTTGCACGCATGTCCGCCATCGCAACCGCCGAGCACCCCGAGCATCTCGCGCATCATTTCGACACGCTCGAGCAGCAGGCTGCCGCCGCAAAGCTCGGGATGTGGCTGTTCCTGGCCACGGAGATCCTGATGTTCTCCGGCCTGTTCCTCGGCTACTTCATCATCCGGATGTTCTACCCGGAGATGGTGCTCGAGGCCCACGAGTACCTGAGCAAGACGGCCGGCGGCGTCAATACGGTCGTGCTCATCACCTCGAGCTTCACGATGGCGCTGGCGGTCCGCGCCGCCCAGGTCGGCGACCAGAAGAACCTCATCCGAAACCTGATCTTCACGATCGGGTTCGCCGGCGTGTTCATGGTGGTCAAGTACTTCGAGTACTCGGCCAAGTTCGAGCACGGGATGCTGCCGGGAAAATTCTATCACGCCTGGGATCACGGCTATTACATCGAGGGGCTGCCGCACATCTTCTTCGGCCTGTACTTTTGCATGACCGGGTTGCACGGGATCCACGTGCTCGTTGGCATCGGGGTCCTGACCTGGATTCTTCTTCGGGCCAAGAAGGGCGAGTTCGGCCCTTCGTATTACACCCCGGTCGAGAATGTGGGCCTCTACTGGCACCTGGTGGATCTCGTCTGGATTTTCCTGTTCCCGCTGCTTTACCTCGTGCGCTAGGAGACACCGTCCCATGAGCGAAGCTACCGCCCCCAAGGTCTTCATCGCCGGCAAGCCCGTCGAGGGCGTGCACGAGGTCCACGAGCACGTCTCACCCATTTCGAGCTATGTCAAGGTCTTCGGGGCCCTACTGGTGCTCACGGCCCTTACATACGGCGTCTCGTATATGGACCTGGGCAATGCGAGCCTGCCCGTGGCCATGATCGTGGCCTTCGCCAAGGCCTCGCTCGTGTGCATGTACTTCATGCACCTCAAGTACGACGACCGCTACAACGTTTTCGTGTTCATCTCGACGATCTTGTTCGTCGCGATCTTCTTTACGTTCACGATCTTCGATCTCATGCAACGGGATGCCGTCAATCCCGAGCAGGACACCTTCTTCCGTGCAAACTTCGGGGAGGCGTTCGGCTTCCAGCCGCCCGAGCCGCCGGAAGGGGCGGAAGCAGGGGGCCACGGGCACGAGTAGGGGGGCGCACGGCGCGGGCGGGGACCGCGGTGCGAAGGGGGCTCATTGGCGAGGCGACGCAACGGCGTCTACGCCCGCCCTCGCGGGGGTGACGGGGGGCGCCGGCGCTGGCCGGGGGACACATCGGGCGGCGTGGCTGGTGCCCGAGCCCGGGCGCTGGGCCCGCAGTTTTTTGCACTGGGCAGCGGCGTTCGAGTGCTGCACACTTCGTGGCCGTGCAGATCGATCGAATTCTGGTCCCCGTCGATTTCTCCGAGATCTCCATGGTCGCGATGCGCGAGGCCGACGACCTCGCGACCCGGCTCGGAGCACACCTCACGCTGGCGCACGTGCACCCCATCACGACCGTGACGGTCCTCGACTACACCTACGCCGAGCCGCCGGAGGTCATCGCGGAGGTGTGCGCGACCATCGAGGACAAGCTCAAGACCCTCGCGAACACCCTGC
>Ga0256839_1004206_pt1 | contig 14232 bp, 16 predicted proteins | sample 354166metaG_FD_185968 | JGI IMG/M metagenome (GOLD analysis project Ga0256839, IMG submission 185968) | Hydrothermal vent microbial communities from Mid Atlantic Ridge, Atlantic Ocean - 354-166 | ecosystem: Environmental > Aquatic > Marine > Hydrothermal vents | place: Atlantic Ocean: Mid... | reverse complement strand
ATGCGTACAAAAGAGGCTGAGTATAAAAGTACCGGTATGGATAATGCTGAGTTAGACCGTGATGCCTTAATTGCCGGCATGGTTGCCAACCCTAAATTAATCGAACGCCCCATTGTTATCGCCAATGGCAGAGCAGCAGTCGGTCGCCCTCCCGAAAATGTTTTAGCTATTTTGTCATGACGCAAATATTGGTTTTATACTATAGCCGTGATGGTGCAACTAAAGCGATGGCGCAACATATTGCCCGAGGTATAGAATCAACCGGCTGTGATGCAATCTTACGCACAGTGCCTAATATCTCAACGGTCTGTGAGCAAACGGTGGCGGATATTCCCGAATCAGGCTCATTATATGCCAGCTTAGATGACTTAAATCATTGTGATGGCTTAGCACTCGGCAGCCCGACCCATTTTGGTAACATGGCCGCCCCGCTGAAATACTTTATTGACCATACCAGTGCAGCCTGGTTTAGTGGTGCACTATGCAATAAACCCGCCGTTGTTTTTACATCCACAGGCAGTATGCATGGTGGCCAAGAAAGCACGCTACTCTCAATGATGCTGCCTTTATTGCATCACGGTATGTTACTCTTAGGCATTCCCAGTAGTGAAGATGCACTAAGAGAAACACAAACCGGCGGTACCCCTTATGGCGCCAGCCATGTTGCCCATAACCAGTCCACCTTAAGCCAAGATGAAAAAACGCTATGCTTTGCACTCGGTGCTCGCTTAGCTAAAACCGCTCTTAAACTAAAAGACTCATGACAGCACGCCACTATTATGCCATTGCCTTAACCGGTTATTTTGGTCTATTTATACTCCTTATGCTATGGAATACCGTGCTATCGCCGCCAGAGCAATTGCCTGTTGCTTTAGCTCTGATTGCTATCGTCAGCCCTTTACTCTTTGTATTATTAGGTTTTCTTAACGGCAAAACCAAAAGCTGTTCTTGGATGGCTTACATCAGCATGCCTTATTTTATTCATGGTTGTATTGAAACCTATGTACGGATAGACCCTTTATTACCTGCCTTAGAAGTTGTTTTCAGCCTGATGCTATTTTTTGGTGCCAGCCTTTTTGTACGTCATAGTAGCCGAGAACAACAAGCATGAGCACACAACAGCTCCCTTTACAATTTGAGCTTGCAGCCGAGCAATCTTTCAGTAGTTTTTATACCGGTAATAATCAAGAAGCCATTGCGGCATTGACTGCAACAGCAATGGGTACCGGCGAGCGGCAATTGTTTATATGGGGAGCCGCTGGCACCGGTAAAACGCATTTATTACAAGCCTGTTGCCAATTAGCTCATCAACAACAATTAAATGCCTTTTACTTACCCTTATCCGGCATCAACCCACCTAAACCGGAAATACTTGAGGGCTTGGATAAATTTGATTTAGTCTGTATTGATGATATTGCCGATTGTGCAAACCATAGTGAGTGGGAACAAGCTTTATTTAATTTTTACAACCGACACAGAGATAACGATCACCACCTGATACTCTCAGCACATTGCCCACCTCACTTGCTCCCAATTCAATTACCGGATTTGAAAACGCGCATGAGCTGGGGCTTAACTTTAAAATTACAAGAACTCACCGATGCCGATTGTATTGCCGCCTTTACATGCAAAGCCAAATATTTAGGGCTAGCCATCTCACCACAGGTTGGCCGATTTCTCAGCAAACATTATGCGCGTGACTTAGCCGCTCTATGGGACTTATTACCTAAACTAGAACAGGCTACTTTAGTTGCCAAACGCAAATTGACCGTACCTTTTTTAAAAGAGGTGCTACTACAAAAAAACGATGCCAACGAATAACCACCCCATTATCTGTCATGCTATTAACAAAATATGTCAGTTGAGCTGACATATTTGTCATATTCACACTGACAGATTATGTCAGTCAAACCTATTGACCTTGTACCCGTACAGGCTTCATAAAATCCTCTACAGAAAATCATCATCACAAACCTATTAAAATATATATAAATCAATATGTTATTGAAAATAATATACTGCATAATGTGGTAAAACTAAATTTTTTCATATTGGCACAGTATTCGCTTTAATTAATGCAAACACATTCATTAATCCAATAAGGTGGCTTCCATTATGAAAAGAATTACACATTCAATTGTTGCACTACTTTTCACAGCAACTTGCACAATGGCCAATGCTGCCACAATTGAAATATCGACTAGGAGTATTACCGGCAGCATTAATAATAATGACTTTATCAATTCATGGAACAGTCAAACCTCTACTATTAACACAAGCTCTATCAGTGAATTTACTGCCTTCTATTCAGGTAATAACAGCATAAGCCGTTTATCTGTTGATTTTAGCACTAGCCAAGCGGGCACATGGGGCTTTCAGGCAGGTTTAGATGCGCATTACGGCGCGGCTCTGTACCTTGATAATACTTTAATAGGCAATCGAGTCGATGATTTATGGTGGAGCTATAACTGGAATAATACGGATGTGATGAATTTACTCAATAACCCTGTTGCTGCCGGTGACCATACGCTAGATATTTACTGGGCTGAAAGTTGTTGTAATGGCTATAGTAGCGCACGCTTTACAACAGATGGTAGCAACTGGCAAACACTCTCTACAGCCAATCTTGCTAGTTATGCTGTTCCGGAACCTATGACTATTGCATTATTAAGTCTTGGTTTAGTCGGAGTAGTGGCTCAACGTCGCAAATAATCATCTTACAAAACCGCCAGCCCTATCTGGGCTGGCCACACTCTAAACGCCGCTCAATAAATCTGTATTTCATTGCCAACTACGATAAACCACGCAATAAGTCTTGCTTAATATCTTCAATATTTTCTAGCCCCACCGAAATACGTACTAAACTATCTTTAATCCCAGCTTGCAACCTGACTTCAGGTGCTAAACGACCATGTGTCGTACTGGCAGGATGAGTAATGGTGGTTTTAACATCACCTAAATTCGCCGTAATTGATAACAGTTGAGTCGCATCAATCAAACGCCAAGCCTGCTCTTTGCCACCTTTTAATTCAAAACTCACCACCCCACCAAAATGACTCTGTTGCTGTTTGGCTAAAGCATGTTGCGGATGAGATTCCAAACCGGGATAGTGCACTTTAGCAACAGCCTCTTGGCTTTCCAGCCATTTGGCTAATGCAAAAGCATTATCACAATGCGCCTGCATTCTAACCGCTAAGGTTTCTAAACCCGATAAAAATATCCAAGCATTAAACGCGCTCATAGTCGCGCCCCCCGTACGTAAATAAGGGTAAATCGACTGCTCAATGATTTCTTCACTCGCAATTACCGCCCCACCCACGCAACGCCCTTGGCCATCTATATATTTAGTTGCAGAATGCACCACAATATCAGCACCTAAGCTTAAAGGTTTTTGCATAATGGGCGTACAAAATACATTATCAACAACCAATAAGCAGTCTTGCTGATGGGCAATCTCAGCCAATGCACTAATATCCACTAATTCCATCATAGGGTTAGACGGTGTTTCCACAAATAAAAATTGCGTATTCGGCTGAATGGCAGCTTGCCATGCGTCAAGATTAGATAATTCAACAAACGTCGTTTCTACGCCAAATTTGGCAAAATAATTCTGAAATGTTAAAACCGTATTACCAAAAACACTACGCGAACAAACAACATGATCACCTGCTTTTAATAAGCTCATACCAATAGCCATAATGGCCGCCATTCCCGAAGCAAAAGCCAAACAACGCTCGCCTTGCTCCATTAGTGCAAGTCGCTCCTGAAAAGTATTGACTGTCGGATTGGTAAAACGTGAATAAATATTCCCCGCTTGTTGCCCTGTAAAGCGCAACGAAGCTTCCTTTGCACTTTTAAAAACGTAACTAGAGGTCATAAAAATAGGCATGCTATGTTCATCTTCATGCGTACGTTGCTGCCCTGCTCTAATAGCTTGTGTTTCTACGGAATAATCTTCCCAATTTTTATCAGTCATGCGCTTCTTTCTTCAACTCACTTAAAATTATTTAATAGATTTTGCTCTAAAATCGGCTCTATTTATCCTATTGCCCATGTACAATAGCTAGCCCTACACTATTATACGCACTATCATTATGATTTATTAACCCGACTCACTTTATAATAGATAAATACCCACATGCACAGCACACCCAATCTTGAGCTAGCCGCTCAAAAATTAGGACTGTTCCTCCTACAATCTCAATCTTGCCTAAGTACCGCCGAATCCTGCACAGGTGGTTGGATTGCACAAAGCATTACGGATATAGCAGGCAGCTCAGCCTGGTTTGATTGTGGCTTTGTAACCTATAGTAATCGCGCCAAAACTGATATGCTCGCTGTCCCTACCGACCTAATTTCCCAATTTGGAGCCGTCAGCGCCGAAATCGCTGCACTCATGACAGCCGGCGTGCTAAGCCGGTGCCCCGCAGATTATGCCATTGCCACTACAGGCATTGCCGGCCCAACAGGTGGCACAGCGCAAAAACCGATTGGTACCGTTTATTTAGCATGGCAACAACGTGGTCACCCCGCCGTCATTGTGTTAAAAAAGTTTAGTGGCGACCGCAAACAAGTACGCATGCAAGCCGTTTATGCTGCACTTAATTTAATTCCTGATGCTAAAGGAGCATAAATCTGCCTATCAACTTACCCGATACCAAGACAATAAGGCTCTAGTATTAAAAAAGTGATGTGGTATAGTGCAATATACAGTAAAGTAGCATATAAGAGGAAAACAGCACTTAATACTTAAAAATGCTGCATTACCCCAGTCTAGCCAATTTGCCTGTCAATTCATTTAAACTCATGATTTATTAGCTACCATTCAGTCATTCATGACACTAAAATCTTCAAAAATAATAAAGGAGTCGATTATGTTAGCAAAAATTACCGTAGCAGATTATATGACTAAACACCTGGTTAAATTATCACCAGATATGAATGTCATCGATGCTATCCAAAGAATATTAGACCATAAAATTACCGGCGCACCTGTTATTGATGCGCAGGGCAAAGTCATTGGTGTATTTACAGAAAGAGATGGTATAAAAGTTGTTTTGGAGGCGGCTTACAACCAGAGCGGTACAGGTAAAGTCGCTGAATTTATGACCGATCAGGTTGTCCATGTAGAGGCTGAAACCAGCATTGTGGATTTAGCTGAAAAATTTCAAGGCTCCTCTGTAAGAAGTTTTCCTGTTTATAAAGATAAGAACTTGGTGGGTATTATTAGCCGTACAGATGTACTCAGAGCATTAACCAGTAATGCGTAACATCCGCTAACACTCCAAAATAGCATTTATGTGCATTACCGGCTCGTAGAACGGGTAATGCACCACTATAACGAAAATATTAGCCTGATTTTTACTGTGTAAGCACTTTGATATATTCACCAACCGCTTCACGGCTTGAACCGACAAGCATGCGCACCTGACCGGTGCTAGCGACTTCCATCTGCCCCGCAACTTCAATCAGTTCCCCTGATTCTGCTTGGCCGGTATACGTTGCCGTGTAACAAATAACTTCTGTCACGGTATGATGTTTAACGAGGAACCGTGCAGGGTAATCAAAAGCATATTGTGCCTCTATCACGACAGCCTGAATAACAGATGCACCTTGTTTGACATAATTTCTCTCACTCTCAGTCGGCTCAACAACCACTAAGTTTAAATCAAACTTACGCCCATTAATTAGGGCTTTATTATATTTACGCTGTTCGTGCCAGACATAATCCGTATAACTTAAATCGCACTGTCGCCGATGATAAGCCTCTTGCCAAGCAGTCGCATCTAATGCTTGTAATTTATCGGCTGCTATCAGTTGTGCAATAATCCTCCTTAAACAATGAAAAGCTTGTCTATCATAGACCACTAAATCAATATCTGAACTTGGGTTCTGCGCACCAATTAATAATGAACCGGTCACACCTATCTCCGACAAGGAAACACCTGCAGCCTGTAATAAATGACATAAAGCATGTAAATCCTGCTCAACTTTATCTTGACTATTTTTTACCAGCAATGCCTGTAAGCGTTGTTTAGGCTGGTGATGCATCACAATGGACTGCACATCAACCGCATGTAAATGCGCTGATTTTTGTACTGAAAAAAATAAATATTGGGGATATTTTGCTTGCAATAACTGATTGGCCGATAAAGTATCTAATTTTTGCCAACCTGAATTTTGCAACACATAACGCAAAAAACAAAGCACCTTACCCTGCTCCAAACCTTGTGCAACAACGGCAAAAACCAAGCCTTCTTCCGTTTGGATAAAATCTTTTGCTAAATACAATCTATGCACTAAGCTGTCTCATATCGATTGCGACCCTTTTCTTTTGCTCTATATAAGGCCTCATCAGCGGCTTTAGTAATTTCTTCGCCACTTTTATATTGACCATTATAGGTTGCCACTCCCAAGCTCAAAGTAACGTATGGCGCAACCTTCGAACCACTGTGTTCAATGGCAAGTGCCGCTACCGCCTCTCTTACCTTTTCAGCAAAACAACTCGCACCTTGTAAATGAGTATTAGGCAAAATAAAGATAAATTCTTCACCGCCATAACGACAAGCCAAATCTGTCGGTCGCCCCACGGCCTTTTGCAGACATTTTCCTATTAACTCAAGACAGCTATCACCTACCTGATGCCCATAGGAATCATTGTAAATCTTAAAAAAATCAATATCACAAATAATAATACTTAAAGGCTCTTTCTTACGTTTTGCTAATTTATATTCTTTCTCTAAAGTTTGATCAAAATGACGACGATTGGCCAAGCCTGTTAACTTATCAAACATAGATAAATGCAATAATGCTGTGTTTGCTTCGACCAATTCTGCTTGTACCTGCTTTAACTTCTGCCGCATATAATAAATGCGTTCCATTGCCGTAATCTGTAACTGTAAGCGCAACGGGTTGATGGGCTTAGGTAAATAAGCATCGCCACCTGCTAAAAATCCCTGCGTATATGAATCATCATCATTTTTAGTTGTTAAAAAAATAATAGGGAACCACCCTTCATCGCCTTTTAACTTTCTAATTTGTTGCGTTGCTTCAAAGCCATTGATTCCCGGCATTTCTACATCCATTAGTGCCAAATCAACCGTGTTATCGCGTACATATTTAACCGCACCTTCACCTGTTTCCTCTTCGATAACTTCATGCCCAAATGGCACAACACATTGAGCAACTAATAAACGTATTGCCTGACTATCATCTACAATTAAAATTTTCATCTGTATTTCATACTCCACCTTTAATTTTGAAAGATAGTTCAAAAATTAAAACTATTTTGTCAATATATCCAAGCCAGCATTATCAGTATTAGAGTCTACACCCAAATGGCCTAAGTGCAATCCTGCAAAATCAAATAAATCGTTATCTGCCAACTGTGAAGGCGCAACATTTTGTAAACTGGAAAAAATACTCTCTAAACGCCCCGGCGTATTTTTATCCCAGTTTTCTAACATTTTTTTCATAACCTGCCGTTGCAAGTTTTCCTGTGAGCCACATAAATTACAGGGAATAATAGGAAAGGCTTTAAACTCAGCATATTGTGCAATGTCTTTTTCTTTGCAATACGCAAGGGGGCGTATCACGATATTATGACCATCATCACTGCGCAATTTAGGCGGCATCGCCTTTAATTTGCCGGCATAAAAAATATTAAGAAAAAAGGTTTCCAATATATCATCACGATGATGCCCTAAGGCAATTTTAGTCACGCCTTGTTGCTTGGCATAACCATACAAAGAACCACGCCGTAAACGCGAACACAAACTACAAGTCGTTTGCCCTTCCGGTATCACTCGCTTGACGACGCTGTAGGTATCATTTTCAATAATATGAAATGGCACACCTAATTCCGTTAAATATTGCGGCAAAACATGCTCAGGAAACCCTGGCTGCTTTTGGTCTAAGTTAACCGCTAAAATATCAAACTCAATGGGAGCCGTTTTTTGTAAATGCAACAAAATATCGAGTAAAGTATAGGAATCTTTACCACCTGACAGGCAGACCATTACCTTATCACCAGCCTCAATCATATTAAAATCAGCAATAGCACTACCAACATTTCGACGCAATCGTTTATGCAGCTTATTCAGTTCGGTTCGATCTTTTTTAGTATTCAACATTGTCGTCACAATAACAAGAGGAGTCATTAGCCACAAAGCAAGGCTCTAGTAAGCAAAGTAACTCCTAACAAAATAGGTGAATGGCTTAACGAAAGGGTAAGCCAATGTTAATTGGCTGAGCGACTATAAAACCGCTCACTTTTTAACAAAAAAGGCGGAAAAACACTATAACAATAGTACTTTTCCGCCTTTTTATTCAGTATTAAAAGTCAATTTTGACTAAATTATCCGTTATAACGCTGAAAAATCAAACTAGCATTTGTACCGCCAAAGCCGAAACTATTTGACATCAAAGTATTCAAAGTCACATCATCTTTACGCGTTGTCACAATCGGCATCCCATCAGCAACCGGGTCAAGCTGTGTAATATTAGCAGAAGCACTGATAAAATTATTTTGCATCATCAAAATAGAATAAATCGCTTCATTCACACCAGCCGCCCCTAATGCATGACCTGTTAAAGATTTAGTCGAAGTGATAAAAGGCATATCTTCAGGACTGAACACTTCACGTAATGCGCCTAATTCACGCTCATCACCCACCGGCGTACTAGTGCCATGTGCATTAACATAATCGACTTTACCGTTAGTCGTTGCCATCGCTTGCTGCATACAGCGTACAGCACCCTCTCCGGACGGTTGCACCATATCATAACCATCTGAGGTTGCACCATATCCTGTGATTTCAGCATAGATTTTTGCACCACGCGCTTTAGCATGCTCCAATTCTTCCAGCACCAATACGCCACCACCACCCGAAATAACAAAGCCATCACGCGTTAAATCATACGCACGTGAAGCCGTTTCCGGCGTGTCATTATATTTTGATGACATCGCGCCCATCGCATCAAATAAGACCGACATGGTCCAATGTACTTCTTCACCACCACCGGCAAACACAATATCTTGCTTGCCTAGCTGAATTTGCTCCATAGCATTACCAATACAATGCGCACTGGTTGCACAAGCCGAAGTAATGGAATAGTTGATACCTTTAATTTTAAAAGGCGTTGCCAAACAGGCTATATTAGTACTTGACATGGTACGAGGCACCATATAGGGCCCCACTCTTTTCAGGCCTTTTTCACGTAAAATATCAGCAGCAGCAACTAGGTTTGATGTTGAAGGCCCTCCTGAGCCCATAATTAAACCTGTGCGTACGTTAGATACTTCATTTTCTTCCAAGCCAGAGTCCGTAATGGCCTGTTGCATGGCAATATAATTAAATGCTGCACCATCGCCCATAAAACGCTTTACTTTACGATCAATAAAATCATCAAGATTAACATCAATGGCACCACGCACATGGCTACGAAAACCTAATTCTTTATAATCTTCGGCAAAACTAATTCCAGAACGCCCTTCTTGCAATGATGTCAGAACTTCTTCACTGTTATTTCCAATACTAGAAACAATTCCTAGCCCTGTTATAACTATTCTTTTCATAACTCGCCTCTTAGAAGTCTGTTGTATTTGTAAATAAACCCACGCGCAAATCATTTGCCGTGTAAATTACTTTACCATCAACTTCCATTGTTGCATCCGCAATTCCCATCACTAACTTACGCATGATGACACGCTTTAATTGCACACGATAAATAACTTTTTTTGCGGTCGGCAGAACTTGGCCGGTAAATTTTACCTCACCAACGCCGAGTGCTCGACCTCTACCAGGGCCACCTTTCCAGCCCAAATAAAAACCGACAATTTGCCACATGGCATCTAACCCTAAACACCCAGGCATCACTGGGTCACCCGCAAAATGACAATCAAAAAACCATAAGTCAGGGTTAATATCAAGTTCGGCAATCACCTCTCCTTTACCAAATTCCCCCCCTTCATCAGAGATATGCGTAATGCGATCCATCATCAACATATTTGGTAAGGGCAGTTTGGCATTTCCAGGCCCAAATAAACCATTTTTACCAGACTCTAATAATTCTTCGCGATCATAACTCGACTGTTTCTGCATTCCCAATCCTGTTTTATAATTATTTTTCTCAATTCTCTTATTATACCTTGTAATTAAATAAGGATTAGGTTTTTATCATTTCTTTTAAACTTAAAATAATTAATGCAAGGCTCTGCCACATCCTTTGTAAGTTTGCCCTTCTACAATCATGTTAACAGTCGCCTCAAATAGCTCACCACTCATAGAATCACGGCAAGATACCCCCTTAATCTCTACAAAAAGTGACGACTGCTTGGCTTTAATACGGTAATGTGTGGTGCGGGTCGCTTGATCTATTACCGGCGATATATAATCAAATTCAAGCTTCTCAGCGGCTAAAGGTCGGTTAAATACAATGCGCTCCCCTTTTATAAGCTCCAACACCCAGTCTGGCTCATGGCCGACTGCACGAAAATCTACACCTTCCAATTTAGCATGCTCCCAAATAGCTTTAGCAGGATTATTTTTACAGCCCTGATAAAGCATCCCTTTTATTTCTAACATAGCTTCCTTATTTTTACTCCAGAATATAATCTGCTCACCACTGTATTTCATACCGGAGGCTGCCGACACATGCATTAAGGTGACCGTACGCTCAGGCAAAAACAGCCAAGCCTGTTGATTATCTATGCTAGCAGTAAAATGATAGCCCCCCTGACATTCATAAGCATAGGTTTTAGCCTGATTACTAAATTCATTTATTTGCGGAGCATACCCTAGTTGCAATAAATTTGTAGAGCAGGCCGTTAATAGCAAATAGACAGATAAGCAGGCCACGCCTAAAATGGAGTTTAGGTTAATCTTTTTCATAATTGACTCTTGCAGTATATAGGATGATTTTTTACAAGTCTGGTGTGCAATTTACTTTTTTTGTAATCAAAGTAGAAAAGGTACGTTCAAAATCCGGCATAACGCCTTGCTGACTGACAACCGTCACTAACGTCATTTTTTGCTTACGGATACGAGGGACAATATTCAATGTTTGTGTAATTTGTTTCCCATAGTGTTTTCTGGCTTTAATCGCTTTTGCTTTGCTACTAAACAAACCCAACGAAATTCGCCATTTAAACTCCCCTTGTCTAAATAGCCATAAATCTTCTATACCTTGCTGCCGAATTGACTTGACTTGTTCCTTAGCCGCTTGTAATGAGTCTGCCGCATCAGTAAGCACTAAATAACTACTAATAGACGTTTGCTCTCGCTTTTGAAATATTAAATGGTAGCGATCATCATTATTTACAAGTGTTTGCATTTCCCTTTGAGAATCATCGCTCTGCAACATATAACAAGCCGTACTTCGATGAGTGACTTTAGTGTCTGTAGAGACTAAAGTATTTTTTTGTACACTATCGGTGTTTTTTGTTTCTGATACGACAGCATCAATAGGCTTTATCTCTGCCGAAACATTTAATACATCCGATAATTTATGCCAAGTATCCGGCAATGGAATAAACTGACGTGCTAAAGCATTTTTTAAATCAGTCTCCAACGTAACATCAAATGTAACTAAATTTCCCGCACGCCATAAACTCTCAGTCATAGGAAGTTTATCCGCATCATTAACTAAACTCGCTGTTTTTACCGGCCTCTGTACAATATTATATTCTGCAGGCAATGACTCACTTAGTAAGAAAATTTGCTGCTCCAACTGCTTCGCGTGTATAGTTTTAGGTTGATATATCTCAGGCGCACCCTTTCTATATTCCCAAAAAAAGAAGCTGATATTAAGTAGTGCAATCAATAAAAAAAACAGTTTCACTTAATCTATTACCATCAGCCCATACATAACAATATCTAAATCAACAACCGCATTAAGTTGCAAACTATCACGCAACAACACCGCATCCCCACCCGATAAAATCAACGGCACCGCACAACTGTCATATTGAGCCAACCCTGCCTCTATAAAACCTTTTACCGCCGCTAAACACCCATTATAAATACCTGCTTCCGTATAACTGGCCAAACCTAAAGGATGTACTTTTGTACTCATGCCTAAAGCAGAAGTACCTTGCTGTAATGCTTGTTGCATCAAGATAAGCCCAGGCATAATCATACCCCCTAAATGTTGCCCCTGTGAATCAACAATATCTAATGTTATCGCGGTACCACAACTGACAACACAAAAAGGCGATTGATAATGATGCCAAGCACCTATCATGGCCAACCAACGATCGACCCCCAGCTTATGCGGTATTAAATAAGCATTCGTAAGACCTTGCGCAGAAGATGTTGCCTGAATCTCTTCTAAAGATAAATTAGGCCATAATTGCTCCACAACCGCAAGCAGTTGCCGTTTAACCTGAGTAGACCCAACACAAGCCAAACGTAAACATTGAGGCCGCTCCAATACTTGCCAAGCTCTTATCAATTCTGCCTGAATGCTACCATGCACATGCAGAATAGCCTGTGTTTTACCCAAGCTTCCAGCTTGTACCTTATTCCATTTTAAGCGGCTATTACCAATATCAACCAGTAAAATCATGAGCACCGGAAACTCACCTCACCTGAAGCAAAACTTTGCACTTTACCGGTTTCGGTTTGCAACAATAACAACCCCTCATCATTAATACCAACAACAGTTCCCTCTATTTGATTGTTTCCCATAAACAAACTCACCTGCAAGCCTTGCATGCAATCATATTGCCGCCAGGCATCACAATATTGTGCAAAAGATTGTTGCGTGTAATGATGACTAACTGCTATTAGCTTTTCCAGCAACGTCGCGAGCAACTGTTGCCGCGATAGCGTAGGTTGCGCCTTAGCAGTACCTGATTGCTGTTGATGATAATATTTTTGAATTTGCTCAATATCAACCCAGTCTTGTTCAATTGCAGTCGCCGCTTCAGTATCAACAAATAAATTAAGCCCCAAACCGATAACTGCACTACACGGCCCATCTGTTTCCCCCGAGACTTCCACCAAAATCCCCCCTAGTTTCTTTTGCCGCCAGTAAATATCGTTAGGCCACTTTAAACCGACCTCTTGAATACCATGTAGCTTAAGTGCTTCAATTACCGCAACGCCAATCGCCAAACTAAGCCCCGATAAGCTGGCCGGCCCTTCTGAAAATCGCCACAGGAGCGAGCAGTAAATATTACAACCAAAAGGAGAGACCCACTGCCGACCACGACGACCACGGCCAGCCGTTTGCTGCTCTGCCAGACAAACAACCCCTGTTTTTTCAGGGTGTGCATAAGTGAGTGCCGTCAAATAGCCATTAGTTGAATCAATTTGGTCATGCAATACTAACTCGGTAATTAAACTGCTACAAGCACTGGACAGTGAGCTTAATAACTTTGATTTATCAAGTAATTCAATAGCATGCGCTAAACGATAACCTTTACCACTAACAGCAACAATTTGAATGCCAAAACTTTCTAATGTATTGATTTGTTTCCAAACGGCACTACGGCTAATCTCTAGTTGCTCCGCCAAGTCTGAGCCTGAATGAAACAAGCCATCACTTAAAATATGCAGTAATTTTTTTTGCTTATGTGAAAATTGCATCAATCTATTTGGAAAACTCCATGGGGTTTTAAGTGAGCATTTAATAAATTAAATCCACTTGGGCATAAAAAACAGCAAATGAATGTAATTATTGATATTACGTTGACAATTTATTCCAATCTTTGGCTCTAACTCTACCCGTTTGATAATAGGTAGAAACCAGTTCTATATAGTCCTTAAAATCAGGATTTTCAACTAAAATACGATTAACCGACTGCCAATCAATGTCTGCTCTTGCCTTAGAAGGAAGCATCATTTCACTTTCGGTTGGATTTTCCACATTAAGCAAAATAATACCTACACCGTGCAACGCAGACAGCATTCTTAGTTCTTGCTCAACATTAGCATCTGATATAGCCGTTGCAACTAAATAACTTTCATTTGCCCAACTAGAATTGCTAACAGTTTGAAAGAAACTTTTTCTAGCATTTGAACTATTTAATTCTTTTTTAACTTCAAATGACCAAAGGCGCACACTTTGCCCTGCTCCTTGTTGAATGCAGTTTCTTATAAGTTCATTCCATTCTTTATCAACTGTTTGCATAGCCACAATATCTGGGTGTAACCACTGATTGCCACCATTTCCTCTAGTGTTTTTTGAGCGTTTTTCATCTATACGCTGACAATATAGCTTTAATTC
>Ga0256839_1004205_pt1 | contig 14233 bp, 11 predicted proteins | sample 354166metaG_FD_185968 | JGI IMG/M metagenome (GOLD analysis project Ga0256839, IMG submission 185968) | Hydrothermal vent microbial communities from Mid Atlantic Ridge, Atlantic Ocean - 354-166 | ecosystem: Environmental > Aquatic > Marine > Hydrothermal vents | place: Atlantic Ocean: Mid... | reverse complement strand
GTGGGCTCGGTCGAGCGGGTGTTGATCGTGGATTTCGATGTACACCACGGCAATGGCACCCAGGACATCTTTTACCGGGATGGCAGCGTGATGTTCTTCTCTATCCATCGCTACCCGTTTTATCCGGGAACCGGTTCGGCGTCCGAAGTCGGTGCGGGGCCAGGGGAAGGGTTCACGATGAACGTACCCGTGCGATTTGGTACTCCAGCGACGGAGTACTTGGGACTGTTTCGGCGACACGTCGAGCAGGCCGCCGCGAAGATTACGCCCGAGATCGTGCTTGTTTCGGCTGGGTTTGACGGTCATCGCAACGACCCGATTGGTGGCTTGGGCCTGAACGACGAAGACTACCGTAGGATTGGCGAGTCTGTGGCCGAGCTAGCGGACCGTTATTGCAACGGCAAGATGGTGAGCATCCTGGAAGGTGGCTACAGCCTGCGCGACCTAGGAGATTCCCTTGTCGCGTACCTCCGCGGTACCGGCGGCGCATGAAAAATCCTGCGACACAGCGTCGCAGGATGATGACCCCGACGGGATTCGAACCCGTATTGCAGGCTTGAAAAGCCTGTGTCCTAACCCTTAGACGACGGGGCCGTAAAGAACTCACGGTATCCTATCGGCAGGTCGGTCGAGCGTCAACACGGGGCCGCCAGCCGTTATTCGGCCAGCGATTCGATCGATCTGCCGCAGATGGTTTCCACGATGTGTTCGAACTCCTCTTCGGAATGGAATTCGATCACGATCTTGCCCTGGTAGCGTCTGGTCAGTTTGATGAAGACCATAGTTCCCAGCGTTTCTCGTAGCACCTCTTCCAGATGGTCGATGTGGGGGGTACGTAGTGCCGCTTTGCCATGGGTCGGACGGTCGTTATGCTCTCTCCGGACGGTCGCCACGAACTTCTCGACCTTGCGCACCGACCAGCTTTCTTGCATCACTTTGTGGGCGACATCGATCTGCTGCTGTCGGTCCTTGAGTCCGAGGATCGCTCGGGCGTGGCCCATCGACAGACGGCCGAGCTCCACTTCGCGCTGGATATCTTCGGGGAGGTCGAGCAGACGAATGAAATTGCTGACTGTAGCGACGTCCAGCCCGATGCGTTCCGCCAGTTCCCGCTGCGTACCGCCAAACCGTTCCAGGTAGTCTTTGAAGGCGCGGGCCTTTTCGATCGGGTTCAAGTCCGTGCGCTGGAGGTTTTCGACGATCGCCAGTTCGAAGAGCTGTTGATCTGTGGCCTCAACCACGCGGGCTGGTACCTTATCTAGCCCAGCCAGTTCTGCAGCTCGGAGGCGTCGTTCGCCCGCGATCAATTGGAATCGATCCCTATGCCGCCGCACCAGTATGGGCTGCAAGATGCCGTGGGCCTGAATGCTCCTAACGAGAGGTTCTAGTTCGACGGGGTTGATTACGGACCGCGGCTGGTACGGGTTGGGATCGATCTCGGAGACGGGGATCCATTCCAGTTCGTTGGGATCCACCGACTCGTTGGACTCCGAGAATTCGCCTTCTTCTTCGCTCACGAAGGAATGGCCGAGCAAAGCGTCTAAGCCTCTGCCGAGCCGTTTCTTTCTCGTTTCCACGGTTGACTCCCTTCTGGTACGTGCTTGGTTTCCGGGTCTGGGCCGATTCTGTACACTTGCCCGATCGTGTGCAATGCGAATTCCGACCGCAACACCAGATGGCTCGTCCCGGTTTGGTCGCTACTCGCTTGGATTGCCTGGTGTCGGCGGTGCGGCTGGCCAGTTGGAATCGCAGCGGTACAGCGTTTCGACGGTCAGCATGGCGTACGCCAATGTGGCTCGAGCTCTGGGCGAGTAAGTCACTACGCTGTGTCCGTGGCTCGTTGCTTCACTCACGGCCTGCTCGCGGGGAATGACGGTTTTGAAGCACGCTTGCGGAAAGTACGAGCGGACTTCTGCGACGACCTCGTGAGCGATCTGCCAAGATGGGTCGAACTGGTTGAGGAGGATACCGAGCAAGGGGAGAGCTTGTTGGCCGCGCTGTTTGCGAATGAACTCGATGAGCCCGCACATCTGGGCAAGTCCTTCCATCGCGAAGTACTCGCATTGAAGCGGTACGAGCACCGTGTCCGCGGTGTGTAGGGCGATCTGGGTGATCTTGCCCAAGCTAGGCGGGCAGTCGATGAGTGCGAAGTCGAACCCCTTGGCGAGGGTTCGGAGCCGACTCACCACTGTCCGGAATCGGGCCGTCGGGAGAGCTGAGAGCTTATCCGCGTCTTGTCGACAAGGGGAGCCAGGGAGCAACGTGACCCCTTCTTCTGTTGGGGAGACCAACTGATCCAGCGACTGGGGCGATAACCAAGGGTGACGGGGGAGCGGACGCAGGCCGAAACCCGTCGTGGCATTGCATTGTGGATCGCCGTCGACGACCAGGCACGTGCGCCCCGCCATCACAAGTGCGACGCCTAGGTTGATCGCGGTGGTTGTCTTCCCGACACCGCCCTTTTGGTTAGCAATCGCGATGATATGTGCCATATCCCTGTCTCCGAAACCATGACCCGTGGACTACCCACCCGCTCGGGTGCAGGAGCTTCCGTTCCGTCAGCGACGTGAACGGACACCAGCGGATCCGGCTGGCAAATGCTTTAGAAGCCCCTTACCGTGCAGGCCGCGCGATTGTAAAGCGGTGTCCACCAACGCGTGAAGGCCTCGATCAACCAATCGATCGCCGCGCTATGAGACCGTCCCTAAGGGACATTTGTCAAGGCGGGCTGCCTGCCCACAGAGCAGTTCCGAGAGCAGCGGCGACAGAAGCCCCCTTTGCGCGGCTCTCAAAAAGGGGGGAAATTATTGAGGGGGACGCCTTGTTCGAACTTCACGTGAAAATAGGTATTGTAGGCAAGTGCCGCAATATGGCAAGTCCCGTCAACCAATTCACCCACTCGTATCCTACCCTGGCCTGAAAGTCGTTGCAAGAGGCATGCCAGGGGCTAATGCGAGTTGCCAAGGCGACCATTTGCCTGGCGGCGGCCCACGCTACGCGGTAATCCTCGCACAGCACGTGTCGGAACGACTAACCGCTCGTCGCGGCGAACGCCCCTTCCCATCATGGTCCATAAAGCTGCGCCGCCGCGCCACCGTCTTCACGAAACAGCCACAGCCAATACGGCCAGTCCCCTGCGACCGGCAACCGACGGTGATGCCAATCATTCAGCCGTGTCGGCAGGGAGGGACAGTACGGCCATATTCCCGCAGGTTGGCAGCTATCGCGTTCAAACAACTCGGCCACAGGCGGATTGTCCAGCAACAGCGCCGTATCGACAATCAGTGGAGCAGCAGTACGCAGGGCTTGCCGCACGGCACTAGGCTCACCCAGAAGCTGCACGGCCATACGGGGTACCAAGTAGAAAGTCACACAGGGCCTCGCATAGACATACACCGTATGCTCCCCAGAAGCAGCCGCGGCAAGCTCTCTGACCGCCTCTTCAAGCGGTGCAGCCCCCTGCGGCGGGTTGGAAATCTCTGGCGGGGGAGATAGTTCGACGACCCCGAAGATGGCTAGAGCTGCAACACTCGACATGGTGCCGGCAGTAACGGCAATCTTGTGTCCGCGGGATCTGGTCAGGACGCCGTCTAAGAGGACAGCGATGGCAACGCACCCCAATAGGATGGTGGGAATCGCTAGCCGAGGATACGGACGGTATAGCGGCGTCACGAAGAAGAAGCATGCCAGAACCCCAGTCGTGACACCGAACGTGGGAAACGCAAGCCGTCCCCGCGGTCGCCCGATCCCGGAACCCATTAGGCCAACAACGGGCCACACGACGTCGCCGGCGAGCATCCCTGCAGCACCGAATGCCAGCAGGCATAGAAGACGCGAGATCGCTGGAGTGTTCCTACACAACCCCCCTGTGAGGGAGGCGACCAACACGACGCCTACGCCAACGGCAGACAGTTGCGGCAGTAGGGCACGGGCGTATCGGGCGTATTCCCGTATGTTGGAAAACCACGCGGACCAGCCAAGGACATATCCGCGATGGTGGGTCAAGAGATTCTCATAGCCGATGGTGCGCTGGACATGCGCCACCCAAGGGATGTAACCGGCAAAGCTGACCGCCACGGCGAGGAAAACAAGCAGGCCCCCTGTGACACGACACCTCCACTCGGAGCCCGACGCGGCAAGTACCGCGACCGTCCCTGAAAGGATGCCAGCCACAAGCACCGGCGTCGCGTACTTCGTGTACCAGGCCCCTAGGAGAGCCACACCCAGCACAGCCGCCCACCGCCACCGCTGAGCCCCTGCGTCGGACGTCTCGGCAGCCAGCAAACGTGCCGTTGCAGCTACCGACAATAGCACGCAGTCCGCAAACAGCACATCTGTCAACACCGAGCGCGAATAGACGACGTGCCAGCCGCTGCAGGCCACCAGAGCTGCCGCTATCAGAGCTGCACATCGCGAAACACCGACGGCCACCAGCGCGGCGAGAGCTATGCCGACGACTCCCAGGAACGCATTGACCAGGAAGAGCGGCGTGTCCTGCCAGGGCCAAAGTAGGGCCACCGGTCGCAACGCCAGCGGGAAGAGCGGGGGGGCAAAGTACTCGCCCCCTGGGTAAGCGAGGCCTTGGGCGCTCAGCGCGTAGACGCCCTCGTCGTAGTGCGAGATCGAAAGCTGGCCGATTCCAACAAGGCGGAGGGCGGCGCCGAGAAGGAGGGCTAGCCCTAGCCACCACGCCCACGTGCGGGGCCGTTGCTGATCGCCACGTACGTGCGGACTAACCAACGCCATTCACCCTTCTAAAATACTGGTTCCTGGTGCCTGCGCTCTCCAGAGCGCCGCGCCGCTTCTGTCACTACGCTGAGAACGGGTTTGCTGTGCTCACAACAACGTTACGAACAGGCTAAGCGATTGGGAGAAGAAACGTGACACATCCGCTCCACCATGTGAAGGATCTTACGCTGGCGCCCCAAGGCAAACGTCGCATTCTGTGGGCCGATCGCGACATGCCGGTCCTGCGCGCCATCCGTGAGCGTTTCGCTCAGGAATTGCCTCTCGAAGGAATCCGTCTGTCGGCGTGTCTCCACGTCACGGCAGAAACCGCCAACTTGGTACGCACTCTCAAGGCCGGCGGCGCAGACGTGGTCCTGTGCGCATCGAACCCGCTCAGTACCCAAGACGACGTGGCGGCGAGCCTCGTGCACGATTTCGGTGTCCCTGTGTTTGCCATCCGCGGCGAGGACCGCGACACCTACTACAAACACATCGAGGCCGCCATCGCGCACAACCCACACATCACGATCGATGATGGAGCGGACCTGATCAGTGAGATCCACCGGAACCGACCCGAGTTAGCGGAGCAGATCGTAGCCAGCATGGAGGAGACCACTACCGGCGTCATTCGGCTACGGGCCATGGAACGACAGGGCGTCCTGAAGCTACCCGTCATTGCTGTTAACGACGCTAAGACGAAGTACCTCTTCGATAACCGATACGGCACCGGACAAAGCACGTGGGACGGAATCCTCAGGGCAACCGACATGCTGGTAGCTGGAAAAAAGGTCGTCGTGTGCGGTTACGGTTGGTGCGGCCGCGGGGTTGCAATGCGTGCACGGGGACTCGGTGCAACTGTGATCGTAACCGAGGTGAACCCCCTCCGAGCTCTCGAAGCTGCTATGGACGGTTTCTGGGTCATGCCATTGTTGGAAGCCGCGGCTATCGGGGACGTGTTCATCACCGTCACAGGAAACTGCCATGTTCTCCGTGCCGAGCACTTCGAAAGGATGAAGGACGGGGCAGTCGTCTGCAATTCCGGCCATTTTAACGTGGAAATCGACCTCGACGCCCTGGAGAAGCTGGCGAAGACAATCAACCGAAAAGTCCAGGAACACGTCGACGAGTACGTGCTGGAGGATGGACGCGCCATCTTCGTGTTGGGTGAAGGTAGACTGATCAACCTAGCTGCGGCCCATGGCCACCCTGCCAGCGTCATGGACATGAGCTTTGCGACGCAAGCGTTAAGCGCAGAGTGGGCGCGGAAGCTGGAACAGCGTCTCGAACCCAAGGTACATGCCGTCCCGGGCGAGGTGGAGAACGCCGTGGCACAGTTGAAACTGCGAGCCATGGATCTCGCAATCGATGAGCTCACCGACGAACAACGGCAGTACCTCGAAAGCTGGGAACTGGGCACCTAACCCCACTCCCTTACAGGAGCGAGTCATGCCAGAATTCCGCCCGTTCCAAGGGTGGCGCTACAATCTGGCAGTCGTGGGGGATCTCGACAGAGTCATCTCGCCCCCGTACGACGTGATCGACCACGCCACCGCAGACAGGTTGCTCAAAGCCAGCCCATACAATGTCGTTCGCCTGGAGCTCCCTACTGCCGTGAATGCGGATCCTCAGGCGCCTTACCAGCGAGCTGCTAGTCTGCTTCGCCGCTGGTGCGCCGAAAACGTCCTCATTAAGGAAGCCGAGCCCGCCTACTACTTGCTCCGCCAGCATTTCTCGTTGGGCCAAGAACGGCTCGTTCGACGCGGACTTTTCGGGATCATGCGTCTGGTACCCTTCTCACAAGGGGTCTATCCACACGAAAACACTATGGCCGGACCGAAGGCTGACCGTCTGGCACTCCTGGAACACCTGCACGCAAACGTCAGTCCCGTGTTCGCCGTGTACGTGGACGACTCCGCCAGCCTAATCGAAGACATAGAACGAACGGTCTGTACCCAGCCACCTCTTCGTGCTGAGGACATAAACGGCGTGATCAACGAGCTGTGGCCCATCTACCACCAGGAGCTAATCGCGCGAATCCGAGCAGATGTCTCGCACCGTGCCGTTCTCTTAGCCGATGGCCACCACCGCTATGAGACAGCCCTCGCCTACCGCGATTTGGTCCAACAGCGCAGCGGCCAAGAGTGGTCCCCCGAGCATCCCGCAAACTTTATCCTCATCTGCCTGGTTCCGAGTGGAGACCCTGGCCTACGCATCTTGCCGACCCACCGATTACTCAACCTCGACTGCCCCCTTGGTGTCCGTGACCTTCCAACACTCCTGCCGCCCCTATTCGACGTGGAGCTTATCGGTAGTGGCTTGAACGCCGCAGAGCAGTGCTGGCATCAGATCAACAGCCGTGGAGACTCAACATCGCTAGGAGTTGGAACCGCAGATGAAAACTCCTGGGCCGTGGTAACCCCACGCGATAGGGACATCCTCCGACGTACAACCCCGAGCCGCTCAGACGTGTGGCACACGCTCGCTGTGAACCTAGCCCACCAGGTGCTCTTGCCCCGTCTGGTCCCACAGGACTCCGTGCGGAACATCCGTTACGAACATGACGTCGGTGCTGTAGCCCGAGCCCTAGCACACAAGCAAGCCGACTTGGCCATCCTTGTGCCGCCTCCATCCGTAAAGGATTTCGTTACCGTCTCCCTGGCCGGAGAACGCCTCCCGGCAAAGAGTACCTACTTCTTCCCAAAGCTGCCCACTGGGTTGGTCTTGTATCGACACGATGCCTGAGCTCGCTCAGCAACCACAATCCACTCCACCAAACGGCGTCGCACTGGTAACCGGAGCAAGCCGAGGGATCGGCCGAGCAATCGCGATTGAGCTGGCGCGGCTGGGCTACCGGATCGCGATCAACTTCGCACGCAGCGAATCAGCCGCACAGACCGCTGTAGACGAGATCACATCCTTTGGAGGAACCGCAATCGCCATCAAGGCAGACATCAGTGTGTCGCGAGATCGCGCCGAACTCGTTAACACCGTGCTGCGTTCGTTCGGCCGCATTGATGTTCTCGTCAACAATGCGGCCGTCCCAATGCCGACTCGCATCGACCTCCTCGAAGTCGACGAAGAAGCGTGGAACCACGTGCTCAACACTAACCTACAGGCGACCTTCTTCCTCACACAAGCGGTGGCACGTGAGATGATACGTCTTCGCCGAACTGATCAGATCTCCAGAGGCACCATCGTAAACGTCTCATCCATCTCAGCCTACACTGTCTCGCTGGACCGTGGCCCGTACTGCGTTGCGAAAGCCGGCCTCGAGATGCTCACGAAGCTGTTCGCAGCCCGATTGGCACCAGAACAGATTAGGGTGTACCAGGTTCGGCCCGGCATCATCCGGACCGACATGACCGCCCCCGTAAAGGAAAAGTACGACCATCTGTTCCGAGAAGGGCTCTGCCCGATAAGCCGCTGGGGAGAACCAGAAGACGTTGCGAGAGTTGTCGCAACTCTAGTAACCGCCGACTGGGCATACTCAACCGGAGACACCATCAACGTGGACGGAGGTTTCCACATCCGTTCGCTTTGAGACGATCCCGACAGGTTCACCACCAACGTTCTGGGCCGCCGCATACGCCCCCCAACCTGGTCGGGGCCGGATCAAGCAAAGCTACCGCGTTGGATGCCCCAGCCTGCACCCCAATTCCCAGGGTTGACGCACTTCATTTCGTGGGAGGTGCATTTCGAAAAGCAAGTACTCTCGGTACGAGGTGTCCCAGCCTGCCTTCTTACGGCGGGCCCGGATGCCACCCTTGGCGTTTTTCTTATCCGCCGAGCTGCCGGACACGACGAGCCGGTTCATGGCCGCAAAATTCTGCGCGAGCACGCGGTTCCGCACGCACATCTCGTCTTCGCCAAAGGCCACGTGCCGCCCCCCCTTCAGCCCCTTCTCAATGGACTAGTCCTCACGCATGGCGTACGCGATCACGCGTGCTTCCTGGGTTGCGCCGGATACGTACTACCCTTGCTCCCATGTCAGCTTGCCACTGGCCTGGTGAAGAGATTCCCGCATGACCATCGCGATCGTGCACACAGTCTCCTAACGCGTCAGACGCCGCAACTCCCCCAGGCCAGAGGCCACGAAAGGCCGCGTGCTACGCTAACCCCTCGATTTCCTCGCTTTCGGCAACCCGTTCAAAGTACGACGTGACGTGCTCATGTGGGGTGGGCTGATTCCCCTTGACCGCCAGGATGCAGTCCCCCGCCCTTCGCTACGATCTTCGCCGCTATCTCCTGCTGACCGCCAGCAGCATCCAGCGTCACCACCGTCCCCTTGAGCTCCAGTAAACCCTACACTGCCGGAATCGCCCGGGTCTCATTCGACTTCTCCTCTGCCGCCACCTGCCCCAGGACCAAGCCCTCCCCCGTTGCCCACGCCCATGCCACCTGAAGCACCCCTTCCCTTTCTCCTCCGCATACGTGCCCCGTAACGCCTTGCCGTCGATGCTCACGAGCTTTGGGAGGTGACCCGCCCGCCGGCGCCGCAGGTCCAGCAACCAGCGGCACAAAGCTCCCACCAACGCGTTCGGATCCACCGCTTGAAGTACCCGGGTAAACGTGCCGTGAGACGGTACCCGTGCCGCAATTCGAGGGAGTCACGAGAAACATCCTCCCGGCTTCGGCAAAACAGCTCCATCTCGCGGAAACTGTTCGCCCCGGCCCAAACCGCGCAAAACGCCAGTGTCGACACACTCGGCAACGGGTGACGAAGGTTGCGGCGTTGCCGACGTGGATCAGGCACCTGCGGCAGGAATTCCACCAGCGGCACGCTCCGGCCTGGGCTCATTTCCTGCTACCTCTGTGAACTCCTCGCCTGGCCCCTTCCTCAACGTCAACCAGTCTCCGATATGGCGGCTTTACGACCAAGCCCTAAACGCCGCAGCTACGATTCGATCGGAAGTGCGGCAGCTCTGCTCAACTCCCTCGTGATCCTAGTACTGCGCCACCGGGACAAACCTCACACGCGGCCACGAACACCGGTCGAACCAGTTTCGCGTTGCCTTCGTGCCTGAATAACACATTCGAAAGCCGTCATTGGGAAGAAGCGATTGCTGACAGGCTGGTCCAGACAACGCTGTCTAAGGCAGCCCCCTACAACTCAAATCTCACGGACACGCAAACCGATCGAATCGCGGAGTCCTTGTGTAGGTGCAGAGCTTCCCGATACACCCCACGACGGTAAGAGCCCCGGCGAAACGGCCAAAACGCGGCGAAGATCTTTGGAAGTTCACCCGCTCGCCTGCTTGTAGAAGGCCGAGCAGTACCCGCAAGTGGGTGTGGAGCGCGCAACCCCGTGTGGCCTCCGCGGGACATTCCTCTTCGATTGTCTCGAACGACGATGAAGGTGCTCCCGATGCTCAGACGAGGCCCATGACGCAGACCGTCGACACCAGCTCCGACGGCCAACGCAAGCCCCCAAGTAGGGCATGGATACCCCAAGATCAGCCCATGCGTTTTGAGGTGAAAGACAATGAAGGCTGCCGATGGCTACGCCAAAGTTGGTTACCGCTCATTGAAGAGACATGTCTCCCCCACCAGCTCCACGTGACGTGTCCAACCCGTGCCGGGCGAACTACTCCGAACGTGTAGCGATGCGGCTCCGTATGGCCAACCTGTGGGTACTACCCCATCACGTGCGACAAATGCAGCCAGAGGCTCAGTGGTACAGACCGATTGTGAGAAGCGTCGACACAGACCCGATTCCGCCGTCAGAACCATTAAAGTCTCCAAAGTCCATCCAATCGTGTCCGAGCCCCACTTCCAGACCGACGGATACGTCGCCGAGATGCCAGGCACCCAGCCAAACATCCGGAATCCACCCGTTTAGGCCGACGTTACCGAACAAGCCTACGCTGACGTCGGAGCTGTTGACGTCGCTATTGAACACAAACTGCGATGGATCTGCGCCAGCTCCGATAGCAGCATCGACCGCATCCTGGAGTTCCGGCGTAGGTTGGTTGTCAAACTTGGCTCGTACGGAGCCGAGACGGGAACCGAGCCGCAAGGTGAGACGCCAACTTCCTCGGGGTGCAGGCACGGGCCAGCTAGCCCCAACCGCGAGAAATCCATATCGGTGAATCAGTCGCTTCAGCCGCGTGGCGTGGAACTGCTCTATGAACTGGGGCTCGGACAATGCACTCGTTTGGAAGATTCCACTTGTCACTAATCGGCCACGGTCTCCTTCCCATTGTGCGTAGCCGATGCCTAGCTCCCAGAAGCACTCCCAGCCTCCTTCGTGGATACGGTACGGCTGAATCAACGCGGTTTCGATCTGCCACGCCGCTCGGACCCTTCGTTCCAGCGTCCCTTGCCCGAGGGGAAACAACGCACCAGACCGTACCCGTAGCTCTTTCCCATCGGTAAAAAAGAGATGCGGGCTGAACAATTCACCGCGGCCAGCCTCTCGAACATAGGGGACACCGAGTCGAACAACAGGTTCGCTCGATCCTAGATCACCCGCTTGTGCATGAACGGCCAGGCTGATCACCAGCACAGGCCAAGCGAGGCACGATAGGACACCGAACTCCTGTCGCCCGACTGTGCATGCTCGCAACATAAAACGTTCCCCCGGCATGAAGTGGCTTACTCACTCCTATGCCGTGATTCGGAACGCACCACCTGCAGACTTTACCGATTCGCCCACAGGCGGCGGTTGCCAGAATACGACAACCAGCACCTAGCCCACTCTCCGTTGGGGTAACCGGCCCCACGGAGGGAGGAGGGCCACTTCCGCCGGGGGAAACAGCTCTCAACGTAAGAACGAACCCCTTGACTATCGGAGCTTCTCGTTCGCCGAACCTCCGTTTCCGAATAATCACCCGTCAGGATTCTTCGTCGCCTTGCCGCCTTTTCCTCCGTTGCCTTTTACCCTTGTCCTCCTTGCTGTTCCGTTTTCGGCTTTGCTTACCCTTCTGCGTACCCTTCCTGCGGCTGCTGCCCTTCGACTCGCTCTTAGGTTTGCGTTTACGACGAGTTTCCCCTGCTTCCTTCTTCTTCCGCTTGCTCCCGCCGGCTCCCTTCCGTTCACCGCCATCACCATCTGTACGCGCATCGTTTTCGCGGCCAGCGGTGGTCTGCTTGCCCTTGCGTTTCCGCCCGCTTCCGGTGCGTTTCCGCAAGTACTTCCGAAGCGCGTCGAGGTCGAGGCCACACTCAGCCGCTTTGCGGTAAAAGGCATCCCGAGGAAGGGAGATCTCCCGCGCCGCGGCGGAAACGTTGCCGTAGTTGTTAACGATGGCTCTCAGCAGCAGGAACCGGTCGATCACCCTCGTCACGTGATGGAGGGGACGGCCTTCCGCTGCAGCCTGTCGCACTGCGTCACTTAGCCGCCCCTCTTGCACCACCGCAAGAACGTCGGCCAAATCAACGACGCCTGTCTCGCTCACCGCTCCGAGGGCTCGAACGGTCCGTGTTAACTCCCGAACGTTGCCCTCCCATTGCAGGGACAACAGATAAAGCAGAGCTCGCTTCGTAAAACGAAACCTCTTCCCAGTCTGGATCGCGAGCCTTGCGAGCTGATAGCAAAGGAAGCCCACGATGTCTTTTTTCCGCTTGCGTAAGGGCGGAATCACGATCCGCTTCCCTGCAAGCCGCTCAAACAGCTGGAGCGTAAGCTCCTCGGTCTCGAGCAACGAACTCAGGGGGCGGTTGCAGCAGACAATAATCGTACACGGTGCAGTCCGAGTATCTTCGCTGCCCAGCCGCTCAAACTCCCGTGTATCCAGGAACCGATACAGAATCGGCTGTTTCCCCTGAGGAAACGCATCCAGTTCGTCAATCAACAAGGTTCCACCCCTCGCCACCTCCACTAAGCCGGGCTGGTTGCCCGGTGCACCGGTGTAAGCGCCAGCGATCGTACCAAAAAGTTCCGTCTGCAGCAAACCGCTCCTGAGAATCTCGGTGCCAACACGAACGAGCTTCCCGGCTTTATGGGCCGTGGTCTCGTGGACCAGTTTCGCAAGCAACGTCTTGCCGGTTCCCGTGGGACCTACGATGAGCAGCGCTTCGGCAAACTTGGTCCTCTTGAGCCAGCGGAGGACACGCTTCGCCAGTTTCGCTGACCACGTTCGCCACTCGGTCGCGCCCGCGACGATTGCATACCCCCCATCCGGCATCGTGAGGAACCGGACCCCTACCTTCGTTGGGAGAGCGTTTGATCGCACGCTCGCTGCTAGCCGAACCGCGCGCCACTTGCCAATTCTGGTCCACTCTCCTGGACGGAGCACCGTGGCAGCCAATACGGCGCGGATCGCATCGCGGAGCGACTGAGATGCCCCCTGAGCTGCAGGCGTTAGCGCAATGTCAGCAAATTGCCCTCGCTCTAGCTCCTCCCCTTCCAGGAACCGCATGGGTAACTGCCGTTCGGTCGCCAACGCGCGAATCCGACGGCACGTCTCTGGCCCGGCCCCCCAGATCACCACAAGGGGCGGACAAAAATCAGACAACACTTGCTTAGAACCACGAACGGAGAGCACCATGGCCCACCTCCACTATAGCAGCACTGCCATTGTACCACATGATACTATCCAGCTCTGAGCGATTCCAGGTCGATCCCGTAACGAGCGATCAGCTCGTAAAGGTACGACCGAGACACCTTAAGCCGCTCGCTCGCCCTGCTCACATTGCCCCGCACGGCGTACAACGCCACCTTGACCGCATGCGCCTCTCCCAAGTAGCTCGCACGATCATACTCTATCGGATACTCGTCGATCTTGCTCAGGTCGTCATCCTCCATCTTCTGCGTCGCCTTCAGTGACACTGCCCTAATCGCGGCATCGGCATGCTTTCGCTTGGCCGTCCGGCGGCTCCCGCACCGCCTCACCAGTTCTAGGATAACATGTTCCAGTTCTCGCAGGTTGCCGCGCCAGTTGTGTGTCAGCAGTCGATCGATCACTTCATCCCCCAGCAAACGCTGGACCGCATCTTCGCCCATACCAAGTCGTCCCCGAAGGAACCGCTCAGCATAGTACGGTATGTCCTCTGGTCGCGCCCTGAGCGGGGGGATGAACAGGACAAGTCCACGCAGCCTCTCATAAAAGTCCCTACGGAACTTGCCCTGCCGGACAAGTTGCTCCAGTTCCGAACTCGCTGTTGCAATGATAACGCACTTCGCCTTCCGCTCCTCGCGGTCACCTACCTTCTGGAAGAGCCCCTCATCCACAAAGCGTAGCAGACTGGCCTGCACCGAGCGGGGGTAGACATCGACGTCGTCCAGCAGAAGCGTCCCTCGAATGGCCTTGACGCAGCGTCCATCTCGGTCGCTGGTTGCCCCCGTGAACGCACCTCGGACGTGACCAAAGATCTCCGCCGGCGCAATGTCCACACACGCTATCGCGGGCGAGACGACCACGAGCCGATCCTTCACCGTCTGCGGCAAACATCGGTGGATCACCTCTGCCAGGCGAGTCTTTCCAGTGCCAGTCTCCCCCACAATAAGGATTCGTGGCCAGAGGTCGGTTATTGAATCAATTTGCCGGATGCTCGCTATGAGCTG
>Ga0256839_1004204_pt1 | contig 14234 bp, 7 predicted proteins | sample 354166metaG_FD_185968 | JGI IMG/M metagenome (GOLD analysis project Ga0256839, IMG submission 185968) | Hydrothermal vent microbial communities from Mid Atlantic Ridge, Atlantic Ocean - 354-166 | ecosystem: Environmental > Aquatic > Marine > Hydrothermal vents | place: Atlantic Ocean: Mid... | reverse complement strand
ATGCAACACTTCAAGGTGTTTAATCTCGTCGTCTGATAGGTGGTAATCATTCATGTCGCTATTATATTCGCAATCAATGTAATGCGCCAGCTAGTTAATGTGCATTCTTAATCGCGAATAGTATAGTTACTATATAAATCGAGAGTTGCCGAAATATTGTCACCTAGTAGACAGTTATGAATAACGACACTGTTGCCAGTCCGTATTCCAACTTGTCCAGCTAACCTAATATGTTCAGTATTACCTTCTTGGTTAGGGAATTGAAAGTAGTTAGGTATAGGAGTTGAATGGTTTTCTTTGATTCGCTGGGTTGTGTTGCCAATGCGTTTTTTCAATCCACGTAAGGTAATGAAGTTGTAAGGTGCTTTGTCTGATCCGATTGCACCAAATGAGTCGTCAAATTCGATATTTTCAAAAAGCAGGTTTTCTTCAACAGCATTAGGGTTATGATTGGCAGCATAAATTAGTTTCCAGTGATTATCTTTGGATTCATTGTAAAAGCTAAAATTTCGCAGGACGATGTCACTGCCTCCTTCAAGATTAAATAGTGCAGTTCCAGTAGGGCGTGAGTTGTATTTTGTTGCTTTGAAAATGGTTTTTCTGATTCCAGCGCCCTGAATGATGGTTTTCGAAGGGACAAAAAGAATATAATAATCATCAATTAATGGTATCTCGTAGGTGCCTGCATTGAAATGGATGATATGCACCTTGCCATCAGACCACTCAGAGCCTGTTTTATTCTGCTCCAAAATGTTTTTGTAGTCTTGTAATGATGAAACCGTATGTGACACAGGATTTTCAAGCATGATTTCCTGAAAGCCCCAGGGAGATTCTTGCAATGGTTTACAGGTTGCTTTCATCTTGTCAAAGTACTTCTTGTTGAAGCTCGTTGCGCCTGCAATTATGGGAGGTACATGGTTTACTCTTGTCATACAGGGAGTTGAGGATATTGGTCCGGGTGGCTTGCCAAATTGTTGTCGAAAAATTGCAAGATCAGCAAAACTGACCGAACCGTTACCATCAAAATCAGCATCTGGATCATCCGTACCAAATTTTGATTTAAACAAATTCAAGTCGGCAAAACTGACCGTGCCATTATTATCCAGATCTGCATCGCACACATTGCCAAAACCATCGCCATTACTGTCTCGTTGGTCTGAGTTTGGTATTTCTATACAGTTGTCTTGACTGTCATCAATGCCATCGGAATCGATGTCGGCTGCAAAGCTGATTGCAGGCAGAAGCAATAAAAAAGAAATTACTAATGCCACGGAAAAATCTGATTTAGTTAATGAAGGAAACATATTGTTAATGAATATTTTGGTAGTCATAGAAATTGTTGCGATTGATGATTTAAAATAGTATTTTTTGTTGAATATTATCTTAAGCCGCTAATGTTGTCCGGATGGTCCTGGGGGCAGTCCAAACAATTGGCGAAAAATATTAAGGTCTGCAAAGCTGACTGATCCATTACCATCGAAATCAGCATCTAAATTTTGTGAACCAAAATAACTACGGAATATATTCAGATCAGCAAAACTCACCGAACCATTATTGTCCAGATCAGCATCGCAGATATTTCCGAACCCATCCTGGTCTGTATCTCGCTGGTCGGGGTTAGCTATTAAAGTACAATTATCAGAACTGTCTGGGATACCGTCATTATCAGTATCCGGTACAGAATCTGATTCAATAATATCTGCCAGTTTAGAACGAGCGGATTCCCACTGGTCAGGGTCGGTTGACCAGCTAATATCAGTGCGAACATAAGTTGGATCAGTGGGTTCACTTACGCCATATTCCCACAGAACTTTCGGGATCATTGTTGATACGATTGCTTTGACTGCTTCAGGATCAATTTTGGCGGCCATGGTTAAATAATCACCATCTTGTATGCCTCGGCGCCAGTGCTTTAAACGTAAACTTGCAATAGGACCTGCCAGTTCATAAGATTCCGATGGGTATATTTTATCGGTGCCTGGGTAGAACAAGACACCATCACCATTGGAGTAATTCCAGCCAGTCTCGCCGGCAACGGGATCCTGGCCGGATATTGCGCCAAAAGTAAACGCAGAATTGAAAACATCGGTTTCACCTGTATCTCCCTGGAAGTTATTGTAGTAAGTTGAATGCCAATAAAACCAGTTGAAATCTATGCCTTTTTTAAACTGGCTCCAGGCTGTTACCCGTAAGGCAACTCCATCATCCTCAGTAGCAAAACTGCCCATATATGGACGCATACCGTTGTACTGGCAAAGATGTTGATTAGGATTTGAGAGAATTTGCTGTGCCGCCGCTTCTACCTCGGAAGCAGTTGCATGATATGTTGCAGCACATGGAATATCAAGAGATGGTGTGTTGTTTATGCCATCCAGTAGATCCATAGTGGCAAAACTAGGCATTCTATGTCCTTGTCCTGGATTATTTTTGATCCAGCTTGCCCATTGTTCAGTTTGTGAAAAATTGTCAGATTCGTCGATCAGATAAAGAAAGTAATCAACATTTGCTGCGTTACTGTCAAACCAGTTGACCCAGGCATCCGTATGAGCGCGCATTCCATTTTCTCCATCATTTTTCCAGTCCCATGATCCATAGGTACCGATGGAATAAATTTCATTGCCGATTCCAGTTCCAGGGCCATCATAACCGTGCGCAGCCGTAAACAGCTCGCCAGAGAAACGGGATAGCCAATTGGGGTTTGGTTTATCCTGATCATCTGGTTCAGCTGCTATCAGAGAAATTCGATGTCGGTGAGCCAGTTGAAAATGTTTGTCCAAAATTTTGCGACTCATTTCGAGTTTCGATTGCTCGCTTGGATACTGTTCGCCAAGATAGCGCTGATTGATATCTTCATAACCCAATACCAACATGGTTTTTAGCGAAGGTTTGTCAGGGAGTGTAAAATTGCGAACCTTCAATTCAATCGGGATTTGTATTGTTGGACTCTCATCTGAGGAAACATCAATGTGTCCGGAGTATAGTCCCGGAGAAGAAGATTTTGGGATAAAAATGTCTGTCCAGATGCATTGATTATGACCTTTTACAATATCAAATGGAGATTCGAGTTCCAGGGGTACAGCTATATCGGGATAATATTTATCATGGTCTGGCCGATCATTCCAGCCAGTTCCATCAATGGCAAAACCATCGCCCGTCCAAGGGCGTCGAAATCTTTCAGGGACGTGACGTTCGTCATAATCTTCGTAAAGGAGTTGTCCGATACCACGAATTTGCAAATAACGAACATAAAAAAGCTCAATTGGCCGACCGACCCAATTGAGTACACCATCACCTGCGGCAACGCCAGATTGAATCAACTCACCATTTGGGCCATTGAGTTTGTTGAATTGAACAATCACATTGTTAGCAGTCTGGGTAGGGGCCTCCAAAATCAGGCAAAAGGCAACGGTCTCGTTGCGGGCGCCAAATAGTTTTATTTTATTGCCGTCCCAGACTGAATTGATCACAGACAAAGGATTGGCCGTTGCTCTAAGCTCGTCCTGTGTGATTTTGTCTTCACCGTTGTTGGCCCAAATAACAAGATCATTTGAATATCCAGTAGCAGTAAATAACAGACCAGTAAGGATGAGGAGAGTTCTCGAAAAGGAAGTTAATAACATGGCATTGATTGTTGTTTTTCTTCTAATTCATGATGAGAAATATTATGTTAATTATTTATCTTGTTGGGTAGCATAACTGAGTGAGTAGCGTTAAAAATGCTTTAGCTACGAATAGCTCGAACCAAACAAGCAATATAGTTTCATCATCGGCTATCAATATGACAAATGGATGACAATAAAAGATATAAAAATTTAGGTATGGATTTAATGGTTGACTGAATTCCATTTCAGTCAGCCATTGTTATATTGTGGGGGTTAAGCGCGTTTTTTTTTCAAAACTCCCAAGCCTGCAAACCCACTTAAAAGCAACCAAGCAGCTGCGGGAAGTGGTACAGGGTTAGGCTGAGGTTGCGCGCCATTAATTTGAATTTGCGCGCTGCCATAGTTTATTGAAGTAACATTTTGAAAAGGATCATGGCCCGCTAGAGGTGCGCCCAAATCAAAACTGAAATTTCCTTCTTTTTTTGCCATAAAAGTAACAGTCGCAGCCGTTCTTTTGCCTTCGATTTCATTCAAATTGCCAAAGCCTAAATTGAAAGAATTTGAATCGACTGAATCAGGCTTCACCCGGAATGCTGGGTCATCCGGAAGGTTTGCTGAAAATTCAACAGATTTAAAGTCGAAGGCATTATTGTCAAAGTTGACTGAAAAAGCTCCTCCAACTGTTTTCTCGCCTTCCAAGTCATATAAGATGTCAAGGCTTAGTTGGTCGCCTACCTGCGCGTCAACTGCATCAGGATCAAATGACAAAGTAATGGCTTTGGCATTAATAGTGGTGACCAGAAGGAATGATGTTGTAATGATTTTTGCAGACTGTTTCATTTCGTAGTACTCCATATAGTGTGAAAAAAAACGAAGGCATTTAGTAAGAGTTTTGATTGTCCTCGTTGAGAAAATCCAAAAATATTCCGGAACAAATTTGAAAAAAGAATTGACTCTAGACTGGATAGTAATTGTGCAAGAGAAAAATTGACTCTCCGTTGCAAGGTTTTAATTTCCTTTTGTTTTAAAGGTCTTTTCTGCTTGTCGATAAACATGTCTTATTCCAATAACTATGTTATTTGTCTAAATTTATACCAATATGTTCTTAAAAAGAACTTAATAACACATATATAGTTAGCAATATACAAACATAATTATATTGCAATATTAGGATGTGTTATGTTTGGGCAAAGTAATTTATCGGTAGCCAATTTCTTGTGCTGTAAGTAATGACTTATCCAGAAAAAGGGGCTATTAAGATCAAAAAAACATCAAATAGTCTAGTATTTAAACAGAGTGGCAATAAACTTATTTTTATTATGGGAAATTAGAGTGACGTTCTCTCATTCCGGGTGAAAAGATAGTGGCAAGTCAGAAAGTATTTTCTGCGAAGTGTTAAACTTGAAAGATGAGATGTTTGTAGGATTATTTTGACAAAAATCACTGGGGGTGGATTATTTCCATTTATTCCGGTAAACATTTATGTTAAATATCCGGTAGATTGGTTGTGTTTGAGTATACATCTCTATATTCGAATGGGGATTATTCGATCAGATTGGGCGAGTAATAGTGATTTCGACGGTTGTTTTTGGGGAAGGGAGGGTTTTGTTGGGTTCCGTTCCTCAACCCAGCCAACCGAACTTCACTTATACTATACAGCATAAAGAAGCCGGTAATATTCTTGAACAAGGTTTTGATTAAGGAAAGCAATTAGCCAATGGACTTTGGCTTTTAAATTTTATAGTTTTAGCGCTTAATCCACATGAAAATCAAACCTGATTGCAATTGTTCAGTGTCAAGGAAGGTGGGTTAATTGAAAAGGTAAAAGGAGCCACTTTTCTCAGCGTATTCAAACCTAGAATCTGTCGTGTCCCTGTGGGGAAAACAGCGACTTCGATATCCCGAATTTGGCATCTTTCACCTATATTGATGGCTGAAATTCTGTAAATAGAAACTTTTCGCACAGAACCATCAGCCATCACGCCTTTCAGTTTCCTTAAATAAGTTGCATTACCGGATTTTTGTAATTCCCGCAAAGTACTTTCGGTAATGGTACTGTAACCAGATCCTGTATCAACTAAAAGAGATGTGAAGCCAGCTCCTTCAATGGTGCTGGTGACGTAGAAATTATGATTATTTTCAATCTGCATCGGGATGGATTGCAGTTCTGAGTCGGCAAGAGCAGCAATCGAGTATGAATAAATCAGTGACGATAACAGAATAAATGGTTTCATGAATAGCTATTTTAATTTTCAAATCTGATAATCAAAATTTAGAACATTCATAGTATTTAGCTATTAATTTTCTGAAGAAACCAAAAAAACGGTCAAGATTTGATCAGGCTTGTGTTGTAGTTCACATTTTTGTATTCGCTAATCTTAGTTGAAATAAAAAAGCAAGAGTAATTATTCACATTGCCTTGGTTAAAATTAAGCGTTACAGTGAACAACTTACTGACAGGGCTGTGTTAGTTAGTGAAAAGCATTCTTAAAAAAATAATAAAATGACTCAAAGAGGTGGTAATGGACAGAAAAAAACTTCAAACTGGCGTTCTATCTTTTTTTAATTATAACTTGTTATCTGGGGATGGCTTTTCTCTGATAACTTGTTGTAATAATTTTTTTGTATCTGTTTTACAAAAACATTTGCGGGCCAAGCTTTTTGTTAAGCCTCAAAAAAAAGACTTTAAAGTGTCTTTAATCAGTTTACTGTTTGTTATTTCCCCTGTTTCAATTGCCCAGAAACTTCCCGAACCGGCACAACCACGTCCGGAACCAACGATCACCCAACCTGAATCTTCCGAAGAGGAAATACCTGGCGTCGAACTATTGCCATTAGGGGGCGCCGCGCCGCCAGGAGCCAGTAAAGTTTTCACGAAATTTCAAGGCATCAGATTTCAAGGCCTGACGCAATATTCCGAAGAAGAACTTAAACAGTATTTTCAGCAATTTCTGGGCAAAAAAATTTCTTTGACCCAAATTTTTGTTATTGCCGAAAAGATTCAACAACGGTTTCGTGATGATGGCTATATTTTGACGCGTGTTATTGTGCCTGAGCAAAAAGTCAATAACGGGATTTTTAAAATTCAGGTCGTCGAAGGCTTTATCAATAAAATAAAAATTGAAGGGGATATTGGTCCGGTTGAAGCGCGTGTTAAAGCAACACTGGAAAATTTGTTGAACCGGCAGCCTGTTACTGAGCTAGAACTGGAGCGATACTTATTATTGGTTAATGATTTGCCTGGAATTCGTGCCGTTGGATTTTTGCGAGCAAATAATAAGGGTGATCTTGGTGGCTCGGAATTAGTGATTCAGGCAGAGCGAAAAGCGTTTGAAGGCTATGCCTATGTTAATAACCGTGGTTCAAAATACACGGGGCCATATCGTTTCGTTCTCATGGCAAGGGAAAACTCAGCCACTTTTCTGGGTGAACAAATTGAGGGGCTTTTTTTACATAGTCTTTTTGATGATGAACAGCGTTTTGGCCAGTTAACGATTCGCCAACCTCTAAATAGCGAAGGATTATTGTTAGAGATGTCTGCCGGTTTTGGTCCTTCCCGTCCCGGTTTCGGGCTGGAACTGATCGATACCGAAACAGAAGCGCTGACTGTCAGTGCACAACTCAGTTATCCCTTGATTCGTTCAAGAAAACATAATCTGTATGTTGAAAGCGGGTTTCAGAGTATTGATCAGGAAGTCAGGATTCTTGATGAAAAAATAACCCGTGACCAACTCAGGGTGTTTTTTGCCAATTTACTTTATGATATGAAGGATGATCTGGGAGGGCAGTCCCAGATTTCATTCGGGATTCGTCAAGGCATTGATGTATTTGATGCCAGCGACAGGCGTGATCCTTTTTTATCTCGTGCGGAAGGCAGATCCGATTTTACCAGTCTGAATGTGTTTTTTTCCCGACATCAAAAATTATGGAAAAACCTGAGTTTGTTCGTTTCCGGAACCGGGCAGTATTCGTTTGATACCTTGCTGAGCCCGGAAGAATTTACTCTGGGTGGAGAGCGTTTTGGACGTGGTTACAATCCAGCCGAACTTGCTGGTGACAGTGGTTTAGGTATTTCAACAGAATTGCAATATACCTTGCCTGGGCCTTTTGAATTCTGGCAAACCATTCAGGCATACGGGTTTCATGATTACGGGGTAGTTTGGAACCGGGATCAAGGTGAAAAAAATCATGAGTCCCTGGCTTCAGCTGGACTGGGATTCAGGAATCAATTATTTGAGCAGGTTTTTATTGACCTGGAGGTTGCCTGGCCTTTAACCCTAAAGCCAGATACCTACGACAAAGAACCGCGGTTTTACTTTCAGGTACTGACCCGGTTTTAACTGCAATAACGATCAGAGGTTGGAGACATGTCTCGACAGAACAACAAAAAAGGCAGGAAGGGAATAAAGTCCTGTTCAGAATTATCAAATTTTCCCGTTACATTTTATTCGTACAAAGTAACGTTTAAACCGACAATGATTGCCGTGGTGATGACCACTTTGCTTGGTCAAAGCGTTGTTATCGCTAATCCGGTTGATGGCAAGGTGGTTGCCGGTTCTGCAAGTATCAGTCAAAAATCACCAGGGCAATTGGAAATTGTCCAGCACAGTAACAAGGCAGTGATTGACTGGCGGGGCTTTTCCATTGCCCGCGGCGAACACACGCAATTTCGCCAACCTTCCAGTTCTGCAATTGCATTAAATCGGGTGCGGGGCGGTCAAGCTTCATTGATTAATGGTGCATTAACGGCAAATGGCCGTATTTGGCTGATTAATCCAAATGGCGTTTTGTTCGGAAAAGGTGCGCAGATTAATGTTGGTAGTCTGATGGCGACCACCAGTGATATATCTAATGATGACTTTATGGCGGGCCGTTATCAATTTAACAAACCGACTGATAATCAAAATGCAGCCATTGTTAACCAGGGGGTCATTGAAGTTACAGAGGGTGGTTCGATTGTTCTGGCAGGACAACGTGTTAGTAATGAAGGCTCAATTAAAGCCAGATTAGGACACGTGGTATTAGCCAGCGGTGATACTTTTACCATGGATTTTCATGGTGATGGTCTGCTTCAGTTTGATGTCGGGGAACCAGTCAAGCAACAATCTGGAAATAATCAGGCTTTGCTTGCAAATTCAGGGCAAATTATTGCTGATGGCGGCATTGTAGAAATGACCGTGAAAACCCGAGATACCATGATTGACCGGGTTATCAATATGGATGGCGTTATTCAGGCGCGATCGGTAAAAGAAAAAAATGGTGTCATTATTCTTTCGGGAAACAGTCAGGGGCAGGTTGCTGTTTCTGGAAGTCTGGATGCCTCTGGAAAAGCATCAGGGCAAATAGGCGGCAGGCTAAAAATATCTGGTGATGAAGTTTTAATTGATGACGCAACGATTGATGTTTCTGGCGAACAAGGGGGTGGCACAGTTCTGATAGGTGGCGACATTCACGGCACTGGATTTGAACATAACTCCAAAACATTGCAGGTATCAGATAAAACCAGAATTGATGCTGATGCATTACATGAAGGTGATGGTGGCAAGGTGGTTTTATGGGCTGATCAGTCTGCAAATATAAATGGTGTCATTACAGCTAAAGGAGGTAATGTTTCTGGAGACGGCGGTTTCATCGAAACATCAGCCAGGCATCGTTTAACACTGAATGCCAGTCCTGATGCTTCAGCGCCAAATGGTGCGGCAGGAACCTGGCTAATTGATCCTGATGATATTGTCATTACCGATTCTGCAGGTGGCGGTATTGCAAGTAATCTGGTTGCTGCAGCCACTATTAATACCGTACTTGATACTGGTACCAATGTGACTTTGGATACCAGTAGTGTGCCAACTCCAAGAGCTTTTGTACCTCAAGGTAATATTACTCAACAAAGTGGTGCAACGATTAGTAAATCATCGGGGAATGATGCCACCCTGACATTACAAGCCAATAATAATATTGTCTTGAATGACAGTATTATTTCAGCATCAAATAAATTAAATGTGGTGCTCAATTCAGATAGGGATTCACAAAATGGAGGGGCCATTGACGTGAGACCGGGGAGTGAAATCAGAACTAATGGCGGAGATATTGTGCTTGGAGGTGGTAATGATCCGCTGAATACTCCATCAATTGCTTCAGTAACTGATTTTAGAAATGGCATTAAAATTGGTACAGCCCAGCAACAGGCAGTTATTATTGATGCTGGGGGAGGGAATATTACCATGACTGGCAAGGGATTGATAAATCAACAGATTGATCAACCAAATGGAATTGCTATTTCTGGAAAAAGCATCATACGGACTTCGGGTGATGGAAAAATTGCCATAAAGGGGTTCGGTGGTGATGGACGTGATTTTCTAGATAATAACCCTAACAATTTCATCGATATTCGGTCAAAAAGCAACGCAATTTCAATTTCCGGATTCTCTGAAATCACTACAGAAAACGGCAACATCGAATTAACGGGTTCAGCTGATGGTGTAGGCAGAGAGAACAATGGAATTATTATTCAAGACGGCAGGATCAGTGCCACTGGTGATGGTGCGGTTATACTAAATGGTACTGGCGGGAATGGACAGGTAGGAAACCGGGGGATTTATATTAATGGCAGGAATGCCAAGATCAACAGCCAAAGCGGAAATATCACGCTGACTGGAACCGGGGGCCAAAACCAGCAGTCTGATTCGGATACTAATGATGGGGTTTCGATTTTAAATGGTGGCAGCATAGAATCCCAAACCGGAAATATTACTATTTCAGGAACCAGTGGTTTTGGTAAAAAAGGCAATCAGGGCATCAACCTGGGGAGTTTCGATAATAAAATTTCAAAAATTGTTTCCAATGGCGGTGACATTACTATCAATGGTATTGGCCTAGGGGAAGCTAATAATCCACCCATTACAACTTCTGTTTTTGAACCTGGAAACAGAAATCACGGTATTGCCATTTTTAATAATGGTCGGGTTGAAACAGCTGGCTCAGGAGATATTTTTATTGAAGGTCGGGCAGAAAATGCAGATGCAGCAGGCATTTTTTTCTCAACATTTAATAGTAAACTACAGAATATCCCTGGACCCGTTATATCGACGGGCTCGGGCGATGGCGTAATATTCCTCAAAGCCAATCGTTTGTTGATGGCTGAGGCTGGGGAAATCAGTGGCTCAGGCAAATTAATCATGGCTTCCACAGATGTTAATCAGGAAATTCGAGTTTTTGAAAATGCACCAGTAAGAGGTGAGAATGATAGTGTTGGCTATGAAATAAGTCATTCAAAAATAGGCTCGGATTTTAAAGAAATTGAGATTGGTCAGGATGTGAGTTCTGCAAACGTTGCTATTGATAGCAATGGCGTTTTTTTCAGAAATAAAACCACCTTATCGGGCAAACAAGTGATTGCTGATGGTCCAATATCAATGGGCCTGACCAGGGATTTGGTTATTAAGGCCGGTAATGCTGTTGATATCAATGCAGATATCAACACATCTGCAGGTAACCTTGATATTGAAAGTGGTGGGACAGTGACCAGTGTTGCCAAAATTGATACTTCGGGGGGTAGTATCGATGATCCCGGGTCAGTCAAAATTGAAGCAGCCGGAGATATTGCTGTCGCCGATATTAAAACACGATCCGAATTTAATGGCGCCAATAATATTACTATAACCAGTATTTCCGGGAAAATTGATACAACTTCAGGAGTGCTTGATGCTTCAGGAAGTGACCCGGGTTTACCTAATGATAGTGATGCCGGTAATATCAAGCTGGAAGCACAAGGTGACATTGAAACCAGTGATGTTCTGGCAAATGCTACTTCTGGGAATGGCGGCGATATTACGGTGATCAGTCATGCAGGAGGCATTCGTGGTTCTGATGGGTTCCGTTCTGATTCAACTGAATTAAATGCTGCTAATTTGAATCCCGCTAATGCTGGTAATATTTTACTTGAAGCCCAAGGCGATATTGAAGTTGGTGATCTTGATGTCAGATCAAACCACAATGGAAATTCGGGGAATGCAGGAAATATTACTATTAAATCTGTTGCTGGTGATATTTCTACTGGAGCTATTCTGGCCTCAGCTTCATCGACTAATGATACCGGAGATGGCGGTGATATTTCAGTCAGTACAGACAATGGGGCAGTTAATATTAATGATGTTATCGACTCTGCTGCAAAGGGTGGCTCAAATTCTGTTGGTAGTGGCGGTGCGGTGACGATTCAGGCAAAAAATGATGTTGCCGTTCAAAAAAATCAGACGGGGCCACTACCAAACTTGATTCAAAGCAGTTCAGTGACTACAGATAATGATGCTCAGGATGCAGGGAATATCAACTTAACAAGTAGTGATGGCAAGGTAGTCATTAATGGCGCTATTGAAGCAGTATCTCAAGGCACGCTCAACGCTGGAAATGCTGGCAATGTTAAGATCTTTGCAGATAAAGAAATCAGGATAAATAATATTGACGTTGTTGCCAACGGTACTGGGGTTGATGGAAAAATTGAAGCAAGCACTGATGATGGAAGTGTACTTTCGTCAGGCATAATCAATACGGAAAGTGGTTCTGTTGTTTTTAAGGCTAATGAGGCTACGGAAGCGACTATTGCAAATATAACACTGGAAGATGATGTTAATACTCGTTTAATGTTATTACGGGCCGAAGATGAAATTGTTCAAAACAGTGGCATTATTCAAACAAAAGAACTGGGTATTGAAGCGGAAAAGGTATCTAGTCTGAATACATCTGATGTTGATGTTATTGCGGCAAAGATTACAGGAGCAGGGCAGGATTTTATTTTTTCTGATGCTGACAATTTTGCTGTTGGCAATGTGAATAATCTTTCAGGGATCACCACTAATAATGGTTTGGTGCAATTGAAATCAGACAATACCATTACTTTCGAGGGTGATATTGCAACTCAGGGAGGAAATCTAAAATTAGATGGACAATCAATATTGGCAGCAGATACCATTTTTTCCACGAATGGCGGGGATATGGATTTCAATAGTCCAGTTGATGGTGGTTTTTCACTTGTGCTTAATGCCGGAAATGGCGATATCAGGTTTTTTGAAGATGTTGGGGGTTCAGATCCACTGGGACTGCTGACGATCAATAGTGCTAAAGATGTCACTATTGAAAAACGGTTTATTGCTGATGACACCTTAGTTAATCATACAGGTAATTTTATTACGGGAGAAGCTGGCTTTCTGGACTTAAATAGTCTGGAAATCAATAAAAATGCGCATTCTGCAACATTAACAGGAAAAGTTGCCGGAGCGGGGGATAAAGAAACAGCTTTACTGGTGAAAGGCCCAGTTGGAGATTCTGATTTTACGATTAATGGTTGTACGATAGGTGTCAGATGTGACCCAACGAATCCAACGAATCCAACGAATCCAACGAATCCAACGAATCCAACGAATCCAACAATCCCTGAACTGGAAATTATTGGTGGAGTACCCACAGAAGCCGAACCCAGGCCAGATTCAGGCGTTCCACGGAAAGCTCAACAAGCCAGCGAAGGAACTCATGTCCTTATCAACAAAGGACTTCCAGAAGTTTTAGTTGTGATGCAGCAACGCAGGCCATCAAGTAATCCGGCTGCGTATCAGTATTCTAATTTTGGCAATACCGAGCTTTGGGATAATGGTGAAGGCGCCTATTCAGTGTCTTCCTTTGCTGCATTTACTTCCGGGAAGAAGGAAAAGGATCAATCAAATAATAAACAACAGGGTAAGAAACCATGAGAACAATAATAACCAGCTTGTTGTTCAGTCTCAGCCTGGTATTGTCAGGCTGTCAGTCTTTGCCATTTATGGATGCGCCGGAAGTTTATGTTATGGAAAGTCTGGCCAATGAAGAATGTCGATATCGTCAGTCATTTGCTGATGAATATAAAGATTTTGGCGTCAGGCAATACGAAATTTATTGTGGAAAATGGGAGCATCCTAGCGGTCATGTGTTTGAAGTACCAGTTTCCACTAGCGATGTTTCGCTGAAACAATGGGCCAGTTCAGGCGCATGGCGAGAATGGCTGAATTCACAAATGATTTGTGAGCCAGGATCCGATACCACAATGATTGAAGGCTTCAAAGTTCACATTCTTTCCTGCAAATTACGAAATGGGAATTGGCCGTATATGGCAGGTGTTGTGCAGGCAGGTAATTCGATTTATCTGGCTGATGGAATTCCAACTATCATGCCGGTTGTTGAAGCAACGATTGGTCAGTTGTCTGGCGAATTTGTCAGACCAACCAAAATGACAGCTGATACTAGAAGCAAGGCATTACAGCGTGTGCGGCAGTTTATCAAAGGGCCGATATATGGTTCCAGAGAATTAATGGAATATTATCGTTTAATGTCAGCAGGTCAGTTTTATAACAGCATCAAAGACCATACCACCGCGGCACTACGTTATCGAAAAGCGTTTCAACTGCATGAACAAATTTTAGGCGATGAAAATATTGGTCTGGTTGATCCATTAATGCATTTAGCTTTAGAAGTGAGTAATCAGGGCAATTTTTCTCATGCCGATATTTTATTTAGAAGAGCTGGGGTTCTTGCTCAACAATCTCCGGATCGGAGTGATTTGGCCAGATATTTGAGTTATCGGGCTTTACATGCGGCCAATCACCGTAA
>Ga0256839_1004203_pt1 | contig 14237 bp, 10 predicted proteins | sample 354166metaG_FD_185968 | JGI IMG/M metagenome (GOLD analysis project Ga0256839, IMG submission 185968) | Hydrothermal vent microbial communities from Mid Atlantic Ridge, Atlantic Ocean - 354-166 | ecosystem: Environmental > Aquatic > Marine > Hydrothermal vents | place: Atlantic Ocean: Mid... | reverse complement strand
GAATCAGTATGTCCAGCAATTTCTGCTTTTATATTTGGATATTCTGAAAGAATAGTTGCCAACTTATCTACAGTTATCTTACCTTTTTGAGTCAGTGAACCGCTAGCAACTCTAAATTCAATATTTTCAACTTGAAGCAGTTTTGTAATTTTTTCTTTTACCGCTTCTTTTGCAACTTGTGTTTGGGAAAGTTTCTTTTCTTCTTCTAGTTTGGCTTTCTCTTCAGCCAGTCTTTTTGCTTCCGCTTCTGTAGCTATTTTGGCTTCTTGTGCTTCTTCTTCTGCTTTACGAGCAGCTTCTGCATCAGCAGTTACTTTTGCTAAAGCTTCTTGATCGACTGTTGTGTTGTTGACGATGCTTAATGTATCAGATGAGAGCATTTGCTTCATAGCATCTAACTCTTCTTGTGTCCCGACCATACCTGAAATACTTAGCACTTCATCTTTATATTCAATTTTACCATTTTTGTATTTTTCTATAAATGCAGGAAGAATACTCTCAGTAAAGGCAATAGATCCTTTATCCACAAGGTTTGCTGCTTGGGTTATGCGGGTAGTTGTCGATGCAGGCAATTTAGCACGGAGTATTTCTCCTTGGGCTTGTGTATTAAATGTCCCAGCGAAATCTACTTTTTCAAGTGTTTTTGTAATAGAAAAATCAATAGGTTTTTCTTTGATAACATTTGTATTGTTCTGAGTAGATAGCGTTGAAGTGTTAAGTAGGGTTTGCATTTTACGTTTTGCTTCATAACTTGTTACATCACCATCGATGCGTAGCGTATTGTTACTGTAGACAATTTTACCATTTTTATAGTTCTTGATAAAGTGAGGCAAGATTTTATTCGTAAGTGTTATTGCTTCTTCTCCAAGTAGTGTTGCATCAATGGATGTATTATTAATTGTAAGATGACTAGAATTCGATACATATGTATTAGAAAATGAAGTTTCCTGTTGAGCATTTGAAAAACTACCATCTAGGGTATAGGCACTTTCTTTTTGAGTAATTGTGTAATCCATATAATGCTTCACTACCGAAACAGTTGGAGTTGTAGTAACTTGTGTAGGCGTAGCTGTTGTGACATGAATACTGTCTTTTTTGCTCCATACACAAAATATGATGAGCAACAACAATAAAAGTAGCCAAGGCCAAATCTTTTTCATAATCATTTCCTTTTTCCCAATATTTTATAGAAATATAAAGCTAGTGTATAGTGCTGAATATAACGTTTGACAAATATTATACATATTTTTAGAAGAAAAATGCTTAGAGAATGGGGAGGTGATAGAAATTGGTTTCCCTCCAAGTAGGGGAGGGAGAAGAATAAAATTAGATTATAAAGATGGTAGGGATAATAAGTGGGTATCTCTTTTTAGTACGAATAACATGTTTTCTTATGCTGTTTCTCATATCATTTTCAATGTCTTTATGGTCTTTAAGTGCTTCGGGTTTCATGTTTAAAAGCATTGTTTCAAGCATCACTTCAATTTCTTTTTGGAACTTTTTGTCATCTTTGTCAGGCACAAGACCATGTGTTGTTACTACAACTTTACCTACTATTTTTTGATCACTTTGAGAAATCTGTGCAACTACATTCACGATACCATCTTCGGCAAGTTTCTGTCTGTCAAGGACAACATCATTTTCAATAGTCATATTGTTTTGGTTGTCGATGTATGTTTTACCAGACTTGATTGTTTTGACTTTTTTAAGGTATTTGGTTGACAGTTCTATTTGATCACCATCCCCCATGAGTAGTATATTCCTTTCATCTACACCACACTCTACGGCAGTTTTTGCATGTTTTGTGAGGTGATTATATTCACCATGAACTGGCAAGAAAAATTTAGGTTGAATGAGACGTAAGATAAGTTTCTGCTCTTCTTGTCCTGCATGACCTGAGACGTGAATGTCTGCAAACTCTCTATATCGTACTGTACATCCTGCTTTCATAAGTTTATTTAAAAGACTTGACACTGAACCTTCGTTTCCTGGGATAGCTGAAGCTGAGATGATAACAGTATCTGAAGGTTTAAGTTTGATGTGTCTATGCTCATCTGTTGCCATACGGTTCAGTGCTGCCATTGTCTCACCTTGTGAACCAGTGGTTACGATGAGCACTTCATGGTCAGCATATTTTGGTACTTCATGGACTTCAATGAAATGCTTATCTTCAATATCTACAAACCCTAACGCTCGGTTAGTCTCAATGTTTCGCTCCATAGAGCGTCCTATAACACAAACTTTTCTTCCATGCTTAACACCTCTTTCCATGGCTTGTACAATACGGTGTACGTTAGAAGAAAAAGTAGACATAAGTATTCTTCCTTTAGCAAGTTCAAAGAGTGTATCAAAGGTCTTACCGACTACTTTTTCTGACTTTGTAGCTCCTGGATTGTGTGAGTTAGTGGAGTCAGAGAAAAGACAAAGCACACCTTTTTCGCCATAGTGTGCAAAACGACGTAAGTCCATAGTATAGTTGTCTACAGGGGTATGGTCTACTTTAAAGTCCGCTGTATGGATGATGGTACCTGCGGGTGTCTCTATAGCCAAAGAACAGGCATCAATGATAGAGTGGGTGTTGTGCATCCATTCTATTTTCATGTCACCAATTTGGTGTTGTTTTCTCATAGTTACATAGTTGAAGTGTTTTGTATACTGAGAAAGTCCATGCTCGTTAAATTTGTTTTCTATCATCGCAAGTGCCAGTGGTGTTGCATAGATAGGGAACTGTAACTCTTTAAACAAATATGGCATTGCACCAATATGGTCTTCATGACCATGTGTAATGATACAAAAGACTTTTTTACCACTTTCTTTAAGCACGTGTAAGTAAGAGAAGTCTGGTACCAAGATATCTACCCCATGCATAGTCTCATCAGGGAAAGACATACCTACATCTATGATAATAGCTGTTGTTTCTGTCTCAAGTACTGCCATGTTTCCGCCGATTTCACCTAGCCCCCCTAGTGGAGTAAAACGGATTTTATCTGTTAGTGTCATATCCCCATTTCTCCATGGGTTCATTGTTGCATCTTTAATGCTATCGTTTAATTCAAGATACTTTCTCATCTCGTCATTTACAGTAGTAATGTTTCTGCGTTTTCCTCTACCTTTATTACCTCCACCATGACGGTTACTGTTTGGTGTTCCACTAGGCTTATTGCTTTTGGTATGGTTTGGTTTATTATTCTTTCTATTGTCACCAGCATTTCTATTTTGATTGTTATTGTTATTTCTATTTCTATTTTGGTTAGGATTTGATTTTTTATTTCCATTTGGTGCAGGTCTATCTTGCACGTTACCATTTACTTCTTGCTTTGGGGCGGGTACTCTATTGCCATTAGGGTTAGGTTTCCTGTTAGGGTTAGGGCGGTTAGTATTGCCACCTTGACTATTTGCTCTTGGAGCATTGTTATTTTGTCTATGCGGGTTTGGACGTCTTTCTCTTGGGGCACTAGGAGTTTTTGGCTCTTGACTTTGAGAGTTTACGCTTGGGTTGTTGTTTTCCATCTAAATTATCCTTTAGTTCATTATATAATTGATGATAAGTTGATGTCTCGGCTTCATGAGGTCGGAGATTGGAGTCTAGCTCTAGCTCTGAAAAAAGTTGATTGACCCTATCTTTAGAAAAAGAAAGCATAAGATTTTTAGAGAGTTTTTTACGTGGTTGTTGAAAAGCTATTTTCAAAAACGCTTCAAATCTTTCGTCATCTCTTGACTGGTTTTTTTCTATTAAAAGCACTGCAGAAGTAACGTTTGGAGGTGGTACAAATGCTTCAGGCTCTACCTCGAAACACAATGTCGCTTTTCCTACAGAAGAAGCCAAAACAGAAAGAGCTGAAAACGCTTTTTGTTTGACCTCTGCTGCAAATTTAACTGCTACTTCTTTTTGAACCATTACCAAAACACTCTGGCAATGCTCATCTTTAAATGCTTTTAAGATGATATTGGTCGCGATATAATAGGGCAAGTTAGCCACCAGATGATAAGGTTCATCTAGTAAGCTTCCCGACTCCCAACGCTCAAGCACATCCCCACAACATAGTTCAAAAGTTCCATTTTTGATGGGTTCTTCAAATTCTGCTGTAAGATGCTCACATAATCTTTTATCAACCTCAAATGCCGTGACATTACGAACTTTTACAAGTTCTTTGGTTAAATCACCTAAGCCAGGCCCAATTTCTGCAACCTTGAGGTTGTCATGGGGCATCGCTTGGACGATTTTTTGTAGATAATAGTCATTTTTTAAAAAGTTCTGACCAAATTTTTTAGAAGCAAATTCGGACAAGTTATCAATAATCATACTATAAATATCCTTATATGCTCTACACTCATCCTCTATTTGGGATAATTTTTGTATAATTCTACCATAATTTAAAATGAAAAGAGTTAGAACTAATGGACTATTTTGCAAAAAGAATCATACCTTGTTTAGATGTAGACAATGGGCGTGTAGTCAAAGGAGTGAACTTTGTAGGTTTACGTGATGCAGGAGATCCTGTAGAAGTGGCGTATCGATACAACGAAGAAGGTGCAGACGAGATTACTTTTTTAGACATTGGGGCTACCCATGAGGGACGTGACACCATCGTTGATGTGGTTAAGCATGTAGCAAAAGAAGTATTTATACCACTCACTGTGGGTGGCGGCATACGCGAATTGGCAGATATTTATAATCTCTTAAACGTAGGCTGTGACAAAGTGAGCATTAATTCTGCCGCTATTAAAAGACCAGCATTTATAGAAGAAGGTGCAAAACGTTTTGGGTCACAGTGTATAGTGGTGGCGATTGATGCTAAACAAGTATCGCCAAATAAATGGAATATCTTTACACATGGCGGTAGAAATGATACAGGTATAGATGCATTGGAGTGGGCGAAAGTTGCTTATGAGAGAGGGGCTGGTGAATTACTTGTTACTTCTATGGATGCTGATGGTACCAAAGCAGGGTTTGATAATATACTCAACAAAAAGATATCAGAACTTGTAAATATTCCAGTCATTGCTTCTGGAGGTGCGGGAACGATGCAGCATATAGAAGAAGCTTTTACACTTGGAAATGCTGATGCTGCTTTGGCTGCTTCTATTTTTCATTTTAAAGAGATTGACATTTTAGAATTAAAAGAGTATCTTCGCAAAAAAAATATAGCAGTAAGGATTTAAGATGATTATTTGTGCAGGAAAAAGTGAGCAATTTGATTTTGCGGTACCTGTAGGTATAGGTATGGTAGATGTTGCAATGAACTTAACAAAGTTATGTATGGCAGAAACACCAAAGTATTTACTTTTTATAGGAACAGCAGGTTCTTACGGTGAAAAGAAAATATTTGATATAGTAGAGTCAAAAGCAGCTACGAACATAGAGAACAATTTTTTTATTGGAGGTGCCTATACCCCTATAGACAATTTAGTTTCTGCTACAGAAGATGTTTCACGTGAAACACTTGTGAATTCATCAAACTATATAACTAGAAACCAAGAGATAGGGAAGCATTATCTTGAAAAAAATATTCATTTAGAGAACATGGAGTATTTTGCAGTGCTTAAGGTGGCACAATCTTTTGGTATTCCTGCAGGAGGTGTGTTTTGTATTACGAACTATTGTGACAAAAATGCACAGGAAGATTTTTTGAAGAATCAAAAAGAAGCTATGGAAAAACTTGCAGCTTTTATACAGAAGTAAATGATGACTAAGCAAATCATACAGGACTTCACAAAAGAAGAGTTGGCAGAACGTATAAAGCCAGCTTTTAGAGCTAAGCAGGTGTATCACTGGATGTATCATAAATATGCAAACTCTTTTGAAGATATGAGGAACCTTCCTAAACAGATGAGGGATGAGCTAGAGAGTGAATATACTGTTTCTCCGTTAAAACAAGTGATGGTCCAAAACTCAAAAGATGGTAGCCGCAAGTATTTATACGAACTTCATGATGGTCACACAGTTGAAGCTGTATTATTGTTGATGAGAGATAAGGAGTATCATGAAGATGGCTCTGTAAAGCACCAGGAACGCTATACAGTGTGTATCTCTTCTCAAGTAGGGTGCAAGGTAGGCTGTGCCTTTTGTTTGACTGCAAAGGGCGGGTTCATGCGAAACTTAACAGCAGGTGAAATAGTCGAACAGGTACGTCTGATTAAGCAAGACAACGACATTGCTAGCAACCGTCGTGTCAACCTAGTATATATGGGTATGGGTGAACCTCTTGACAACTTAAAAGCAGTTGTACAATCAGTGAAAGTTTTTTCTGAAGAGGATGGCATGGCAATAGCCACACACAGACAAACTATTTCTACCTCAGGACTCTCTTCCAAGATTGTCAAGCTTGGCAAAGAAGAACTAGGTGTAAATTTGGCTATCTCTTTACATGCGGTAGATGACGATTTGAGAGAAACACTTATGCCCATTAACAAAGCGTATAATATAAAGTCAATTATAGATGCTGTTAAAGACTTCCCTGTCAACGATAGAAAGAGGGTGATGTTTGAGTACCTTGTCATTAAGGATGTCAATGATGACATCTCTGCCGCGAAGAAGCTACTCTCACTTTTAGATGGTATTAAATCTAAAGTAAACTTGATTTATTTTAACCCGTATGGTGGTACAGAATTTAAGCGTCCAAGTGAAATGGATATGAAAAAGTTTCAAGAGTATTTGACATCACGTGGTTTACACTGTACCATCCGTGAGTCTAAAGGTTTAGATATCTCAGCAGCCTGTGGGCAACTGAGAGAGCAAGAGATTGGGAAGGAGGGTTGAGATGCCTATGTTAGATATGTTCATGCTGGGATTTTTGGTAGTGGTTGCTATAGTTGGTGTAGGTTGGATAATACTTGAATCACGTTCTGATGATGAGAAGTAAAAGAACCATGAATTGTTTCACGTGAAACAATTCACTTAAAAAAAGAAAAGCTAAACCTTATTAAATACGCGTAAATCTTTCGGATAGATCAATTTTTTCATAGCTATAAAATCCTCCCGACTCTCAATATAAAACTGACTTCCATAGGTAAACTCAAGACTTTGAGCATGAAGCATCAAACGAGGTGCCCCATGGTCTATGAGTCTCTCTTCATCACTTTGTACCATGTCTAAGTAAGCATCCGATGCAGCATAGGTAGCCCCATATATTGGGTCACCTAAAATAGGATGTTTCACGTGAAACAAATGGATACGAATTTGATGGAGCCGTCCAGTATGAGGATAACATGCCACGAGAGAAGCATCTAGCTCTTCGTCATACTGAAGAGGTACAAAGTCAGTATGAGAGGCTTTTCCCTCTTCCTTGATGAAGACTTTATGTTTTGTTTCTTTATAGCCTTCTTTGTTAACAAGTATAGGTTCCTTGGAGGTAAAAGGTTCAGTGAGTTTTCCATCTACCCATGCAAGATAAGTTTTTTTTATGGTACGTTTTTCAAAACACCCTTTGATGTGTGTCTCTGCTTTTTTATGTTTAGATGCGAGTAAAAGACCAGAGGTTTCCATGTCTATTCTATGCGTTGAGTTTGCATTGTCTCCTGCAACAGTTCGTACTTCATCTAACATTGAGTAGGGGGTAGCCATAGTATTTGGATGGACTAAAACACCTGAGGGTTTTTCAAAAATCATAAAGTCATTGTTTTGAAAAGTAGGGCGTGCACCTTTGCCTTTAGGTCGAAAAAAGACCATCTCTACATCACCTTGAACTTTGGCTCCTGTATAGGTCATAGACTCACCATTTACAATGAGACGTCCTTTTGCTATATGTCTTTGTGCTTGTCCTTGGGTAAAGTTTAGGGTCTGCATGACATAGAGAAAGGCGATGGTTTCTTCTTCAATGTGAAATTTTTCTTTAGCGAATGGCATGAATATATTTACCTTTAATGAGTTAACATCTTTTGAACAAAATCCAAATAGACTACGTTATCACTGGGACAACTTCAGCAGTTGGCTCATACGACTAGTCGTATATTTAACGGCTATTTGGATAGAATTCTAGCATAAACTACAGATAGATTAGGATGTATTATGGTTGAAAGATATGCAAGAGAAGAGATGACGCAACACTGGACACAACATGCAAGATATGCAGCGTGGTTGGAAGTAGAGAAAGCAGCAGTAAAAGCATGGGCAAAACTTGGAAAAATCCCCCAAGACGATGCAGACAAGATTGTAAAAAATGCGACCTTTTCAGTAGAACGTATAGAAGAAATAGAAGCTATCACAAGACATGACCTTATAGCTTTTAACACCTCTGTAAGTGAGAGCCTTGGAGAAGAGTCAAGATGGTTCCATTACGGTATGACATCTTCAGATGCAGTTGATACAGGTGTAGCACTTCAGATGAAAGCTTCACTTGAAATCATCATCGCAGATAGCAAGATGTTGATGGCATCCATCAAAACCAGAGCAGAAGAACACAAGATGACATTGATGGTAGGACGAAGCCATGGTATACATGGTGAACCAATCACATTTGGTTTGACTTTGGCTGTGTGGTATGATGAGATGGCTAGACACTTGACAAACCTAGAGCAAACTATGGAAGTCATTGCAGTAGGTCAGATATCGGGTGCTATGGGTAATTTCGCTCATGCTCCACTAGAGCTAGAAGAGTATGCCATGGCAGAGCTAGGTTTAAAACCTGAACCGTGTTCGAATCAAGTAGTGCATCGTGATAGATATGCAAGATTGGCAACCACGTTAGCACTTATGGCTTCTTCTGTAGAAAAGTTTGCAGTACAAGTGAGACACTTACAAAGAACAGAAGTATATGAAGCAGAAGAGTTTTTTGCTAAAGGGCAAAAAGGAAGCTCTGCCATGCCACATAAAAGAAACCCTATTCTTACAGAAAACATCACAGGACTTGCACGCATCATCAGAACTTGCGTGACGCCTGCTATGGAAAATGTAGCTCTGTGGCATGAAAGAGATATCTCACATTCATCAACGGAGCGATTTTGGTTACCCGATGCATTTATAACGACAGACTTTATGTTGCACCGTATGAATAATGTCATCGCTAACCTCACTGTGATGCCAGAGAACATGATGAAAAACCTAAACCTTACTGGTGGGTTAGTATTTTCCCAAAGAGTGCTTCTTGAGCTTCCTCTGGCAGGTGTGAGCCGTGAAGATGCCTACCGTATAGTACAACGTAATGCTATGAAAGTTTGGGAAGAGATACAGCAAGGCAAATCTAGTACAAACGATAATGGTGAATCGCTTTATTTGCAGTATTTACTAGCAGATGACGAACTTAGAGAGTCACTCTCTGAAGAACAAATACGAGAGTGTTTTAATTTTGACTATTATACAAAGAATGTTGATAAAATATTTGCTAGAGTTTTCAAATAATTTATATTAGTTAAGTAGTGCTAAAATAATTTTAGCACTTAATTTTAATCTTTTTTAAAAGACAATTTCTCACTCATGCCCTAGTACGCAGTCTTTCTCACTCTATCATATTTACTTATAAAAAAAATGCCTAAAAATGATATATATTTTCAAAAGTACACAAGGTTAATTTGAGTAAAATCGGATTTAAATCTCTTACAAAATAGTGTAGGAAATATGTATTATGGAGCAATAATGATCAGAGTAGTGAAGCGAAATGGAAGAGTAGAAACTTTAGATGTCACTAAGATACAAAAATATACCTCTGCCGCAGTAGAAGGTCTTGTACGCGTGAGTCAGAGTGAACTCGAAGTGGATGCAAAGCTACAGTTCCGTGATATGATAAGCTCGGAAGAGATACAAACAACCCTCATTAAAACAGCTGTAGATAAAATAGACATAGATAGACCAGACTGGACTTTTGTCGCAGCACGTCTTTTCATCTATGACATTTACCACAAGGTGACAGGTTTTACAGGATATAACAATTTTAAAGAACACATGGAGCGTGGCGAGAAAGAAGGACGCATAGTTTTAGGGCTAAAAGAGAAGTATGACCTAGATGATTTAGGAGCATACATCAAACCAGAACGAGATTTACAGTTTACTTACCTTGGCATTAGAACACTCTATGACAGATATTTACTTAAAGACAAGCAAGGTGTACCTATAGAGCTTCCGCAACAACTCTTTATGGGTGTAGCCATGTTCTTGGCTCAAAACGAATTTGACTCTCAAACATGGGCAAAGAAGTTTTATGACATTTTGTCAAAGTTTGAAGTTATGGCAGCTACACCTACCTTGTCAAATGCACGTACACCTAGACACCAGTTAAGTTCGTGTTACATCGGTTCAACCCCTGACAACATCGAAGGTATCTTCGATGCATACAAAGAGATGGCATTACTTTCTAAATTTGGAGGAGGTATTGGTTGGGACTGGTCATTGGTTCGTGGTATGGGTTCATTCATAGATGGACATAAACATGCAGCAGGTGGCATCGTTCCTTTCTTGAAAATTGCAAATGACGTAGCCATCGCAGTGGATCAACTAGGTACGCGTAAAGGAGCCATAGCTGTTTACGTAGAGCCTTGGCACGTTGACATAAGAGATTTCCTTGACTTGAAGAAAAACTCTGGAGAAGAACGTCGTAGAGCCCATGACCTTTTTCCTGCTATCTGGCTAAATGACCTTTTTATGTCAAGAGTCGCAGCGGATGAGATGTGGACACTCTTTGATCCCTTTGAGGTGACAGAGTTGACAAGTCTTTATGGTGAAGAGTTTGAGAAGCGTTACATAGAGCTTGAAAATAATGAAGATAAAATTACGCGAGAGAAAGTCTCTGCTAAAAGTCTATGGAAAGAGATGTTACGTTCTTATTTTGAAACGGGTAACCCGTTCTTAACATTTAAAGACACAGCAAACAGAGCAAACCCTAACAAGCACGTAGGTGTCATACGTTCTACTAACCTTTGTACAGAAATCTTCCAGAACACAGGGCCTAACACGTACAAGACTCAGTTTACCTTTGAAGATGGGTCTGTAGAAGCCTATGACGAACATGAGATGTTAACTGTTGACAACGGTACAACAAAACCAGCCAAAAAAGTTACAGCACTTGACAGCCTTAACGGGAAACAAATCTGGATAGTAGACAAAGAAAAAACAGATGGTGACACAGCCGTATGTAACCTAGCTTCTGTCAACCTTTCTAAAGTATACACAGAAGAGGACTTAGCACGGGTTGTCCCTATAGCCACGCGTATGCTTGACAACGTGATAGATCTAAACTTCTACCCACTAGCCAAAGTAAAAAAGACAAACGAAAAGTCACGTTCCATAGGACTTGGCGTTATGGGTGAAGCACAGATGTTAGCGGAAGCTGGCATAGAGTGGGGAAGCCACGAACACTTTACAAGGATAGACGAAGTGATGGAGTCTTTTTCGTATCACATCATCAAAGAGTCATCTAACCTAGCACTTGAAAAAGGTGCGTATCCAACCTTTGAAGGTTCAGACTGGTCAAAGGGTATCTTCCCTATAGACAAGGCAAATGCTGAAGCGTGTAAACTTGTAGACCGTGGTGGACTCTTTGGCTACACCCATGACTGGGCAGCACTCAAAGAAAAAGTAAAAACAGATGGTATGCGTAACGGATACTTGATGGCGATAGCCCCTACCTCTTCCATATCCATATTGACAGGAACGACACAAGCCATAGAGCCTGTGTACAAACGTAAGTGGTTTGAAGAAAACCTCTCAGGGCTCATCCCTGTGGTTGCTCCTAACCTAAGTGCAGACACATGGCAGTACTACACACCAGCGTATGACTTAGATCAAAACTTGCTCATAAAAGCTGGGGCTATCCGTCAGAAGTGGCTAGACCAAGGACAGTCGCTTAATATCTTTATCACGCTTGACAAGGCTTCTGGTAAATACCTCAATGAGATTTATATGAATGCTTGGAAGTTTGGATTGAAGAGTACTTATTATCTGAGATCTCAGTCGCCTGAATCTAGTGGAGATATAGAAGACCGTTCTCAGGAATGTGTTGGGTGTCAGTAGCACTTTTATTTTAAAATAAAAAAAGGAAAAGATATGAAAAAGTTTTATTTTTGCATGATGATGTCTCTCATAGGATTAACTGCATGTAGCAATTTTACTCCTTCTAAAGATAAAAAAATACATAAAAAATTTGTTAAAGTGAATACTTCCGAATTAGGATTAGAAAATTCTAAGAACAAAGATGAACTGCATATATCTTATGATAAAAATAGTAAAAAAGAAAAAGAATATCAACAGCTACAAGAGATAGAAAAAGATAATGAACGATATCAGGATAAAGAGTTTAGAGCTTTTATTCGAGAACAAGATAAGACTCAAGGTAGATAAGGTTTTTCTTTTTTGTTCATGCAACAAAAAATGAAACGAACCCAAAGTTAGCAAATACGGTTCATGTAGTGAAAACTTCTTCAGTTAAACAAAAAAATGCATACGCTATCGTTGGTGAATAAATTTTTTGTACATTTAAATTTAATTGGCTAAACAACTGTAGGGTGTTGTGCCCTCACAACACCAAAACTTTAAACGCACGAAAAAACAATGCTGACATATTTATATTTTCGGTGTTGTCGTGGGACAACACCCTACGAAAACGTATAAAATACCCTTAAAATCCAAAATAACCTACCTAACACGTAAAATAACCCACTTTAAACCCTTTTTCGACCTCTGATATGAAGAATAAAATTAAAACGCTTATTTTGGCTAGTAAATTTGGAAGATTTGTAGGGTGTTGTGCCCTCACAACACCAAGAGTTCAAAGGTACGAAAAACTTTGTTTATGTATTTGTATTTTTGGTGTTGTCGTGGGACAAACACCCTACGGAATTTTATTCCCCCGTATACAATTGTCTAGGACGAGCAATCTTCGAAGTCTCATCTTTTTTAAATTCTATCCATTGCGTTATCCATCCAACTGTACGCCCGATGACAAAAATCGGCGTAAACATAGATTTAGGAATTTTGAGTGCTGTTAAGATGATACCTGTATAAAAATCTATATTTGGATAGAGGTTACGTGAAACAAAATACTCATCATTTAAGGCTATCTCTTCTATCTTCCTAGCTATTTTCATAAGTTCTGTATCAAGACCTAATTCATCACGCAGTTCATCCTGTAGTTTTTTGAGTATTTTAGCTCTAGGGTCAAAGTTTTTGTATACCCTATGTCCAAATCCCATGAGTCTAAAGTCATCGCTGGGGTCTTTGGCTTTTTCTATGAAGGCTTCAACTTTGTCTACTGAGCCGATGTATTCTAGCTGTGCGATGACAGACTCATTCGCTCCACCATGAGCACGACCCCAAATTGCAGCGATGCCTGAGCTAATGGCTACATAAGGGTGAGCACCTGTGGATGCAACGCTACGTACTACTGTGGTAGAGGCATTTTGCTCGTGGTCTGCATGTAGGGTGAAGATGGTATCAAGTGCCCGTACTTCAACATCTTTTATTTGCTCATGCCCATTGACACCTAGGTGCATTTTTCTGCCAGGATACGCACGCATCATGGTAAGAAAGTTTTTGGTAAAACTCAAGTCAATATCTGGCTCGATAAAAGGAATACCCAAAGAGTGGCGATACGCAAAAGCCGCGACGGTAGGAATCTTGGAAATGATGCGGTGAGCCATCTCTAAGTACTCCTCTTCGTTTTCCATATCTAGATGTTCATCATAAAACGAAGCCAATGCCGTGACTGCAGCAGAGAGTGTTGCCATAGGATGGGCATTGTCAGGGAATGCATCAAAGAGTTTTTGAAGTCCTCTATGCAAGTAAGCACGGTGGCGTATCTCAAGGTCAAAACTTTGTAGTTCTTCTTTGTTTGGGAGACGACTGCTGAGAAGAAGAAAGCAAGTCTCTAAGTAGCTGTGGTTATTTGCCATCTCTTCTATGGGTACACCACGGTAACGTAGCTCCCCCTTTTTACCATCTATGAAAGTAATGGTAGATTCACAGGATGCAGTGGTAGTAAAGCCTGGGTCGTACGTGAACATACCAGAGTCGCTAAAAAAACTACGTATGTCGAGTACGAAAGGGCCTCTTGTACTTTTTAAGATGTCATATTCGTAGCTATCTCCTGTTTGGTTGTTGGTTAAGGTAACAGTATTTTTTATCATGATAAAGCTCCTTTTGGTTTAGTATAGTTTACTATTGTTGAATATGTGTGTAATCAAGTTGGGTCTAGTAAACTTTAGAGGTTATTTTCCCTTAGATTCTTCAATAGTATAACATAGATATTATTATGCCTATTGTTGAATCTAAACTCACTCTCTTTAAGATGTAAATAAAACATCTCATCTCT
>Ga0256839_1004202_pt1 | contig 14238 bp, 14 predicted proteins | sample 354166metaG_FD_185968 | JGI IMG/M metagenome (GOLD analysis project Ga0256839, IMG submission 185968) | Hydrothermal vent microbial communities from Mid Atlantic Ridge, Atlantic Ocean - 354-166 | ecosystem: Environmental > Aquatic > Marine > Hydrothermal vents | place: Atlantic Ocean: Mid... | reverse complement strand
TCAGGAAGGAGCGGTTGGCGAAACGGCCGTCGGGATCATCGGTTTTCAGCGCCAGCGAACCGATGAGCAGCCAAACACCGAGGGCCGCAACCTCCTCGCGCAGGCTTTGCAGGGTGGGGTCGTCCTTTTCGTGGCGCAGCACCTTTTGCTGGTGGGCGCGGCTGCCCGAGACGCAATTGGTGACCTCGGGGGTGAGGACGAAACCCGCACCGCCGGCGGCGGCCTCGCGCAGGTAGCCGACGGTGACAGGGAGGTTCGCCCCGGGATCGTCCGAGGCATTGAGCTGGATGAGGGCCGCGCGCAGCACCTAACCCGCCAGCAGCGGGTCGAGCTTGCCGTCCTGTTCCAGCTCGAACAGGTCGTCGCAGCCGCCCACATGGGTTGAGCCGATGAAGATCTGGGGCACGGTATGCCCGCCCTTGGCACGCTGCATCATTTCCTGCCGCAGGGAGGGATCGGCAGAGACGTCGAACTCGGTGTATTCGACGCCTTTTTTCGCCAGCAGGCGCTTGGCGGCATGGCAGTAGCCACAGAAGGGGGTGGTGTAGATCTCGACGGTTTGCATTGGGTATCTTCCAGGTTTTCGGAACTATAGGCATTTAGGCGTCCTTCGCAACGCGCGCCAGTGCCAGAACGCATACCTTTGTCGCACCGGCCGCATGGCAGGCTTCGGTGGCGGCGGCGAAAGTGGCGCCTGAGGTCATCACGTCGTCGATCAGCACCACATCGCGCCCGGCCAGCAGTTTCCTGCGTCGGGGGTGGGGGGCGATGGCCCCGGCAAGGGCGCGAAAGCGGGCCTCGCGCCCGAGCCCCTCCAGAAGCGGCGTGCGGCGCCGGCGAATCAGCGCATCGGGGCAACATTGCATGCCGGTGTGACGGGCCAGCGCTGCGGCCAGCAGGGCGGCCTGATTGTAGCGGCGGGCCAGCAGGCGCAGCCAGTGGGCGGGGACGGGGACCAGCAGCGCATCGGGGGTCAGCAGCTCCTGCCCGGCGCGGGCCAGCCAGCGGGCCGCGGGGCGCTCGATCTCGGCCCGATCCCCGTGCTTGAGCCCGAGCACCATCCTGCGTGCATTGCCGCGGTAAAGCAGCGCGGCACGGCCCCGCGCCCAGGGCCGGGCGGTGTGCAGGCAGTCATCGCACAGGGTCGGGTGATCGTCGGGGTCGCCGGGCAGCGGGGTTCCGCAGGTATCGCAGCAGGTGCCGGTGATGAAGGGGGTTTCGCGCCAGCAGGGGCCGCACAGCGGGGCATCGCCGGCCACGGGGCTGCCGCAGCCCAGGCAGGCGGGGGGATAAATCAGATCGACCAGCCTTTGCATTTGCCACCATCAGCCCTATTTTCCGCCTGTTTCGAGGAGCCGGCATGCAACAGCCCCCCATTCTGACCGACCGCACCGCCCTGCTGCGCAACCGGGCCCGTGCCCGCGCCATGGGCGATGGGGCCATGTTCCTGCAGCGCGAGGCGATCCGCGAGGTGCAGGAGAGGCTCGAACTGGTTAACAGAACCTTTACGAAACCGGCCGTGGTGGCCGCTTTCCCGCATCTGTGGCGTGATGTGCTGCCCGGCGCGGTGGTTGTCGAGGACAGCGATACCCTGCCGCTGGTGCCAGGCGCCCATGATCTGGTGGTCCATGCCATGGCGCTGCACTGGGCCAATGATCCGGTGGGCCAGCTGGTGCAGGCGGCCCGTGCGCTGCGCCCCGACGGGCTGCTGCTGGCGATCTTCCCCGGCGGGCGCACCCTGGCGGAGCTGCGCGCGGTGCTGGCCGAGGCCGAGGTTGCGGTGCGCGGCGGGCTCAGCCCCCGGGTGCTGCCGATGGGCGAGATCCGGGAGCTGGGCGCGCTGCTTCTGCGCGCCGGCCTTGCCCTGCCGGTGGCCGATTCCCTGACCTTCACGGCAAGCTACGACAGCGCCCTGCATCTGATGCGCGAGCTGCGCGCCATGGGCGAGGCCAACGCCCTGGCCAGCCGCGAGCGGCGGCCGCTGCGCAGGGCGGTGCTCGAGGAGGCGGTGCGCCGCTATGCCGAGGCCTACGGGCGGGATGGCCGGGTGCCCGCCACCTTCGAGCTGATCACCCTCACCGGCTGGGCGCCGGATGCAAGCCAGCCCAGGCCTCTGCGCCCCGGCTCGGCCGCGGCGCGGCTGGCCGATGCGCTGGGCACCGAGGAACTTCCGGCAGGAGATCCGATCGGGCCTGTGCGGGGTTGATCCCCGCGCGTTTGCCGCTATTCCCCTTGGCGAGACCGCAGAAAGGAACCGCGATGTCACAGAACGCCCCAGGGCCTGCGCCCCGGACCTTCCGCCCCGAGCATGCCCCGGCCGACCACCCGGAGCTGCCAGTTGAAAAGGTGGGCGTTCTGCTGGCCAACCTCGGCACCCCTGACGGCACTGATTACTGGTCCATGCGGCGGTATCTGAACGAGTTCCTCTCGGACCGGCGGGTGATCGACTATTCGCCGTGGAAGTGGCAGCCGCTGTTGCAGCTGGTCATTCTCACCACGCGGCCGTTCCGCTCCGGCGCGGCATACCGGACGATCTGGAACAACGAGAAGAACGAAAGCCCGCTGATGACCATCACCCGGGCGCAGACGGAGAAGCTGGCCGAGGCGCTGGGCAAGGTTTACGGCGACGCGGTGGAGGTGGATTTCTGCATGCGCTACGGCAACCCCTCGACCGCTTCGCGGGTCGAGCGGCTGGTCAGGCGGGGATGCCGCAGGATCCTGTTCTTTCCGCTCTATCCGCAATATGCCGGGGCGACTGTCGCCACCGCCAACGATCAGTTCTTCCGCGCCCTGATGGGGCTGAAATGGCAGCCCTCGGTGCGCATCGTGCCGCCCTATTTCGACCGGCCTTCCTATATCGAGGCGCTTGCCGGATCGGTGGAACGGGCCTGGGCGGAGATGGAAAGGCCGGCGGATGTTCTGGTGGCCTCCTACCACGGGCTGCCGAAGCGCTACCTGACCGAGGGCGATCCCTATTATTGCCAGTGCGTGAAGACCACCCGCCTGCTGCGCGAGCGCCTGGGCTGGGAGGAGGACAGGATCACCACCACCTTCCAGTCGAAGTTCGGGCCCGAGGAGTGGCTGCAACCCTACACGGTGGAAGAGGTGGCGCGCCTGGCCCGGGCCGGCAAGAAGCGGATCGCGGTGATCGCGCCGGCGTTTTCGGCCGATTGCATCGAGACGCTGGAGGAGATCAACGAGGAAATCCGCGACAGCTTCATGGAAGCGGGCGGCGAGAGCTTCACCTACATTCCCTGTCTCAACGACGACGAGGCCCATATCGCGGCGCTGGCCGAGGCCGTTGGCGACAACCTGAAGGGCTGGGTAGAAGGCTGAAAAGGAAGCTGAAAAGGAAAAGGGCGACAGAAACCTGCCGCCCCGTTCCGAATTCCTGATCGTGCGATCAGTTGTTGGCGATCGCAGCAGCCAGCAGCGCCAGCAGGATCAGCGGCACGAGAAGGCCGCCAGCCGAACCGGCCGCGGTTTCTTCAACGATGACCGGAGCTTCCATGATCGGGGCTTCCACCCCACCGGCAAGAGCGGCGGTGGCGGCGACGCCGGTGATTACGGCAGCGAGAGCAAGCTTCTTCATACTTTCCTCCAGATACGCCGACACACAACAAAACGCTGCATCGGCCAATAAGGGTGCGTTATGAGACGGGTATAGGCAGTTAATCATCCCCGAATCCAGAAAAAAATTGGCTTCTTTCGCGCAGATGGGCCGCAGTGTCGTCAAATTGGCAACACCTGTTGCCGCCCCGGGCGCATTCTGGCCGGATCCGTAACGGTTTTACCGGCCAGAAGCGTCCGGCCCCGCCGTTTTCGCCCTGCACCGCCATGGCGGGTTGCAATTACCGGCGTGTCGCCTAAGCCATGGGCAAGCGCAACCATTTTCCGCGGAGGCCCGATGTTCCGTCCAGTCGCCCTTTTCCTCACAGCCCTTCTCGTTCTTTCCGCCTGTGCGGCACCGACAGTCACCTTCGGCCCCGATGGCAAGCCTCTGCCGAAGATCTATCGCATCGAGCCGGCGGATACGGCGGTGATCCAGTACCGGGTGCTGGACTCGATCAACGCCCTGCGCACCGCTGCCGGGGTGCCGCCGCTGCGGCTTGACCCGCGGCTCAATGCCGCCGCGGCCACCCATTCGCGCGACATGTCGATCCAGAACCGGCCTTGGCATTTCGGCTCGGACGGCTCCTCGCCGGTGGATCGGGTGGCGCGCGCCGGATACACTGGCGTATTCCTGGGCGAGAACATCTCGGAATCCTACGAGACCGAACTGCAGACGCTGGCGGCCTGGATGGAAGATCCGGCCACGCGTGGCGTGATCCTCGATCCGGCGGCGCGTGATCTGGGCTTTGCCTGGTTCCAGGAGCCCAACGGCAAGATCTGGTGGACCCTGATCACCGGTGGCGGCGAGGCGGCAGGGGGCGAAGGGTAGGCGTCAGCCCCGCCGCAGGAGCGCGGCCAGTTCCACATGGGGCGACCAGCGGAACTGGTCGATCACCTCGATCCACTCGATGGCGAAGCCGGCACGGGCCAGCACGCGCGCGTCACGGGCGAAGGTAACGGGGTTGCATGACACCATCGCCACCGTGCGCAGCGCAGAGCGGGCCATCTCGGCCACCTGGGCCCGGGCGCCGGCGCGCGGAGGGTCCAGCACGGCCGCATCATATGCGCTCAGCTCTTCGCCAGTGAGAGGGCGGCGGAACAGGTCGCGCTTCTCGTGGCTTGTCCTGTGCAGCCCCGGCGTGGCGCGCCAGCCGGCATCGAGGGCGGCCAGCATGGCCTCGTCGCCCTCGACGGCATGCACCTCAGCCCGTTCGGCCAGCGGCAGGGAAAAGGTGCCGCAGCCGGAGAACAGATCGACAATGCGGCCATGGCCGGCCACGGCGCGGGCCACTGCGCGCACCAGCGCGGCCTCGCCTTCGCGGGTGGCCTGCAGGAAGGCACCGGGCGGCGGCACCACCGGCGCCCGGCCAAGGCGCTGCACCGGCGGGCGGCGGGCGGCGATCAGCTCATCTGCCCACATCAGGCGGGCGAGGTCATGGCCTTCAGCAAGTTCGGCAAGGCGCTGGCGCAGGGTGACATCGAGCGCTCTGGCGCTTTTCACCACCAGATCCAGCCCGGCCTCGGAAAACGTCAGGGCAAATCCCGCCTCGGCCTTCCGGCTGGCGGCGAGGGGGGTGAGTTCATGCAACAGGGGCAGGGCGCCCGTCAGGGCCGGGTGCAGCAGCCTGCAATCGGGGATTTCGGCGATTGTGCCCGAAGCGCGGCCATGGAACCCGACGACAGAACCTTTCTTCAGCCGCCGCCCGGCCAGGGTCGCCCGTCGCCGGGAGGCAGGCGGCGAGGTGTGGACGGCAACGATCGGCGCCTCCAGCCCCTGCGCCTCGATCGCGTGGCGCACCACCTCGCCCTTCCAGCGCTCAACAAATGTATCGGAGGCGTGCTGCAGCGCGCAGCCGCCGCAGGATCTGTAGTGCGGGCAGAGAGGACGAACGCGATCGGGCGATGGGGTGACGATCTTGACATCCTCCAGCCGGTTGCCGGAAAGCCGGCCCTCCACCAGCTCGCCGGGCAGGGCGAGGGGCACGAAGACAGGCCCCTTCGCGATGCCGTCGCCCAGATGGCCAAGACGCTCGATCCGCAGCCTCACTCGGCCGCCTCCGTGATGCCCGCAAAGGCGCCGGACTGGCGACGCCAGAACCTCGCATAGAAGCCATTGGCGGCCAGCAGCTCGGCGTGGGTGCCCTCTTCGACGATGCGGCCGTGGTCGAGCACCACGATCCGGTCCATCCGGGCGATGGTGGAAAGCCGGTGGGCGATGGCCAGAACCGTCTTGCCCTGCATCACCGAGGCCAGCGCCTTCTGGATCTCGGCCTCGACCTCGCTGTCGAGGGCGCTGGTGGCCTCGTCGAGCACCAGGATCGGGGCGTCCTTGAGGATGGCGCGGGCCAGGGCGATACGCTGGCGCTGGCCGCCCGAAAGCTTGACGCCGCGTTCGCCGAGATGGGCCTCGTAGCCCCGCCGGCCGGCGTGATCGCGCAGCGCGAGGATGAACTCGTGTGCCTCGGCACGTTTTGCCGCCTCGATCACCTCTTCGTCGGTGGCATCCGGGCGTCCATAGCGGATGTTGTCGAGCGCCGAGCGGTTGAACATCGCGGTTTCCTGGGTGACCATGCCGATCTTGCGGCGCAGGCTTTCGCGGGTAACGTGGCGGATGTCCACCCCGCCGATGCGCACCGCGCCGCGCTCGGGGTCGTAGAGGCGCAGAAGCAGCGCCACCAGCGTGGATTTCCCGGCACCGGAGGCTCCGACAATGCCCAGCTTCTCGCCCTGCCGGACATGCAGGGAAATATTCTCGAGCCCGCCGGATTCGCGCCCGTATGCAAAGCTGACATGGTCGAACTCGATATCGGTCGCTTCTTCCAGATCGCGCGCGTCCGGGGCATCGGGCAGGCGGTGGCGCGGGGTCAGGGTACGCATGCCGTCCTCGACCTCGCCGAGGTTGGAATAGATCCCCATCAGCGCAAAGCTGACCCATCCGGTCATCTGCGCGATTCGGATGGAAATGGCGCCGGCGGCGGCGATGTTGCCGGCGGTGGCGGCCCCGGAGGCCCACAACAGCAGTGCGCCGCCCACCAGCAGCACCGGCAGCGCGCCGCCCACCAGCATCAGCGTGAGGCGGAACCCGGCGGCGAGAGCGCCGAACTCGGTGCTGCGGTCGCGAAAACCGCGCATGGCGCCGAGCGCCACCCTGTCTTCATGCGAGGCAAGGGCGAACAGCTTGACCGTCTTGATGTTGGTGATGGTGTCCACCACCTGCCCCGAGACTGCCGCCCGGGCATTGGCGCGTGCCGCCGACCGCAGCCTGACCCTCGGCATGAACCAGCGGATCACGGCCAGATAGCCCACCAGCCATGCCGCCAGCACCAGCGCGATGCGCCAGTCGATGGTGGTCAGCAGAAGCGCCGAGCCCACCAGCGATGCCAGCGCGAAGGCCACCACGTTGATCGATTCGACCACCACGTCGGTCAGGGCGCGGGCGGTCTGCATCTGCTTCTGGGCGATGCGGCCGGCGAAATCCTCGTCGAAGAAGGTGACCGACTGGCCCATCGTCCAGCGGTGCAGCCGCGAGAGGACCAGCGGGTTCACGTTGGGTGCCACGACCACGTTGTTGGCCGCCGCCGCCAGCCCGAAGACCAGCGGGCGCAGCACGATGAAGAAGCCCACAAAAAGGGCGATCAGCAGCAGGTTGTCGGCAAGATAGCTTTCCGGGGCGCTGGTGGCGGTTGAATCGATGACCCATCCCAGAAGCAGAGCCGGCATGACCTCGAGCGTGCCGGCAAGCGCGGAAAGGGCACCGACCCCCGAGAGAACGGGAATCGCCCCCGACAGCGCCCAGCGAATGAAGGCGCCGAGGCTGCGCGGCGGGGGGCCATGGGCGGGCTGGAAAGGGTCTATCAGAGCAGCGGGTTTCACGGCGCCAGCATTTCAGGGGCGCAGGCCAGGGGCAAGCCCTGCCGCCGGGCTCAGGCCGAAAGCAGCTCTTCCCGGGTCAGGGTGAAGCCGGAATCGATCCAGCGCCTTTCCAGCTCCTTCAGTCGTTTTCCCAGCTCCGGGCCGTTGTAGGCCGGCGTCAGATCACGCGCTCTCAGCGGAAAGACGGCGGCCGCGCCGCGGGCGGCCTGTTGCGCCATGTCTTCGGCGGGCGGGCGCCCGGCCAAGGTGGCGCGGAGCAGCTCGATATCCACCGCCTCGTCCTTGCCAAGACGATAGGCCAGGGCGGCGACGGGCTCGTTGCTGGCCATACCCTCGCGCAGCTTTTCCAGCCGCCGGGTGTCGCGCCTGCTCAGCCGCAGGCGGCGGGCCACGTCTTCGCCGCCGAGGATCGCCAGCCGGCGGATGGCCTGTGGCGGGATGTCGCCCTCGTTGTGGATCAGCGCGGCAAGGAACCTGTCATCGGCGCCGGGCAGGACCCGCGCCAGCGCACCGCAACGGGCCATGGCGGCAACCGCGGGGGCCGGGTTCGGGGCCTCCAGCAGGCGGCGGATTTCAGAACCGACCCTTTCGCGTGAAAGCGTCTCCAGCCCGTCGAGATTTTCGGAGATCGCGGCCAGGGCCTGCCGGTCCATCCCGGCTTCGGGATCGCCATACCAGGCGTGGAAGCGGAAGAAGCGCAGGGCGCGCAGGTAGTCCTCGCGGATGCGCTTGCCGGCGTCGTCGATGAAACGGATGCGGCGTGCCCGCAGGTCGGCCAGCCCGCCGATCGGGTCAAGGACATTGCCGCCGCGGTCCGCATAAAGCGCGTTGATGGTGAAGTCGCGGCGGCGGGCATCTTCCTCGATGTTGTCGGAAAAGGAGACCACGGCGCGGCGGCCGAAGCTTTCCACGTCACGGCGGAATGTGGTGATTTCGTGCCCGATGCCGTTGGCCACGGCGGTGATGGTGCCGTGGTCGATGCCGGTGGGCACCACCTTGATCCCGGCGGCGGAAAGAACCGCGGTGCCCTGTTCGGGGCGGGCATTGGTGGCGATGTCCACGTCGCGCACCGGTTGGCCGAGCAGGGCGTTGCGCACGCAGCCGCCCACCACGTAGGCCTTGAACCCGGCCTCCTCCAGCAGGGTCAGGATCTGCTGTGTGCCCGGATCGGAAAGCCAGGGGCCCTTCACCTTGATCATCCGGCCAGTCCTTCCGCCATGCCGCGCAGGATACGCGCCGTCGCGCCCCAGATGTAATAGGGCCCGTAGGGTGCGGTATAGTAGAACCGGCGGCGCCCGCGCCAGATGCGCCACTGCACCTGGTAGCGGGCCGGATCGGCAATGTGGGAGAAGGGTACGGAGAACACCTCTTCCACCTCGCCGGGTTCGGGGGTGGGTTCGAATGCGTCTCTGACACGGGCGATTACGGGGGTTACCAGGAATCCGGTGACGGTTTCATGGGCGGCCAGCAGGCCCAGAACCTCGACGTTGTCGCGCGCCAGTGCAATCTCTTCTTCGGCCTCGCGCAGGGCGGCGGCGACAGGCCCGTCATCGGTGTCGTCGAGCTTGCCGCCGGGAAAGGCGATCTGGCCGGGGTGGTGCTTGAGCGACGAGGCCCGCTTGGTCAGGATCAGTGACAGGCCGCGGGAACCTTCGCAGAAGGGCACCAGCACGGCGGCGGGGCGCAGCCTGTGCCCCTCGGGCAGAGCGATATCGGGGTTGAGGTCGAAGTCGGACGAAGCCGGCGGCGGGTTGGCGGCCAGCCTGCGCAGACGTGCCAGTTGCTCAGCGGCTGTCGCCATTGCCTTCTCCGGCCTCGGTTTCGGCCTCGAACCCCAGCGATTTCGGGTCGAACTCGTAATGGGCGCCGCAGAACTGGCAATCGGCGGTGACGATGCCCTCTTCGGTGGTCATGTGGCCGATGTCGCGGGCGGAATAGATCGAGAGGCTCTGGCGCGCCTTCGCGGCCGAGCAGGTGCAGCCGAACTCCACCCGCTGCGGGTCGTAGACGCGGGGCTCTTCTTCGTGAAAGAGGCGTACCAGAAGCTCGGTCGGCTGAACGGAAGGGCCGACCAGCTCCAGCGCATCGACGGTATCGAGAAGGATATTGGCGCGGTTCCAGTTCTCGGCATCGTCGCCGGGAAGGGTATCGGCCATCCCCGGCAGCCCGCCCGCGTCCGTCCTGCCGCCGGCAACGAACGGAGAGGCCTTGGGCATGTGCTGCAGCATGATCCCGCCGCCGCGCCACTGCGGGGCGCTGCCCGGGATGGCGGACTGGCCGAAGGACAGGGCAAAGCGGGTGGGCAGCTGCTCGGACTGGGCGAAATAGGTCTCGGCGCAGGTGCACAGAGAGCCCCCGGCGATCGGGGTAATGCCCTGGTAGGGCATCTTGCCCTCTCCCTGATCGATCAGCAGTGCGAAATAGCCCCGCCCGATGAGGGAAAACGGATTGGCTCCGGTAGCCAGCCGTGCCGCATCGAAGCTGGCATAGCCGCGGATCCGGGCCGCCTCGCCGGGGCGTGCGGGGCTGAAATAATCGGTGGCGATCAGCCGCGCCGGCCCGGTGCCGCGGATCTGCAGCGAGAGCTTCCAGCGCAGTTCCATCGTCTGGCCGATCAGGGCGGTGAGCAGAATCGCCTCGGCCAGCAGCGCCTTGATCGGCTCGGGGTAGTCGTGCTGGGCGAGAATGGTCTCAAGCACGCCGTCGAGGCGCGCCACCCGGCCGCGGATGTCGGCGCGATCAAGCTGAAAGGGAAGGACGGTATCGTCCCAGGCGATGAGGGTGCCGATCGACATGGGGTTTCCTTGTGCGGTGCAGGCTGGCATACCGTGTCCATATATGCGGGGCAACCGCGCCGAAAAAGAGCAGTGCCGGAATGATCCGAAGATTTGGAGAACCCGTGCGGGCGGATGTGCGCTACCGCCTGCGGCCCGGGGTCTATGCAGTGATCACCGATGGTTTCTCGGTGCTGGTGACCCACCAGGCCGAACCGATACCCGAATTCCAGCTGCCGGGCGGCGGTATCGATCCTGACGAATCGCCGCTGGTGGCGCTTCACCGCGAGGTGATGGAGGAAACCGGCTGGCGGATCGCCGTGCCGGTGCGCCTGGGAGCATTCCGCCGTTTCACATTCATGCCGGAGTACGATCTGTGGGCCGAGAAACTGTGCCATGTCTACCTGGCGCGGGCGGTGCGGCGGCTCCGTGCTCCCTCGGAGCCGGGTCACCGGGCCGAGTGGATGACGCCGCAAGAGGCGCTGCGCCTTCTGGCCAATGAGGGCGACAGGCACTTCATGGCGTGCGCCGTGCACGGGTGCCGGGGCCGGGCTGATCCCTGCGCTACGGGCAACGGCCGGGTGGGCCTCAGCCCTCCGGCCTGCGATATTCGAGCAACAGCGCCGAGACGTCATCTTCGAGGTCTTCGCGCCATGCGAAGGTTGCGGTTTCGCGCAGCAGGGCATCCAGGAAGGCGGTGCCGCCCAGCCCGGCATTGCGGCACAGGCTGGTCATGATGCCGACCTCGCCGAACATCTCTCCGTGCCTGTTGGGACATTCGGTGATGCCGTCGGAGGTGATCAGCATCCTGTCCCCCGGATCCAGCCTGAATTCGTGTTCCTCCCAGTCGGCCTCGGGAAACAGGCCCACGGGAAACCCGCCCTGGCCGTGAAATTCCACCCGCCCGTCGCTGCGCTGCACGGCGGTGTGGGGGTGGCCGCACTGGGCGGTGACCGCCCGCCCGGTGCGCAGGTGGAAGTAGACCAGCGACATGGTGAAATAGATGTCGGTGCCGATGTCCTGAAGAAGCATGCGGTTGAGGCGGCGCGCGGCTTCGGCCGGCGAGCGCAGGGCGCGGGCCGAGGCCTTGCCGGGGCTCAGCCCGAAGCCCATGCTGCCCGAGGTGGTCGAGAAATAGGCCGCCAGCCGGGCTGTCATCAGCGCCGAGGCGATCCCATGGCCCGAGACATCGATGGCATAGAGGCCGATCCGGTTTTCGGTGATCGGGAAGACGCCTACCAGATCTCCGCCGATATGGCCCGCGGGGCGGAACAGAAGCGAGACGCGCGCCGGGCCGAATTCGTGCTCCCTGTCCTGAATCAGTGACTGTTGCAGGCCTTTTGCCTCGATCAGGTCGCGCTCCAGCGCATCGTAGAGGATGCGGATCTCGGCCAGTGTTTCGTTGATGAGGCGGTTTTTTTCCGCCAGCCTGCGCTGGGCCTGCAGCAGACGTGCCCCGGCATGGATGCGGGCCCGCAGCTCGCTGGCCGCAACCGGCTTGGAGAGGAAGTCATCGGCCCCTGCATCGAGGCCATTGGCGATTTCATCCTTTCCCGAACGTGAGGTGAGCAGGATGAAATAGCCGTAACCCGTATCATCGAGCCTGCGGTAGGCCTGGCACAGTTCAAGCCCCGACATGCCGGGCATCATCCAGTCGCTGATGACGATGTCCACCGGGTGGGTACGGCACAGTTCGAGCGCGGTGGTGCCGCTTTCGGCCTCAAGCACGTTGTAGCCCCATTTGGCGAGGCAGGCAGAGAGAATGCGGCGCTGCGCGCGGGAATCATCGACGACCAGAACGTGACGGATGTCTTCGCTTGCCGATTCGTCCCGGGGAGGGACGTCTGTGGTACAGACCGCAATCACCATATGCTCCAAATACCGCCCGCAGACTGTGCTCCTTTTTAGAGGTTATTCGTATACGAGAACCTAATTCGCGAAATCCGGGGCTGATTTTCCTTCGCGCTTACCTGGAATTAACGGGCCGCCGTCAGGGTGGCGGCGTGGGGGTGCCAGCGAAGGATGCGAGGTTTAGATGATCGGTTGGGAACGAGTGAAGGAATTGCACGGTGAAATCGGGGCGGAAAATTTCAGCGAGGTCATGAACCTCTTTCTCGAGGAGGTGGAGGAAACCCTCGCGCGGCTGCCGCAGGTGGTGCAGCCGCGTGAAATCTGCGAAATGCTGCATTTCCTGAAGGGCTGTGCGCTGAATCTTGGGTTCGTGGAATTTGCCGAAGCCTGCCTGCAGGCCCAGGCACGGCTGAACGCCAGCCAGGGGGCGGAATTCGATGTTGCCGCGCTGGTGCGCTGCTACCGCGATTCGAAAGCGGAATTTCTCCGTTCTGCGCAGGAGGCGCTTCAGGCGGCGTGACGCTTCAGATCACGAATTCGGCCAGGGCTTCGTCATCGGTGATGTCTCGCCAGTTCATGCCGGCGGCGTCGAGCTTGGCGAACAGGGTGTCGAAGTTGTCGGGGTGACTGGTCTCGATCCCGATCAGCACCGAACCGAAGTTGCGAGCCGATTTCTTGAGGTATTCGAAACGGGCGATGTCGTCGTCGGGGCCGAGCATCTGAAGAAAGTCGCGCAGCGCGCCGGGGCGCTGAGGCATGCGCAGGATGAGGTATTTCTTCAGCCCCTGGTAGCGCTGGGCGCGTTCCTTCACTTCCGGCAGGCGTTCGAAATCGAAGTTGCCGCCAGAGGTGACGCAGACCACCCGCTTGCCACGGATCTCTTCCGCCAGCGGGGAAAGCGCATCCACCGCCAGGGCGCCGGCTGGCTCCAGCACGATGCCCTCGACATTCAGCATCTCCAGCATGGTGGTGCAGATGCGGTCTTCAGGGGCGGAAAGCACGTCTTCGGGCGGCACATCCTTCAGGATCTCGAAGGGGGCGGCGCCGATGGTGGCCACCGCCGCGCCGTCGACGAAACTGTCCACCCGATCCAGGGTCACCGGCCGGCCGGCTGCGAGCGCGCTGCGGAGGCTGGCGCCGCCGGCGGGCTCCACCAGCTTGAAGCGGGTCTGCGGGGCCAGCTGGCGGATGGTGGAGATCACCCCCGCCGACAGCCCGCCGCCGCCCACGGGCAGGATGATGATGTCGGGCGGGGCGGACAGCTGGGTCAGGATCTCGACCGCCACCGAGGCCTGGCCCTCGATCACGTCCGGATCATCGAAGGGAGAGAGGAAATGCGCCCCCCGTTCGGCGCAATAGCCCCGGGCGGCGGCGAGGGTGTCGTCGAAATAGTCGCCGGTGAGGCGGATCTCGATGTTGTCGCCGCCGAAGATGCGGGTCTTGTCGATCTTCTGCTGAGGGGTGGTGACGGGCATGAAGATCACCCCGTGTACCCCGAAATGGTGGCACACATAGGCCACGCCCTGGGCATGATTGCCCGCCGAAGCGCAGACGAAGCGCCCTTGCCCCGGGTCGCGCGCCAGAACCTTGCGCATGGCGTTCAGCGCGCCGCGGATCTTGTAGGAACGCACCGGGGTGAGATCTTCGCGCTTGAGCAGGATCTCGGCGCCGAAGCGGGCGCTGAGGTGATCGTTGCGCTGCAGCGGCGTCGGCGCGAAGAGGTCGCGCATCGCGGCCTCGGCGGCGCGGGCATTTTTCACGACATCGTTCATCCTGTCCCTGTGCCGCGATTTCGCGGCCGGGGCAAGCCCGGGGGCGGACGCGGCCGGGGTTTCCGGGGCGGCGGGCAGGAGAAATGGCATGCTTGCCCCTTTCGGAAAAAGTCAATACACCCCGCCGGTAACCCATTCGACGGAGCTTTTGCATGTCTGCGCCAAAGAAAGTCGTGCTGGCCTATTCGGGCGGTCTCGACACCTCGATCATCCTGAAATGGCTGCAAACCGAATATGACTGCGAGGTGGTCACCTTCACTGCCGACCTCGGCCAGGGAGAAGAGCTGGAGCCGGCCCGCCAGAAGGCCGAGATGCTGGGCATCGCACCGGAAAACATCTTCATCGAGGATCTGCGC
>Ga0256839_1004201_pt1 | contig 14241 bp, 14 predicted proteins | sample 354166metaG_FD_185968 | JGI IMG/M metagenome (GOLD analysis project Ga0256839, IMG submission 185968) | Hydrothermal vent microbial communities from Mid Atlantic Ridge, Atlantic Ocean - 354-166 | ecosystem: Environmental > Aquatic > Marine > Hydrothermal vents | place: Atlantic Ocean: Mid... | reverse complement strand
ATTTCTTTGGCAATACCGAATAATTTCACTGTCACCATTTACGTATATTTTCTGCCCTTCCATTCAATTGGCAGCGGTATAAAATAATATACCAACGATACCAACGAAAAGAGGGCTGCATAAAGTTCAAAGATAAGGCTACCGATAATATTTACCCGGTTATTCAACTTATAAACTACCAGACTGACAAAAATATAGCGTAAAACAAACTTTGCCGCCAAAACCGCCAGGGCAATTGAAGGGTCAATCAATAACAAGAGCAAAATAATAACGAAAAAAGAGGCCTGCATGGCTAACAAAGCCACCATGATAAAAGGCAGCTCAAAGGCCCCCCGCAGCCAACGTTTGCGTTGTACCAGCAGGGCGTACAAGGAGTTCAGGGGTTTGGACTCGTTAAGCACCTCAGGGTTAAACAGGTTAACCGTACGGTGTTTCTTTTTGATGTGGTTAAACAGTTCCAGGTCTTCGGTAACCGAAAACGGCAGCGCCTCGTAGCCGCCAATTTCTTCGTAAACACGCTTGCGCAACAACATATTATTGCCCATGGTGGTAACCGGAATGCCGAGGTCGGAAACTACCTTAAGCATACCGGTGGCAAACAGCCAGTCAATCTGCTGCATGTAGGCCAGCAGGTTGGCGCCAATAACCACCGAAGTGCCGGTAACCAGGGCCACATCTTCACGCATACCCCGCAACATAGCCCGCAACCATTGCCGCGGCACTTTTATATCGGCATCGGTAATAAACAGGAATTCGCCTTTGGCCTTCCGCGCCAACTGCGCCAGCACATTGGCCTTGCCATTGCCCTTTATTTTTTGTTTGACGATGGTATAGCTCTTCACCTGCGGATACCGGATAGCAAAAGCATCGGCTACCTCCCCTGTCTGGTCCTCACTGTTATCGTTACCTACCAGAATCTCAAATTTGTCGGCCGGGTAGTCCACCGCCAGAATAGACTCCAGGCAATCGCCCAGGTTTTTTTCTTCATTGCGGGCAGCGATCAGGATAGAGACAAAGGGCGTACCGGTGATGCCCTCATGCTCATCCTGATAATTGAACAGCCACAATACTATCAGCAATAAATCAACCAGCAGGACAATAGCCGTAATAACGAGTAAAAAATATAGCATGGCTATAATGACTTGAATGAATACCCTAAAGTTGCAAAATGCGCCAAAAATTCTGGTAACACAAACTTTAACCGGGCAATTGTTTTTCGCGAATCGTGAAACACGATAATAGAGCCGCCTGTAGTGTTGGCAATACTGCGTTGCCGGCATTCTTCTGCCGTCAGCTTTTCATCGAAATCACCTGAAAGCACATCCCACATAACAATTTTATATTGCTTTTTCAGGTGTTGGTACTGGCCCCAGCGCAGACGGCCATAAGGCGGCCTGAATAGTTTTTGTGCAGACGGGCCAAGGGCTTTTTCACCGGCCGCCACGTTCTCTATATAGCTCTTGGTGCCTACCTGCCTGCCCGGCAGATGGTTGTAGGTGTGGTTCCCTACCGTATGCCCCTGGTTAACCACCGCAGTAAATACTTCGGGGTGTTTGGCAATATTGTCGCCCACCATAAAAAAAGTGGCTTTGGCATTATACTTTGCCAGCTCTGCCAGCACCCAGGGGGTGGCCTCCGGTACCGGGCCGTCATCAAACGTCAGGTAAATTTCTTTGGCAGAGGTTTTCACTTTCCATAAAATCCCCGGAAAAACCAATTGCAACCAGGCAGGTGTACGGTAAAAGTACATGTTAGCGGGCTTCTACTTTGCAGGACAGCATGGTAATATCATCTTTATAGGCTTTGCTGCCCCTGAACCGGTCGAGTTCATCCAGCAGCCCCTGATGAATTTGGTTGAGGCTTTTATGGCAGTTCTGCTGCAGGTAAGTGGCTATTTTCTCGCTGCCGATTTCCTCTCCGGCCTCATTTTCCGTTTCGGTTACGCCATCGGTATAGGCAAACAAGGTGAAGCCTTCAAGGTTGGGAATAAAGCCTTCGGCAATAAACGGCAGGGGGTCAAAAACCCCAAGTACGGTGGTTCCGGTATCCAGCATTTGCATCTTGCCGTCCGTATCGAACAGCAATGGCGGGTTATGGCCGGCATTAATATACACCATAGTACTCAACGCATGATCGTAAATAGCGGCAAAAAAAGTAATAAAGCTCTCGCCTTTGGAGCTCTCATGGATCTGGTAATTCAGGGCCTCAACAATTTCGGTCAGGTTGGCCGTATGGCGCAACATCGTGTGCAACGAAGCCTGAAAATTCGACATCATCAGGGCTGCGGGAATGCCTTTGCCGGAAACATCGGCTATGCAGACTAAAAACTGGTTTTTGTTTATCGGGATGTAATCGTAGTAATCGCCCCCTACCGAATGGTGCGGCAAATAGCTGGCCTCAACTTTCAGGCGCACCCCATCCGGCAGGTTTTCGGGGAAGAGAAAGTTTTGCACATTTTTGGCTATTTCCAGCTCTTTTCTGATGGCTTCCTCTTCCAACTGCCGCCTGGCCAGGCGCTTGTTCTCAATGGCCACTAAAATAAGGTTGCTGATCGCCTGCAGAAAAGTGGTGTTCAACGAATCGCTGTGGGCATCACTGCCGGTGGCCAGTACTACGGCCAGCAACTGGCTTTTATGCAAAATGGGGATGGCTACCTTAAACTGGTCAAAGGGGGCAGGCAGGCCCTGCACCGGGGATATCTCCTTTAAACCAATTAATTCCTGCGGTAAAGCGCCATTACCGGTCAGCCCTACGGAGGTACCATAAGAGACTTTCGCTTCCCAGTCTTTCTCCAGCACAAACAAGGCGTATTTATCAATATTCAGGTTAGCCCTGATGGTAAAATCATAAATCTTGTACAAGGCTGTTTCCGGCAGGTTGTTGTTGATCGCCTCGGTAATCTCCAGCAGGGAGTTGAGTTCCATCTGCTTGAGGTGATATTGTTTTCTATAGTCCTTTTTATCCGTCATAAAAATCTAACGCCTGTTATGTGCCCGTAACCCCTGTTTCGTGGCCAGGTACTGATATTCCGTATAATTAAGTTTAAAATCGGCTTCGTCCGGCTTTAATTCATTATCCGGAGCGGCAAAGTATTTCACCCACCCCCGGGCAACCAGGCCCCAGAGTAGCCGGGGCAGATCTTCCCTGCCCAGACCGGTTAACGCCTGCAAATCGGCATAAGGGGTCACAAAATAAAGCTGGTCGAGTATGTCAAATTCTTTATCGCTCATCGGGTAGTCCTGCCTTTCCATTTATAGCTGCCGGCAAATCCGGCTATGGCCATCAAAATAACATAAAAGGGATAACCAAGGGCTAAAATAACAAACTCATGCAGGAGAAACTTTGTTTTGAAAAACTTTTGCACTTCCCGGAGATAGAAATATTCAAACACCAGTTTCATCAACACTAAATTGGCCACGGCCGGCCAGCTAACCTGCCCGGTAATAGCCAGCGCAGGCAGGGCAACCACGGCCAGGTTGAGTAAAAAAACAAACACAGCCAACACCTGCGTAGGCACATCCCGGTAAAACTGCCATTTCCCCGACCAACGTTTACGCTGGTGGTAAAAGGCATGCCAGTTGGCAGCAGGTTGGGTGTCCACCGTTGCCGCCTCATCCCGGCAAAATACCACGGCCTGCTGAAAACGGGCATTGATCCCATGCAACAAAAACACATCATCCCCGGAACTAACAGCCTTATCCTGCTGCCCCTGTACCGCCTGGTAGGCCCGCTTACGGAAGGCCATATTGGCGGCATTGGCCATGGTGGGCCACCCCAACGACAAGGTTGCAGCCCCGGCACTGATTAACGAGGAAAACTCTATGGCCTGCAAACGCTGCCAGAAAGTTTGCTGTGGGCGCAACCGTACCGGGCCGGAAACCAATTGGGTTTTTTCTTCGCTAAAGCAAGCCGTTAGCCGTGCTACCCAGGTCTCCGGCAGCCGGCAGTCACCATCGGTGGTAAGGATAAGTTCATGCCGGGCCCGGCCGACACCACAGGCCATAGCCTTTTTTTTGCCTTGGGTTGCCGCTAAGCCGGTTAACTCGATGGGGAGTGTTGTCTGGCCGGCAAATTTTTCCACCAGGGCAGCCGTTTGGTCTGTTGAATGGTCATCTACGATCACCACTTGCAATAATTCCTGCGGATAGGTTTGGCGCTCAATATCCTGCAGTAAAGCCGTTATGTTCTTAGCCTCGTTGCGCACGGCAATAACAAGGGTAACCGGTATTGGGCCGGTATCGGCAACTGCACAGGGGGTGGCCTGCTCCCAGCCCAGCCAAAACAGCAGGATGAGCAAGGTATAGAGAATAATGATGACGGAAAAGATAACGAGGACCATCAATAATTGGGGTTATCCGGCACCGGAAGACAGTTTTTTGTATAAAAATAACCCTAAAACCGATGGCAGGGCAATATTAACAAACCAAAGCAGGATGACCGCCACAAGCATACCGGTAGCCGGCAGGGCCAGCACGCCCATAAAAAACACCACCGCCAAAGCCCGGATGCCCAATCGTTCCAGGTTGGAAACCCTGGGCATAAACGTGCGGGCAGCAAAAACCCAGGTAGCACAGGCAAAGGTGGCTTGCAGGCCGGTAGCCGGAGAGAATACCGTGGCTAGCAAGATAAATTGCAGTAAAAACACCCCATAGCGGGCCAATGAATACATAAACAACTGCCCCCATAGCCTGCCCGAATAGTGCCTTAATGGCAACAGAAATGCAGCCAGTTTCCCGCGCCAAACGTAAGCCGCCCAGAGTACGGCTGCCACCACAGTGCCGGCAAGGGCTACCTGTGGCACCGGCCAGGTAAAAAGATGTGCCGCCTGCCGCCACACGAACCAAAAGCCGTACAGGCCAACCACCAAAGTGACAGCCGATTGCATTACCTGGCCGGCCAAAATCCCCGGAATAACCCTGGCCCGCTCCCTTGCCCCGATGGTCATCACCCGGCCGGAAATGGCCCCGGTACCGGCCGGCAGGAGGTTATCCAGGGTCACCCCCAGAATCACACCCCGTAAGGCCCGGGGAAGGCCCAGGTGGCTACTGCCGGCAATAAGCTGCCATTTAAAGGCTTCCAGCAGCCAGTTAACGGGCAACAAAACAATTACCCCGGCCAATAAGATGATATTGACCGGGTGGAGAGGTACCGTAGTGGACAGCAGCCCGGCCAAAAGCTTGTGGTTGCTAAGAACTGCCTGCCAGAGGTACCAGGTTACCCCGGCCAGCAAGAAAACCCGCAGCATTAAAAACAGCTTGTGCGAAAACAAACTACTTTTGGGAAGTGTAATATACCTGTTAACTTGCATAAGTGGTTAAAATAGAAAAAATTCCGCAAAAAGAACGTATAATCCTCGGATTAGACCCCGGAACCAACATCATGGGCTATGGTATTATCTGTATAACAGGTAAAAAGATAGATTTACTGCAATACGGGGTTATCCACCTGCAGAAATACACCGGCTATGAAATGAAGCTGAAAAAGATATTTGAGCGGGTTTTGGGTATTGTTGATGAGTTTAGCCCCGATGAAGTAGCCCTGGAAGCCCCTTTTTACGGGAAAAACGTGCAATCGATGCTGAAGCTAGGCCGTGCCCAGGGCGTGGCCATGGCAGCCGCCCTCTACCGTGAAATCCCCATCACCGAATACGCCCCAAAAAAGGTGAAGCAATCGGTAACCGGTAATGGCAATGCCTCGAAAGAACAAGTGGCGCAAATGCTCATCCAATTATTAAAAATAAAAGAAGCGCCCAGACTGCTGGATGCTACGGATGCCCTGGGCGTAGCCCTTTGCCATTATTATCAGGGGGGCAAGACCGTAAAAAAAACCGGCAGTTGGCAGGCCTTTATCTCCGAAAACCCCGGCCGGGTAAAGTAACCCTAAAAGGCAATTAACTCGGCAATCTGTTTGCGGAGCTGGTCTATATAGGAGGCCTCAACAATATTGTCCCCGGCCAGGGCCGCAGAAATTTTAGTGAGGCGGGGCTTGCGGGCCAGCACATGGGCACCACAATAATTCAGGATATCGGTTAAGTGGCTCATGGCATGGCTGCTGCCTAACAAACCGGCCGAAACCCCCACCAGGGCAGCCTTTTTGCCGGTAAAGGTGGCGGGAAACTCCAGGCCGTCAATAAAGGCCTTCAGCACCCCGGGAAAAGAGCCGTTGTATTCCGGTACAATAAAAACAAATTTATCGGCAGCGGCCATTCTATCGCGCAGGACATTAAAGTCTGGGTTTTTGCCGGAGTTTTCATACAAGGCCGAAAAAGCAAAATCGGCAGGTAAATCACGCAGGTCAATTACTTCGGCCTGCTGGCCGGCTTCCACTACTAACCGGGCATAGTGTTGGGCAATTACCGGGGATAAGGCATCCGGGCGGTTGGTGCCGGAAATTATAAGCAGGTTCTTCATCTCTGTATCGGGGCTCGTACGCTTTTGCCAGCGTTTGGGTTACAAAGGAACAAAATATAATGGCAAACCATTCAGCAGTTGAACACAAAAAAAGGCCGCGACTACATTAGCCACGGCCCTAACTGCACCCATATTACGTTATTGGGCGGGTGGCCAAAGTAGCTGCAGACTGATTATGCAGCCACTTTCTTTGGCCATCACCAACCTACTTCAAAGATTCTTAGTCATCAAATTCACCGTCTCCGTCATCATCTTCACCACCTTCCATCACTGAGTCAAGGTTGTCGGCAATTTGGGCCGACAAATCGGCATTTGAACTATCGTTAATCCTTACCACACCATCGGAGTCGGCTGTGGCAGCATCCAGGTCAACCCCGGCAAACAAGGCATCCAGGTTAAACACTACCAACAGTTGATTGGCCGTAGCATCGCTGATTTCGATACCGGTATCGCTTTCAAGCTCATATTCCAGGCTGTAATTGTTGGAATATTCATAGCGTACGGCTACAGTGTCACCGGCAGGGGTATAGTCAAAAGCTATAAACATGGTCAGGCCACCCTCCATAATCGGCTCCAGGTTCATTTCAATCTCCTCATAAACCCCGGGAGTTATCTCAGCCACACCAAAATCGGGGGTGCTGGTACCGGCAAGTAAATCAACTACAAATTCGCCTTCAAATTCAATGTCTTCGTTGTCATCCTCACCGTCACCGTCTTTGTCGTCAATTTCCCCGCTATCTTCCTTTTGGTTCTCCTCCAGGGTTTCAAGTTCTATTTCCGTTACTCCAACTTTTACCTCGGTAAACACAAGGTCTGTAGCCATGGTACGGCCACCGGGATTAATGGATGACAGAGCCGTAGTGGCCTTCATCTCCATTTTCACATTGCCCAATCCGGGCTCATTTTTCGTGCAACTCTCAAGCATTAAGCCAAACGCCAGTAGCAAAGCAAATACGATAGTTTTAAATTGGTTTTTCATCATCATTATTATTGGTTAAAAAATTATTATATTAACGTTTTTCAAAAGATACTGAAACAACAGTGCCTTCATCGGAATCTGTAGTGGTGAGTTTAAGCAAGTTCTCACTATACGCTGTTATCACCCATTCGGTGTTGAGTTTTTCCAGGGGGAAATCGGCATCGTAGTCTAACTCAACGGCCAGGATACCGTTATCGCCAAAGGTTTCCCAGGAACCCTCGGTTATCAGGCTATCCAGGGTAGCTGTAGCCAATTCATCGGCAAAAAAAGCAAAAACATAACCGTTAAACTCGGTTGTCCTGTCAATACCGTCAAAATAGTAGCTTATTTCCCAGGTGCCGTCAAGCATGATGGCTACCAACTGCGAATCATCTACATCGTCATCATTATAATCGTTGTCATCATCTTCATCACACTGATCTTCTACGGCCTCGATAATATCTTCCAACTCCTGGTTATTGGTAACCACCACCTCGGAGCTGTCGCTTAACACTACGGTCAGCGGGAAGCCGAAACTGGCCAGGGCATTTTCATCCAGGGAGTCAAAAAGATCAAATAATTCCTGGTCACTAGTAAGGGTATAAACCGCGGAAACCTGGTTGAGGGAATCATAAACGGAAACCGTAACCGGATAAACAAAATCCAGGCACTCGATATCCGGGTCGGCCCCATATTCTATACAATCTTCCTGCAAGTCCATGAGTTCCTCCAGGTTATCTACCGTAACCTCTTCATAATCGGGCAGCACTACGGTAATCGGGTAAATTATTATCAGGGTATCGTTGTCGGTAGCCGACTGCTCAAAAATACGTTCAATCAGTACGTAGTCCTCCGGGGTAACAATGGTCAGGCTGGTACCGTTGGCAATTACCGACACCGGCAGCACCACCGAGGTACAGCTTGACTTATCAATAATATTGTCTGCCGAGCCATCTTTCATGGTCGTGCGCTGCACCAGATCGGCCAGGGGCGAACCATACCCGATCACATTACTGTTCTGAGGGTTGGTTAGGGTAACCACCTCTTCCTGGCAGGCCGTTACCCCCATGGCAACAAGGCCAATAAGCAGAAGTAAAGATTTTATTTGTTTAGGTATCACGGTGTTTTTCTCCGGGTTGTACATCTATAAAACCGGTTCATGCCTAAAACTCCTACCCCGAGGCCGGAAAAGTTTTTTATGTTTTCCTGCTGACGCCTGTAACTCCTTTGCTGAAAAGCTGCTAACCCCCTTTGCCGGGTTAACCGCTAAAGATTTTGTGCCCGGCCGGCTGAATATTTCGCGTTAATTTCTACTTTTAAGCCGGCTTTGCCGATTGCCTTATTTTTTTACGATGAAAGTAGCCGAAAAAGAAAATATTTGCCAGGAAGAAACCTTTAATGCGCTGTTTGCAGCGCATGCCAAAGACCTGTACAACTTTCTGTATTATAAATATGGCCCCGGCAACAATCCGCACGATATGGTACAGGAAGCGTTTATCAAACTATGGGCCAACTGCCACAAGGTTATAGTTGCCAAAGCCCGGGCCTTTCTGTTTACCGTAGCCAATAACCAAACGCTCAGCGCGCTGGCCAAAACCAAAACCGCCCTGAAGTATGCCGAAGACCGGCCAAAGGATTACACGGCCGAAACCCCGGCCTATCTCCTGGAAGAAAAGGAGTATAAGGCCCGGCTTGAACAGGCCATAAATGAACTGACCCCGGAGCAGCGGACGGCTTTTTTACTCAACCGGGTAGAAGGTAAAAAACACCAGGAAATTGCCGAAATGCTGGGAATTTCGCGCAAGGCCGTGGAAAAAAGAATATATACCGCCCTGGCCAAACTGCGGCAAAAGGTAGAAGGCATATAAAAGGTGGCCGTCATGGTAGGAAAAACAAGGGTGAAGCGGTTATATAGTTGAGAAATAAAATGAACACCGAAGAATACATAAAAAAATGGCTGGCCGGCTCGTTGAGTGAGGCCGAATTGCAGGCGTTCCGCCAAACTGCGGACTATGCCGCCCTGGAAAAACTACAGCAGGCGGTGCAGGGTTTTAAAGCCCCTGCCTATGATGTGCCGCAAGCGTTGGCAGAACTAAATAAGCGCAAAACTTCGGGCAAAAAAAACAAGTTAATAAACGTATCATGGGGGCAAATGGCTTTGCGGGTAGCCGCTGTGGTGGTAATGGCACTTTTAGGCTACTATTTCATTTTTTCCGGCCCCGCCACTACCACCGTAACCACCAGCATAGCTGAGAAAACCACGGTACAACTGCCGGACAACTCCGGGGTAACCTTAAATGCCCTTTCTTCTCTTTCCTACAGTGAAAATAACTGGCAGGAGAAACGACTGGTAAAACTCACCGGAGAAGCTTTTTTTACGGTAGCCAAAGGCGCCAGGTTTGATGTGCAAACAGCCGGTGGCGTTGTTTCGGTACTGGGCACTGAGTTTAATGTAAACGTCAGGGAGAATTATTTTGAGGTAGTTTGCTTTACCGGGCTCGTGGCAATTACTGCCGGCCAGGAAAAGGTGCAGCTCCCTGCCGGCCACTTGTTCCGCATTGCCGATGGCGTGGTTTTTAAAGAGACCGGCATCAAAGCAACCTCCCCCGGCTGGCTGGCCAACGAAAGTTCATTTGTTAGTGTGCCGTATAAATACGTACTCAAAGAACTCGAAAGACAATATCAGGTAACTGTGGTGGCCCGTAATATTGACCTGGACCAACTTTTTACCGGGCGTTTCACCCATAAAAACCTGGAACTGGCTTTGAAGTCAATCTCGCTACCCCTTAACTTGCAGTATAAAAAAGTGGGAGAACATCAGATTGAACTTTCCGGTGACAGCAAGTAAACCAACCTTTACCCTGGTATTCTTATTCGTCCTCTGGCTACCGTTGCTGGCCCAGGACGCCCCCATGCCCCTGCGGTCGGTGCTGGCCGGCCTGGAAAAAAAATATGGTGTCAGCTTTACGTATGCCGACCAAACCATTAGCGGCCTTACCCTGGCGCCTCCGGCCACCTCGCTGGACCTGCCCGCAGCACTGGCTTACCTGCAACAACAAACCGGCCTCGTTTTTCAGCAACTGGATGACCGCTTTATTACCATCAGCCGGCCGGCAACGGCCCTAATTGATGTTTGCGGTTACCTGATAGATGCCGATGACCGGGGCGGGATTGCCGGGGCCACCGTAAGTACCGGTAACCGGCATACAGTAAGCAATCATGCGGGTTATTTTACGCTTAAATCGGTACCTGCAGACAGCTCCCTGTTGATCCGCATGCTAGGTTATGAGACCCTGCGCTTACCAGCCGGCAGGGTCAGAAACAGCCACGGCTGCCCGGAGTTCACCCTGTCGGCCAAAGCTACCCGGTTAAATGAGGTACTGATCAGAAATTACTTAACGGCCGGGATCAGCAAGCAGGTAAACGGCACCTTTAAGGTGAACCCGGATGAATTGGGGATACTGCCCGGCCTTACCGAACCCGATGTATTGCATACCCTCCAGGCCCTGCCGGGTATCCAAAGCATCAACGAAACGGTCTCGGATATTAATGTACGCGGAGGCACCAACGACCAGAACCTGGTGCTGTGGGATGGTATAAAAATGTACCAGACCGGCCATTTCTTCGGGCTTATCTCGGCCTTTAACCCCTACCTGAACAAGGAGGTTACCCTTATTAAAAATGGCGCCAGTGCTATTTACAGCGATGGTGTTTCGAGTATTATCGACATCCGCTCAGACAACACCCTGAGTAAAAAATTTACCGGTGGGGCCGGGGTTAATATGATTAGTGCCGATGCTTTCTTTAAAATACCCGTAACCCAAAAGCTTACCTTGCAGCTTTCCGGCAGAAGGGCCATTACCGATTTGCTGAAGACACCCGTTTTTAGCAATTATTTTGAGCGGGCCTTTGGCGACACCGATGTTACCCGGACTTTTCCCGCAGGCAGCGACACCACCTTTAATACCGATGAGAATTTCTATTTCTATGATATTGGCGCCAACCTGCTCTATGCTATTTCACCCAAGGATAAGCTGCGGGTACATTTCCTGCATATTTTCAATGCACTGAAATACCAGGAAAACATTGAAAGCCCGGCCATCAACGATGCCAAAACCAGTAGCCTGACCCAACAAAGCCTGGCTGCCGACATCTTTTATCAACGGCTGTGGCATAATAAACTTCGCACTTCGGCCCAACTCTATGTTTCTGATTACGCCCTGCGGGCTACCAATTACGATGTGCTTAACAACCAGCGGCTGATCCAGGAAAACGAGGTGCTTGACATTGGGGTTAAGCTGGATGCCCTGTGGCGTTTTAATAATTCCTGGGACCTGCTTAGCGGCTACCAGTTTCAGGAAGTAGGCGTTGGCAACCTGGAAGACATTAACAACCCCGAATTCAGGCGCTATGTCAAGCGGGTTATCCGCACCCATGTGGCCTTTAGCGAGGTGAACTATAAGTCCGCCACGGGCAACACCACAGCCCGCCTGGGCGTACGGGCCAATTATTTCCCGAAGTTCAACCGGGTAATTGTTGAGCCCCGCCTGGCTGTGAGCCAGCAGTTGTACAAGTATTTTACCCTCGAACTCCTTGGTGAATTCCGCAGCCAGTCGGCCACCCAGGTAATTGATTTACAAAACGATTTTCTGGGGGTAGAGAAAAGAAGGTGGATACTGGCCAATGAAGACGATATCCCTCTGGTCATAAGCCGGCAAGCCTCCCTCGGGGCCCACTTCAACAAAAACCAGTTGCTGGTAAGTGTTGAGGGTTTTTACAAATTTGTTGACGGCATTACTTCCTCCAGCCAGGGCTTTCAGAACCAGTTTCAGTACATCCGGGCCAGCGGCAGCTACACGGTCTCCGGGGTTGAGGTTTTGGTGAACAAACAATTTTCGCGGGTTTCTGCCTGGGCTGGCTACACGTATGCCGATAACCGCTACCGTTTCCCCGCCTTCACCCCGGCTACGTTTGCCAACAACCTGGATATAACCCACACGGCCACCCTGGGGGTAAATGTTGATATCAAACAACTTGAATTGTCGGCAGGACTTAACTGGCGCACCGGCAAGCCCTACACCCTGCCCACGGGGGTTGTTGATAACCAAATTGTCTATGGCACCCCCAATAGTGTGCGCCTGCCGGATTACCTGCGGGTTGACTTTTCGGCAAGGTATAATTTTAAGCTGGGCAGAAAGGTGAATGCCCAGGTGGGCGGGGCCGTGTGGAACCTGACCAATAACCAGAATATTTTTAACCTCTATTACCAACTGGATACCAGCAATAATATCCGGGAAGTACAGCAACTGGCCCTGGGCATTACCCCTAATTTAATGTTGAGGATAAGTTTCTAGCCCGGGCCCGGTTCAAGTGAAGGTTTCTCCGGAAAACTCATGAAAATTCCCCCGGATCAGTTCACAAGCTGGAAAGTACGCGAAATATTAAAGCCAAAGCGAATGCCCCCATCCCAGAAGTTATCGGTAGTATCGGTAATAAAGCCCCGTTCAAAAGTAGGACGCGCGTTGGTGAAATGCAGTTGAAAGACGTGCTCCCCGGTAACAATATCTACCCCAATGCCAAGGGCATCATAGGTAGGTACCGACTGCAGCGGGTTGAAGCGGTAATAATATTCCCCCGTAAGGGCAAAAACAGGCGATACCTTATACCGAAAGGCCCCGCCCAGATAAACAATAGTATTGCTGTCGTTCACAGACGGCACTGTGTTCAGATGCACTACCCCGGGCATGAACTGCAGGGTAAGCCGCTGGCCAAATTTACGAGAAACCAGCAGTTGGTTGGTAAAGCCCAACCGCTCTACCGTGGTTAAATCTTCCTGGATTTGCACCGTGGGTATGGCAATGCTGGTTAGCCAGACCATACTCACCGGAAATTTCACCGCCCCGGTTTTCTGGCGGAAAAACTTCCATTTCACATAGCCATCGTAGGTTTTATCATAAGAGCTGCGGCCAATGCCCACATCAAGCCAGCCGGTAATACCGTATTCAAACCCCAGGCGCATATTGGCCTGGTCAAGGCCAAACAACTCCTGAATACCGGAATTTACCGGGCCAAACCGGTGGTAAATTAAAAAGTCAAGTTCCCCCTTGCGTTTGGTACGGGTAGAATGCCCATTGATTATATGGGTACCTTTAAAAGCTCCCCTGGTGTATTCCACCCGGGTGGAATCGTTACCTTCTTGCGGCTGGGCCGGTAAGGGTACGGGGCCACACAAGCACAGGGCAATGGTCAATAGTTTCTTCTTCATAGGGTTAAATTCAGGTTATCGCTGGCAGGGCAGATTAATTGTCCCTGGCCCCATCATCTACCCAGCAGGCAATCAAATCTATTTGCGCCTGGGTAAGGCTGCCCGTACGGGGCATATTACGGCTTTGGGTACGGCTCTTAATTTCACCCGCATTGGCCTGTACTTCACTAAAGTTACTGAAGTTCGGCAGGTTAGACACGGAGCCATCGTGGCAGCCGAAAACAACACAACTGGTCATGATAATCGGCTGAACGTCCGCCTGGTAAGAGGTGTTGGAATTTACCCGCTGGGTGAGGGAAAATTCGCAGCCGATGGCATCGGTAACAAAAATTTCGTAAGTGCCGGGCGCTACGGTAAAGGCGGGGGTATCCTGCACTGGCTGGTCGTTTAGTTGATACTGGTAGGGTTCCACACCATTGGTGGCTACAATAGTAAGGGCGCCATTGGCCACACCACAATCCCCTTCGGTGGTTGTAACCGTAACTTCCAGGCCATTTTTATTGGCCACTAAGGCGGTGTTTTCTGCGGTACAGCCATTTTTATCAAACACAGTAATCGTATATTCCCCGGCAGCAAGGCCTGAGAAAAGCGCGGATTCCTGCACCGTT
>Ga0256839_1004200_pt1 | contig 14243 bp, 11 predicted proteins | sample 354166metaG_FD_185968 | JGI IMG/M metagenome (GOLD analysis project Ga0256839, IMG submission 185968) | Hydrothermal vent microbial communities from Mid Atlantic Ridge, Atlantic Ocean - 354-166 | ecosystem: Environmental > Aquatic > Marine > Hydrothermal vents | place: Atlantic Ocean: Mid... | reverse complement strand
ATGTTAGACGGCATCGGTAGCCCCTTTGGCATGGAATTGCCCATGACAAAAGGACAAGGCCCGACTCACAACATCCAACCTCAGGGCAACATCCTCTTTACGAGCACAGAAGCCTTTGCCGGAGCTACGCTCGAAAACAACAGCTTCGTAACAGAAGAAAACAGCTATTTTTCCATTCCCGGGCTTAGCGGATCAGGTCTGGTCGCCTTTCCCATCCAAGGGAACAGCATGGAGCCGGTCATCATGCATGGCGATGTAGTTATTTGCCGGCAAACAGATCGCCTCTCCGACATCAAAGACAATGAAATCTATGCGGTTAAAAACAACGGCCAACTCTGGGTGAAATACGTGAAAAAAATCTACACCGGAGATCAAATAACCCACTTGCGCCTCATCTCGGCCAACTACCTCGAACACGACCCTTTTACCGAAGAAGTCAATGTGGACACCCGCCTGTATAAAGTCATACGGCGCATTACGCAACTGTAAAGTGCTCTTTCCTTTGTGTTAGCAAGGGGTTGCAGAGACCTGATGGTTTCTACGCCCCTGCCCTGCTGTTTTTCCTCGGAACGGGCTCTGGCCCGTTCTTTTTTTTGAGCCGGCAGCAAAACCGCAAACGGAAATGGTTTGGGATACTTGCGACTCGCAAACGAGCGAAAGATAGGGAGTTTGGGAGGCTGACGCCTGCCAAACCACTTCGCCATGGGCATACTCCCATCTACCACAGTTTAATGCTATCGACAAAACACCCACCTGCAGCTTTTGTATTCCCTCATCGCAACAAAACCAAACTGCCCTTCTTTTCCAAAACTTCCCCTTCGGAGGTTACCAAACGCAAGCGATATACATAAGTATCCATGGGCATGGGACGCCCCCTGAAAGAGCCGTCCCAACCAAGTTGGGGATTGTCCGTTTGAAAAACCAATTGCCCGTAGCGGTCAAAAATCTGAAGTTCATATCCGGACAACAAGCCCGTAGCCGAAAAACCCGGAATAAAACGATTGTTGGTGCCCTCAGGAGCGAACACATTCGGCAAATAGACCTTGACCTGAGGTATGGCACAGGCCAAATTGGAAAAAGAGCTGCCGTTATACAAACCGCCATCGGGCAAATCCAACTGATAAAGTGCTTCAAGCCTGTAGCAGGATATAGCGGTGGGCTCTACACTCTCGTCGAAAAATTCAAGCTGTGAAGGCCCCAGCTGTTGCAGCAACTGCCATTGCCCTTCTTCTTCCCTATACAATTTGTAAGCAGAAACCTCGGCATGGCTCAGGGAAAATGCCGTCCATCTCAACAAAACGCCATCGGCCTGTGCTTCGGCTTCCAAAAAGATCGTTTGGACCTGACCACCGGAAAAGCTTTCCCCACATTCGTTTTCCACCCATAAAGCATACCCTTGAGGAGCTTTTTCCGGATTGGCTTGCTCGTGTAAATAGCTGCCGAAAAACGAAAGGGGAGAAGATACGTCCAGGGAAATGGAAGCACCATCATTCCAGTCGAGTCGAGCACTTTGATAAGGAATTTCTTCATCCCACTGCCAATTGATTTCCACTTGCCCCTCAGGATTCACACTGGCGTTCAGCAAAGCCAGTTGAACAGGCACGGCAGCCACATTGGCCGAAAGACATACCTCGTTCGATGCAGAGCTATACGACACACCTTCAGCAACAGCCTCCACATAAAAACAATAATCCGACCCGGCATACAAATCCTGAAAAGCATAGGTAGTACTGCCTTGCGGCAAACTGGCCGCCAAGGCATAAGGCTCACCGTCTTTACTCACCCACACCTGATAGCTGCTTACACCCGGCCAACCCTCGTAGGCATTCCAGCTCAATTGCATTTGGCGCAAGCAGAAATCTTGTTCTACTTGGAGGAAAATGGTACGGTGAGGCGACACAAAAGCACTGGTATTCCCGCAGGCATCCATAGCCAGGATATAATACGTCTCGGAACGACTTTGCGGATCAGCCCCTATATCCACGTAATCCAAGCTGTTGAATACAGTATCGATCAAATCTACATTGCCGCCGATTAACCGATAAATCAAATAAGCACTGGTCTGGGGCGACTGGTTATCCGACCATTGAACATGCACCTGCCCATTTTCTACCGAAACAAAAGATATAGCGACATCATTGGGAAACGCATTACTGACGGTATCCGAAGATAAGACTTCCCAGCCCGGGCAATCGTATAGGCTGCGCATAAAATAGTAGCGCATTTCCGAAGAGGGGTTGGGGTCAATGTATTGCGTGCTCTGTTGATCCGTTACGGTGGCTATCAAGGCAAAAGGCCCGGTAGAAGAGGTGGATCGATAAACTTCATACCCCGCAAAAGGCCCGCAAGCAGAGGGATCCGGTAAAGCCCAGCGCAAAGTATCCCCGCTCAGACAAAGAGGCTGAGGCGGCAATATGTTGTTTTGCGAAAGCAAAACTAAAGGCAAAAAACCACTCAAGAAAAAAACGGCGACTCGTTTCATGGGACAAAATCATCTTTCTGTGCTGCAAAAGTCCTTCTTTTCTCAGCAATCCACACCAGCTTTTAGGCAGCGAAAGCTTGAATCAGGCAAGCGGCCCTTAGCGTTTTTGCATCTCCAAAAACTCTTCGTAAGAAAGGATTCGGCTCAGCTTATACGCTATTCGGAAATCCGAGCTGATGTTTTTTTGGAAAGCTACCAGGCCTTTGCCTTTCAAATAGGTCTCTGCTCCTCCGTACTCCTTTTCAATATGGCCCTCGCTTTCAACATCTATCAATTCGCGAACGTAAAAATTGACGGCTTGGTGTGTTTGCCCCTCCCACAACCAAGTCGTATCGCCGGCATATTGTCGATTTCGAATCAAAGTGGTGGTATAGCTGGTGTCCAAGGGGCTTTTCCAGCTGAGCTTGGTATAAAGCACCGCCAAAGAATCTTTTAACAAAAAGGGGAAGACGTTTCCTCCCTCAATGTTCACTTTGATTTCGCGTTGCTGCCCCAAAGAATCGTACTCATACAACTTGAAATCGACCAACTTCATACCATTGTAAAGGGCTTCTTCTTGAACGTATTGAAAAGGGCGAAAGAGATAATCGTAGTAGGTGCCCTTCAAAAAAGTTTTTCCCCCTTCCTTAAAGCTTTGATAATGCCAGTAGAAAGGTGGGTCCTGCTTTTCCAAACTGCTTTCATAGCAATATACTTTGCCCGAGCCGGACAGTTCGTCCAAAGGATAATAGTAGCTGGACAGTTCAAGCCCTTTTTCTTTTGTGCAAGAAACAAAGAACAAAACAACAAGCAGGGCTGAGAAAGTGTTTTTTAAAAAAAACATGCGGCAACAATCTGGTAAAAGGCAAAGATAGAGCATCCCCGAGTTTAGCACTAAAAACAAAAGGCTTTGCATTTGATTTTTCCAAAAATCACTACCTTTGCTTGCTTCTAGCCCTCAAGGGAAACGACTTGCCAACTAGATCCTGCGCTGCTATGTTCAAACCACTGAAATACAGCGCATCATAAGGCTTGTAACCAACCAAGCCGCTTTGTGAAGTATCACAACTCCGTTTCTAACAAAATGAAATCGGGGACAAAACATAGCATCCATGCTTGGAATTATTTCCAAAATATTCGGCTCAAAGCAACAACGCGACATCAAGCACTACATGCCTTTGGTGCAGCAAACCAATGAGGTTTATGCCTCTTTGCGCGACTTGAGCAACGATGAGCTGCGAAACAAAACCCATGCGTTTCGTCAACGCATAGCCGAATATCTCTCGGATATCGACAAGGACATAACCGAAATTCACGCCGAAGCCCTTGCTGAAAGCAATCTCGATGTCAAGGAAGAGCTTTTCAAAGAAGAAGACGAGCTGAAAAAAAAGCGGGATGAATTGCTCGAAGAGATTCTGATGGAAATCTTACCCGAGGCTTTTGCCGTGGTGAAAGAAACGGCCCGCAGATTTTCCGAAAACGAAGAATTGCTCGTACAAGCCACCGAATTTGATCGCGAACTGGTGGGGCGCAAAAATCCCGATTATCTGCAATTGGATGGCGATCGCGCCATCTGGAAAAATCGCTGGGTAGCCGCAGGGGGAGAAATCAAATGGAACATGGTCCATTACGATGTACAACTCATCGGGGGCATGGTGCTGCACGAGGGAAAAATTGCCGAAATGGCTACCGGTGAAGGGAAAACACTGGTCGCCACCTTACCGGCCTATCTCAACGGACTGGCCGGAGAAGGCGTGCATGTGGTAACCGTGAACAACTACTTGGCCCGGCGAGATGCAGAGTGGATAGGCCCCATCATGGAATTTCTTTTCCTCACTGTAGATTGCATCGACAAATACCGCCCGCATTCTCAGGAAAGACGCCAAGCTTATCTCTGCGACATCACCTACGGCACCAACAACGAATTCGGCTTCGACTACTTGCGCGATAACATGGTGCGCTCAACCAAAGATATGGTGCAGCGCAAACACCACTACGCCATCATTGATGAGGTGGATTCCGTACTCATCGACGACGCCCGTACACCCCTTATCATCTCCGGCCCCGTGGAAGCCGGCTCTGAAGAGCAGGAATATCAGGAGTTAAAACCTCATGTCGAACGCCTGCTGAGCGAACAGCGAAAAATGGTAACCCAATACCTGAGTGAGGCCCGCAAACTCTTCAAAGAAGGCAAGACCGGATACGAAGAGGGAGAAGCCGGCATGCTGCTGTTGCGCGCCCACCGAGCCATGCCCAAATATCGACCGCTCATCAAATTCCTCAGTGAAGAAGGGGTTAAAACCACGCTACAAAAAGCGGAAAACTTCTATATGGCCGATCGGGGCAAAAACATGCACTTAGTCGATGAACCCCTGCTCTTCATCATTGACGAAAAAAACCGCTCCGTAGAACTCACTGAACGCGGCACGGAATTTCTGGCAAAGGGCAATGCCGATCCCAACTTTTTCATCATGCCCGACTTGGCTTCCGAAATGGTAGCTATAGATGCCAATCCGGAGCTGGATGAAAAGCAAAAGCAAGAGGCTCGTATCAAACTGTCTCAAGACTTTGCCGTTAAATCCCGGCGCCTGCACGCCATCCACCAATTGCTCAAGGCTTATACCCTTTTTGAACGCGACGAAGAATACGTCGTCATGGACGGGCAAGTCAAAATCGTAGATGAACAGACGGGCCGCATGATGGAGGGGCGTCGCTATTCCGACGGCCTCCACCAAGCCCTGGAAGCCAAAGAGAACGTCAAGGTTGGTGAAATCACCCAAACATATGCCACGGTAACCCTGCAAAACTACTTCCGCATGTACCACAAGCTGGCCGGCATGACCGGTACGGCAGAAACGGAAGCCGGGGAGTTTTGGGAAATCTACAAACTGGATGTGGTCGTCATCCCGACCAACAAACCCGTCATTCGAAACGACAAAGAAGACAAAGTCTATAAAACCGCCCGCGAAAAGTTTAAAGCCGTCATTGAAGAAATTCAAGAACTGCGCGAACAAGGCCGGCCGGTTTTGGTAGGTACCACTTCCGTGGAAATTTCCGAGATGCTGAGCCGCATGCTCAAACTCAAAGGCATACCCCACAACGTGCTCAACGCCAAGCAGCACCAACGCGAAGCCGAAGTGGTTGCCGAAGCGGGAAAACCCGGAAAAATCACCATCGCCACCAACATGGCCGGCCGGGGTACTGACATCAAAATAACTCCCGAAGTCGTCAAAGCCGGTGGCTTGGCCATCATCGGCACCGAGCGCCACGATTCCCGCCGCGTAGATCGCCAGCTGCGAGGTCGTGCAGGCCGGCAAGGAGACCCCGGCAGCTCGCAGTTCTACGTTTCACTGGAAGACAACCTCATGCGCCTGTTTCAATCCGAGCGCATCGCCAAACTCATGGACCGCATGGGCCACAAAGAAGGCGAAGTCATCCAGCATTCCATGGTTACCAAATCTATAGAACGCGCCCAAAAGAAAGTTGAAGAAAACAACTTCGGCATCCGCAAACGCTTGCTGGAATACGACGATGTGATGAACATCCAGCGCGAAGCCATCTACAAAAAGCGCCGCAACGCCCTGTCCGGTGAGCGCCTGGCCATCGACCTGCGCAATATGTTTGACTCCGTGCTGGAAGATATCCTGGCCCGCTATAAAAACAAAGACCAAAGCGACTACGAGGGCTTTCGCCAGGATTCTCTGGCGACTTTGGGTATGGAACCTCAAATCGATAGCGACACCTTTGAAAGAAGCTCTTTCGGAGATTTGTTTGAACTCTACCGAAAACAATTTCACGAGTTCTATCAACGCAAAGGTGAAGAAATCAGCCAAATGCTGTACCCCGCCGTCAAAGACGTTTATGAGCGGGAAGGCAATCGCTACAAACGCATCGCCATCCCCTTTTCAGATGGCTCTTCCAAGTTCCTGCCGCTTTCTGCAGATATTGAAGAAGCCGTAAAAACCGAAGGAAAATCGATCATGAAAGAGCTGGAAAAAACGGCCAGCCTCGCCATCATCGATGAAAAATGGAAAGAACACCTGCGCAACATGGACGAGCTGAAAGACTCCGTCCAGGCTGCTTCCTTCGAGCAAAAAGACCCCCTGGTGGTTTACAAAATGGAAGCTTACAACCTCTTTGAACAATTGATCTTTGACATCAATGAGGCCGTGGCTTCTTTCCTCGCCAAAGGCAGCTTGCGCACAGCCGATGGCAAAGAACTCAAACAAGCCCGCGAACAAAGGCCTCCAAGCCAAAAACTTCGCACCTCGCGCTCGGGAACAGACCCCCAAGCTCAAAGGGCACGGGCAGCAGCCGAAGGCGTCAGCCAAAAGCAAAAGCCCACTACGGTAAAACGCAGCCAGCCCAAAATAGGACGAAACGCTCCCTGCCCCTGCGGTAGTGGCAAAAAATACAAACACTGCCACGGAAAGAGAACATAAGCACCATGCAGATAGCACCTAAAATTGACCACACTTACCTCAAACCCGACTGCACGGAAGACACCATCCGCCAAATCTGTGCAGAAGCCCTGCAATACGGCTTTGCCGCCGTCTGCATACCGCCCTTTTACGTGAACCTGGCCGCAGAAATTCTAACGGAATCCTCTGTCGCCGTCTCTACGGTCATCGGCTTTCCTATGGGCTACGCCTGCACAGCAGCTAAAGTCGAAGAAATCAAAAAAGCCGTACACGATGGTGCCGAAGAAGTGGATGTCGTTGTCAATTTGTGTGCCGTCAAAAGCCAACGCTGGAATTACGTCCATAACGACATCGACAGCATGACGCGGGCAGCCCACCTCAATGGCAAAATCATCAAAGTTATCATCGAAACAGGTCTGCTGGAACCTGCAGAAATCAAAAAACTCTGCAGCATCTGCAGCGAATTGGAAGTCGATTACGTAAAAACCTCTACCGGCTTTAACGGCCCGGGAGCCAGCGTTGAAATCGTTCAAAAGCTGAGAAAGTGTTTGCCGAAAGGCATAAAAATAAAAGCCTCCGGAGGTGTCCGAACAACTGAACAGGCCGAAGCTCTACTCCACGCAGGAGCCGATCGCCTGGGAACCTCCTCCGGCACTCTTTTGATTCATTCCAAAACATGAATATGAAACGCCTGCTCTTTATCTTGTTCTTCCTAGGGGCTTTCGCCAAATACAGCCATGCCCAGGGACACATAGAAGTCCATGTCAATCCCCTGATCGAACAAATGCTCCAACGCTACGTGAGCATGCATAAGGAAAAAGCAACCATCAGCGGCTGGCGCATCCAAATACTGGCAACAACTGATCGACAAAAAATGGAGCGCCAATTACAGCGCTTTCGGTCTCTCTACCCCAGCCTTTCGGCAAATTGGTTACACAACCAACCATACTACAAAATTCGGGTTGGAGCTTTTGAAACCAAGCTCGATGCCCTGCGCATCCTCCATCTCATCAAACAAGACTACCCGGGTGCCTATGTAACCATGGACCCATCTATCAATCCTCAGGAGTTGATTTATTGATGTTCGGACCGTTTAAAACCCCCATAGACTGGGTTGTCCTGTCTGTTTATTTTGCCCTCATGGCCATCGGCTGGTACGCCATTTACGCCGTAAGCTATGACAGCTTGCAGGAGGTATCCAGGCCGGCAGATTTTTTGCTGCACACACCAGTGGGAAAACAAACCATTTGGATTGGCATTTCCATTACTTTCCTACTGCTTTTCCTCTTCATTGACGCAAAATTTTGGGAACGATACGCCTATTTCTTTTATAGCTTGGGCTTGTTGATGCTTTTTTTGGTTCTTTTTCTGGGGAAAGAAATCAAAGGGGCGACCTCTTGGTTTTATTTAGGAGGCTTCTCTTTTCAACCTTCCGAGTTGGCAAAATTTACGACCAATTTGGCCCTGGCTTCTTATTTGGGCACGTATCGGGTGAATTTGCGCAAGCGCAACGCCCAACTCTATGCCTTGGCATTGATTGCAGCTCCGGTAGCCCTTATCATGCTACAACCGGATGCAGGCTCTGCCCTGGTTTTTCTGGCATTTTTCGTCCCGCTATACCGAGAAGGAATGCCCTCCGCTTACTACCTCTTGGGTTTTTCCGGTTTTGCTCTGCTCATCTTGGGCATTTTGTATGCACCTGAAGAAGTTCTCCTGGTGATGTTGGTGTTGGCCAATTTGCTTTACCTTATGCATTTTAAACAACACAAAACCCGATGGTTTGGTCTGTGGGTGCTTCTGGCAGCAAGTACGCTCTGGCTGGTCGTTTGGCAAGACAATTTTAAATGGGGCCTTGGGCTAAATGCCCTCCCCTTTGTGTTCTTTACTTTTTTTTGGTTTTTTAAAACGCGCAGCAATCTGGCGACGCTTTTGCCCATGGCTATTCTCGCCGCCTTTCTCTTTACTTACGGCGTACATTACGGCTTCACCAAAGTGCTTAAGCCCCACCAACAAGACCGCATCAACGTCTGGCTCAATCCCGAAAAGTGCGACCCCCAAGGCTCCTTGTACAACCTCCTACAATCCAAAATGGCCATTGCTTCAGGCGGTTTTAGTGGTAAAGGCCCATTCCACGGCAGCATGACCCATGGCAACTTTGTTCCTGAGCAATCTACCGACTTTATTTTTAGCACCATAGGAGAAGAACAAGGCTTTTTGGGTAGTCTTTTCGTCGTCGGGCTTTTTCTAATCCTCATTCTACGCCTGGTTGCTTTGGCGGAATCTCGCCGTTCGGTTTTTGCCCGAGCCTTCACCTATGGCGTGGCCGGGCTGATTTTCATTCACTTCTTCGTCAACATCGGCATGACCATGGGGCTTATGCCGATTATTGGCATTCCCCTGCCTTTCATCAGTAAGGGAGGCTCCGCCCTCTTTGGCTTCACCCTACTCATCGGCCTTAGTCTGAAGATACACAGCACAAAAGATTTTTAAGTATCTTTGCCTCAGCTCGTTACGTGCTGATGTCTGTATTGCGCTCTACTTCAAAAGAGCCTAAAACACATCAGCATGAAAAAGTACCCTCAACTCCGGCAAAGTATCAAATGTTGGGCAGAAGAAGAACGCCCTCGAGAAAAATTGTTCCTGCGAGGAGCACAACACCTCTCTAATGCCGAACTACTCGCCATCCTCATCGGATCCGGTACCCGCGAACATTCAGCTCTGGATTTGGCCCGCGAGTTACTCCGGCAAAACAACGGCAAGCTCGATGCACTGGGCAGATGCCGGCCCGCAGATTTAATGCGCCAAAAGGGTATTGGCCAAGCCAAAGCCGTAACCATTACAGCCGCATTAGAACTGGGCCGCCGCCGCCAACTGCAACCGACCAAGCAACGACCCGCCGTTAAAACCAGTGAAGAAGCCTATAAACTGCTGGCGCCCCTGATGCAAGATGTAAAACGCGAAGTTTTCTATGCCCTTGCTCTTAACAGAGCCTGTAAATTGCTCGCCAAAATTCCCGTCAGTGAGGGCGGTTTACACGCAACGGTTGTAGATCCTCGGGTTCTCTTTCAAAAAGCCCTTGACCACGGGGCCAATTACCTCATCCTGGCTCACAACCACCCTTCCGGCACGCTGGAACCCAGCCATAGCGACATTAAACTCACGCAAAAACTCAAAGCCGCCGGCGAACTGCTCGATATTTTTATCGTCGATCACCTCATCATCACCTCAGAAGGATACTATAGCTTCTCAGATAAAAATCTGATGTAGCTCATCCTTTTCAAATCAACCAGACCGAGAAGATGCCGGGCGTACAAACATGCCGAAACAAAGCGTTTAGTGGCCCAAACCATCCAAGCCACATTTCCTCCCGAAAATGCTTTTGAAAACACTTTGCGGATTATCCGTTCATGAAAACGCCTAATCCGGATAAAACAACCAAAAGGCAACCGGCCTTGTTTTGCTAAGAGTAACATCTACCATTTGATGAGTCGGCCAAATTCCAATGCAAAAATTTTCCAACGGTTATTGGGCTTAACCCGCCCTTATCGCCATGCACTTTGGGCCGGCATCCTGCTGGCCATTTTGTTAGCTCCGGCAGCAGCACTACGCCCCTTGGTCATTCAAAATATGGTAGATCACTACATCTACCAATTTAATTTAGCCGGCATAGAGCGCATGGCTGTTTTGTTGCTGGGGTTGCTGCTGGCTGAAGCGGTGATGAGATACCTTTTCATCTATACTTCCAATTGGCTGGCACAATCCGTGGTTAAAGACTTGCGGGTTAAAGTTTTTGAACACGTAACGCATTTGCGCCTGCGATACTTTGATCAAACACCTATAGGCACCACCACTACCCGCACCATTAACGACGTAGAAACCATTGCCACGGTTTTTTCGCAAGGAGCACTGACCATTGTAGCAGATGTATTTATGGTTATAGCCGCGCTCACCGTCATGTTTGTTTCGAGTTGGCAACTCGCCTGGATTTGTCTGTTGGTTACACCTTTTCTGCTCTTGGCCACCTATTATTTCAAAGAAGGCATCAAAAAAGCTTTTCAGCGGGTAAGGGCCCTGCTTTCCAAGATGAATGCCTTTTTGCAAGAGCACATTTCCGGCATGCGCATCGTGCAAATATTTACAGCTGAAGAACAGGAACTGGAGAAGTTCAAAGCCATCAACCAAGACTACACTCGGGCCAACCTGAAAGCACTCTTTTACTACGCTGTTTTCTTTCCTCTCATTGAGATTTTTTCCGCCATTGCCCTTGGACTAATGCTTTGGTGGGGGGCCCGGGCTGTCCTTCAGCAGCAGGTTTCCTTGGGAGCCTTGGTTGCCTTTCCGCTCTACCTCAACATGCTTTTTCGCCCCATGCGCTTTTTGGCAGACCGCTTTAACACCGTACAAATGGGGCTCATTGCCGCCGGACGAGTTTTCACCTTGCTCGATCGTCAAGAACAAATTCCCAACACGGGAAACCTGCCAGCCGAACAATTGCAGGGAGAAATCGAGTTCAAGCGCGTCAGTTTCGCTTACGACCAGGAAAACTACGTGCTTCGGGAAATCAGCTTTCACGTTCTGCCCGGAGAAACCGTTGCTTTGGTAGGTAGCACAGGTTCGGGAAAAACGACCATCTCCAACCTCTTAATGCGCTTTTACGATGCTTCCGAGGGCCACATTTACCTGGATGGCACCGACATCAAAGCCTATGAACTAAAATCCCTGCGGAGCCGTATGGCCATGGTCTTGCAAGACGTCTTTCTCTTTACCGGTAGCGTTTTTGAAAACATCACCCTGCGCAATCCAGCCATTACACAGGAAGAGGTCGAGCAAGCAGCCCGCATGATCGGTGCCCACGAATTCATCATGCGCTTGCCGAAAGGCTATGATTTCCAAGTCATGGAAAGAGGAGCCCGACTATCGGTAGGTCAGCGACAACTCATTTCTTTTGTGCGGGCTTTGGTCTTTAAACCGGATATTCTCATCTTAGACGAAGCCACTTCATCCATAGATCCTGAAAGTGAAGCCGTCATTCAATATGCCGTAGAAAAGCTCATCGCTAAGCGCACATCCATCATCATTGCTCACCGCCTGTCCACCATTTTACATGCCGACAAAATCTTAGTCATGGAGCAAGGGCGCCTCATAGAGCAAGGCACTCACCAAGAACTCTTGCAAAAAAAGGACGGACACTACAAAAAACTCTACGAAACCCAGTTCGCAGAAGCAACCCAGAAGCTGTAATTTTTTGTTGTATATTTGACCAAATAGCTGAAACCCTATGGCAAAGCAACACAGTACGTTTTTTAACAACAACACCATCTTAGGCTTGATCGCAGCAGCTCTACTATTGATGGTCCTTTTTGTCTTGGCCCGTGGCATTTTTTGGCTGCTCTCTCTTTTAGCCCCTGTCTTTCTCATCGCTACGCTCTTTCTGGACCACAAAGTCTTTTTGAGTTATGGCAAATGGGTAGGCCGATTGTTGAAAAGTAACTTTTTATTTGGCTTGCTCGTCATCGTGCTAACAGTGGTCGGCTACCCCTTGGTTGCTGCTCTGCTTTTCGGCCAAGCCTGGATGAACTGGCAACTACAAAAAGAACCCCAAGAAGAACAAGACCAATACATTGAATTCAAAGAAGCCGAAGAGCTGGAACTAAAACCAACCAAAAAGCAAAAAACGGTTCGAGACTCAGACTTTGACGAGTACGAAGAACTATTTGACTGAGGGATGCGGCAACCAACTCTTCTGCTATGATTGAAATTTGCCCTGTCAAATCTCGCCAAGACCGCAAAGATTTTGTGCGATTCCCCTTTGATCTCTACAAAAACAACAAGTTTTGGGCTCCACCTTTGATGCGCGATGAATTGAGGGCCTTAGACCCTTCCGTCAATCCGGCATTTGACGAAAGTGAAGCCACTTTATTGCTGGCCAAAAAAAACGGCCAAATTGTCGGACGAATTGCAGGCATCATCAACCACTTTGAAAATGACCAAATGGGGCGCCTCCATGCCCGCTTTGGCTGGATCGACTTCATAGACGACCAAAAAGTCAGCAGTGCTTTGTTGCATGCCATTGAAGACTGGGCTCGTCAAAAAGGAATGAAATACCTAAAAGGCCCCGAAGGCTTCACCAATCTCGATCGGGCCGGCATGCTGACCTGGGGCTTTGACAAACCCTCTACTTTCATTACCATTTACAATTATCCGTATTACCCCGAACACATAGAGGCCTTGGGCTACGAAACAGAGGTCAACTGGGTGGAATACGAAATTCCGGTTCCCCAACAAATACCTGAACAGCTCGACCGCATGGCAAAGCTCATACAAAAGCGCTATAACTTAGAGTCTGTTCGCTTGCGCAAAAAAAAGGAACTGCTGGAATATCGAGAAGCATTTGCCGATTTGCTGGTTGACTCTTACAAACACCTGCACGATTTTGTTCCCTTTACCGACCGGCAAATCGCCTGGTATGTAGAACAATTCATAGATGTTCTTGAACCGGACCTCATCTGCTTGCTGAAAGATGCAAAACAATATCCCATCGCATTTGGCATCTCCATGCCCTCCCTAACCAAGGCTGCACAAAAAGCCAAGGGTAAACTCTTTCCTTTCGGCTTCTTCCACTTCCTCAAAGCGCTCAAAGGCCATAACGAACGCGTCGATTTGCTCCTCATCGGCATACGACCGGAATGGCGCAACAAAGGACTTAACGCTCTAATTTTCAAAGAAATGCTGGAGAGATTCATAGCGAGAGGCATGCGCTGGGCCGAATCCAACCCCGAGCTGGAAGACAATCATAATGTACAAAACCTCTGGAAAAAGTACAATCCTCAACTCATTAAAAAAAGGAAAATTTTTATCAAAAAGCTATAAAAACAAGAATCGATCAAAGCTGCAGCAAAAGGGTTCGTCACAAAGACTTATTCACTCTTCTTTGGAAACATGGTATCGACAAGCAGGCGTAACCTTTGTTTGCGCTTTTCGAGACCTGCTCCTTGATGGCGTTCATTATACTGGCCTTTATCTTTCATATTTTCAATGTACTGACGCAAAACGTCCTCACAGCCTTCAAGTTGCGGGTCTTCCACAAACCATGACCTTAGCTGTTCTATATCCGAATACCCTCCCTCTAAAATCCCCACCATAAAAGCTTCAAAAAAGCGATCGCGTTTGCCTTCTTTCCAAAACAAGGCAGCTGATCTGAGGACGTCTTCGGCATAACTGCCAAAAGCCCCCCTGGAAATGTTGTACCTCCGTTCACCCTGGGTTTCATACCCACTGTTTCTGAAAATCAAAAAGTTGTTGATTTGCCCGCAAAGGGCATTCAGATACAAACGCAACTTGCTGTCTAAACAGACCTCTTC
>Ga0256839_1004199_pt1 | contig 14244 bp, 11 predicted proteins | sample 354166metaG_FD_185968 | JGI IMG/M metagenome (GOLD analysis project Ga0256839, IMG submission 185968) | Hydrothermal vent microbial communities from Mid Atlantic Ridge, Atlantic Ocean - 354-166 | ecosystem: Environmental > Aquatic > Marine > Hydrothermal vents | place: Atlantic Ocean: Mid... | reverse complement strand
TACTTTTACGTTTTGCAAAAAGGTTATAAAATTCCAATAATAATACAATCACAGGAAGGACAATAGCAAAGTGATCTATACTAGGATGGAGCAATACAGGGATGTCAAAAGGTAGGTCTATTTTGGGTAGTGTAAGTTCAGGTAATGTCATGGTTATGTCCTTTTTTTTAAATAAAATTGATTATAGCATTAAAGAGGTTTCACTACAACCATAATCACAATAATCATCATAAGTATCGTAGGTACTTCATTGTAAAACCTAAACCATTTTCCACTTTTGTACTGTGGATTTTCTATAAGTTTTTTACGAAGATTTTCCAATGAAAAGTGATATGTAATTAAAAATACTAAAAAAAGAAGTTTGACATGCATCCATCCACCAGATGAAAAAATGCCAGGGTTGAGATATAACATTACCGCACCAGAAAGTATGGTAGCCCACATTGCTGGTGTACCTATAGCTTTGTTGAGTATATATTCTTGTCTCTGCACTACTTTCACAAAACCTTCATTGTCACCATTTTCACTATGATACACGAACAATCTAGGCTGATAAAACAACATTGCCATCCAAGAGATAAAACTCATCACATGAAATGCTAAAATCCAAGAATAATATGCCATATTTTTACTCCATCACTGTAAAATCTTTTTTGCTATACACGACTAATTGTGCTTTCTTATAATACCCTAGATGTGCATAGTGTATCTTTATCTTAGAGCCATTTTTAGGTGTCAATTTTTTCTTTTTAAAATATATGGGTACTTTTTTATCTCCAATATATAAATGGCGTTTTTTATAGATACCTGTTATGCCTGTGATTACTTCATTTTGTTGAAGTGCGTCTAAGCTAGGAGCATGTTTCATATATACACTAGTATCTACTTTTCCCTTCTGCTTTAACTTATATGCCGAAGTTACCTCTTTTAGTCCTTTATAAGTTTTAAGGGCATCTACCAAGAGGTTATATTTATACCCCTCTTTTAGTTTTGTTGCACGACCATAAAGCAGTATTCCTCTACCATTTGGGCTTTGTTTCACTACTGCATTACGTCCACGTTTGAGTACTACAACAACATCTTTTAGTTCTACTTGTCCACGTAAAATTTCTACTTCATATAAATATTCTATGGTCTTGTTTTTTATAATTTTATGAGGTTTTTTACCATCCCTTTTGTATGCTGTAGTATCAAAATACGCATATATAGGCAAATGGTCAGAGTAGCCTTTTGCCATATGTTTACCATTTTTATATCGCCATCTATTGATGTACCCACGTTTAGTAAACAGGTACTTCGCTTTAAAAACCCCAAAAGAGTCATTGACATAGTCTATTCCTTTACCATCAAACATGTGCTTAGGTACTACTATCTGGTCTAAGCTAGATTTTTTACCATAAAACTTATAGCTCCATCGCTTATCTACCTCTAGTTCTTTCCAAAGTGTATAGTGCCATTGTGGTTTTGCATGTGGCATTTCATACTCTTCAATTTTAGTCTTTAAAATGTCAGAAAACCCTGTCTTTCCATCTGTATCATTTATCTTGTCAGTTAAGGTAAGGTAAGCATTGTAGTCTGAGTTAAAGTCACCCAAAATGATGTACTCTTTACTAGGTGGGAGTCTAGCTATACGTGCCTGTAATGCTTTGGCATACTTTATACGCTTACTTTCATAACCTTTATATGCTTTAGACTTCCAATGGTTTACAAACAACTTAAGTGACTTTCCTTGTATATCTACATCCACTTCAAGTATGTTTCTTATACGAGGGGCATCGCTCACTTGTATATCTTTTTGTTTTTTCAGTGGATACTTCGAAAGCAGTGCTACTTGTATAGAAGCACCTTTTTTAGCAGTAATAGCGCTGTACTTATAACCACAGCCTACTTTTTTTAGTCTCGTAATTAGCTGCTTGAAAATATGTTTATTTTCTATCTCTTGAAGTCCGATAATATCTGCATCTATGTCACAGATAACTTCAGCTGTATGGTTGAGTTTTATCTCTACTGTACACTTATTCCAGTTATGTTTCCTTGGGATATACTCTTCATATTCGCTACCTTGAAACGCAGCATCAAAAAGGTTTTGAACATTATACGAAGCAAGTTTGAATGGTTTAGAGAGTACGAACAGGGGAAGTAAAAGAAGTAATAAATAACGCAATAGAGTATCCTAAGTTTTGATACTATTGTAGCAGATTAATGAAATAAGACTATAAAAGTATGCCAAAGTGACATACTTTTTGTAATCGTTTTATGGCTATGTCTATTTGAACATTTTCCCTAACATATCCATGGCACCACTTGCACCACCTACTTGAGCTAACATATCTTCTATCATCGAGCCTTCACCCGTGGTAGCTTGGTCTACTACTTGTGGTAAAGCAACAGCTAATGCCCCTTTAGCTGAGTCTTCAGAGAGTCCTAAAGATGAAGCAAATTCAGAAATTTTGTCTGCACCTAAAAGGTCTGTGATTTGATCCATAGAGATAGGGGAATTCTCACCACCGCCTAACCATGAACCTACGATTTCACCAAGTCCATTTTCACCTAATCCTCCTACTAAAGAACCAAGGTCTAACCCACCCTCTGAGTTACTAAGTAGTCCACCAAGAGCCTCTGTTATGGCACTTGTGTCTAAACCTGTTGTCGCATCATCGCTGTTACCTTGTATAAGTGAAGCACCCGTTTTTAGTAAATCCATTAAATCCATAGTTATATCCTTTAAATTTGAGATACTGTTAGTATAGCTAAAAAGGTTTATGAAAGTTTAATGGCTTTTTCTAACAATACTATCTCTTTTTTATCTATCAACTCTGTTAATGTTCTTTTAAAATTCTTCTTAGACATGCCAAATACTTTTTTAATCTCTTGTGCATCACTCTTATACGTAAAAGGTAAAGTACCCTCTGACTCTTTCAACAGTTGAAGTATTGTACCTTCAAATTCACCTATACTCTCACATTTACCTATGGGTTGTAATGACAAGTCTAACTTAAAATCTTTACGTACCTTTTTGATATACACTTTTTTCTTATCCCCTATACGTAACTCTTCAAAGATTTCATTTGTAAAAAGCATACCTTCATATTTATTGTCAGCTACCACTTTAAAACCTAGTGGCGTTTTGGCTAACACAATGGCTTCAAGTACTTTATTTTGATGTAACCCTTTCATATCACGGTTTATGTATTTACCTATCTTTTGCGTGGCATAGAGCCTATTAGTTTGTCCGTCCAGACATACACGAAGTAAGTACTTTTCCCCTATGGTAAAATGCTCTTTTTGCTGTGAAAGGGGAACAAACAAATCTTTAGGTAAACCCCAGTTCACAAAAGCACCATACTGCTTGTAGTCCACAACAGTAAAGTACCCATATTCTCCTAACTTTGCATGGGGCATTTTAGTAGTCGCCACAGGTCTGTCTTCGCTGTCAGTGTAGACAAAAACATCAAGCAATGAGCCCATAGGCATTTCGTCTTCCATGATGTAAACATTGGGTAATAGTATTTCACTTCCATCTTTAGCTTCTAAAAAGTAACCATAGTCTGTGTCTCTCATGATTTCTAAAGTATTTACTTCGCCTATTTTGATGCTAAGATTATGTGGTTTTGGCATGTGTTATTCCGTTTTTTTCTTTTCATGATGTACTCATGAATATTATGTATAACATTATAGCGTAATTTTTTGCTATAATTCTCAAAAACAATAACCAAGGAACAACTATGCTACCTGATATTTTAACCTCTTCCACCACAACAAGATCTGGTAAAAAAGTAACCAGTCTTGCTTGGTGGGTAACGCTTCTACTCTCTTTAGCTCTTGCCATTGGTACATGGAACCCAACTGAAAATCACTTCATTCACTATATTTCAAATGTAAACGACATACTCTCAGGGTTTAAACCTTTTGCTATACTCATTATGATTGCACTTTGGTTACTGGCTATTAAGTCTATTTTTCAAAGTCTTGGTTTTTTTGGGATGCTTATTACACTCATTATACTTGCTTCTTTTGTTTGGGGTTTACAGCAGTATGATCTTGTGAATGTAGAAGACTTAGACCAACTAGGGTGGGTCATCACTATAGGTATAGGACTACTCATTTGGTTTGGTCTTAATGCGTCTATCATCTGGAAAAGACTAACGGGTGTTTATACTACTGATGCTTCTTCTGAAGACCTTTAATCAAAATAATTATGTAGATATTCGACATACTAAGTTATATTTTGAGAAATATGCTACTTAAACTATCTTGTATTCTATTTTTTATTACTATTATAGGTATGATTTTATTATTTTCTTGTTATGATAATTTCACTCAACAAAGGAATTATTTATGAAAAAAATAGGACTATCACTAGACTACAACAATATCTGTAAAGACTATAATACCGTCTACCTTGACAGAGACAATACAGATAAGGATACCTTTAATTGTATGAATAAAGTAATGTCTTGGTTTAAGCCCTTACTTCTAGAACTCATGGAAGAGTTTGGATATAACCTTTATAGACTTAACCAATCCTCTAAGCTAAAACCTGAAGAAATTGTCCAAAAACGATTCTTTTTTTACTCTTTAGAAAAAGAAATTATTGCTCAAACTTTTATTTTGAAAATGGATGATACTCTTTTTGAAAGCTTAAATGACTGGGCTTCAAGTGATATGCAAAGTCTACTTATACAAAATGATGATGAAGGAGAAGGTATTTATTTTTACTTTATTGAGAACTCTGACATACATCATTGGCTCATAGACAAATTAAAGGCATATACACTAGATGAGGTTCCTTTTAAACAAAGATAATAATAGCTCATAGAAGATTGAGTAAATTTTTACGCCTAAAGGCATGTATTCCTTACGATTAAAGCAAGTTAAAAATCCTAGATGATTAGTTAATAAAAAATAATAATTAAGCACCTATAATTCACCATCTAAATTTGATTGGAAGATATTTTAAAAAAAATATCTAAAAACAAAAGACTTTATTTTGAGTTACTATTAATATTTTAAATCATGTGGATTCTTTGGGCTATACAGAGGGTTTAATTAATACTTTAAGTTGTTTTTTTGTATTATGGTCTAAAATATTTTTCTCAATATCTACTCTGGTAAGATTTGAAATACAAACTTTAAAGAATAAAAGGAATACGTAATTTCAATTTTAAAAATAAGTAAATACTTTCTTGTATGTACTATCATGTCTATATTCATAGCTTGTGGAAATAACAGTAATCAATATTACAGGAGTTATCAACCACCCATAGACGATAATGAAACAAACATAATTGACGATAATGTAACAAACATAATTATAGATACAGACATGCTAACAGATAATGATGATGCAGGAGCCATTTCTGTAGCTCATTCTTTAGCAGCCAAAGGGGAATTGACTATACTCGCCATGATGATTACAGGTATTGACTTAAATCAAAAACGAACCAAACTTGTTAGTGCAATTAATTACTATTATGATAACCCAGATATACCAATTGGTGAGCATAGAGCATCTAAAAATTCTGCACATAGAAAAAATTGGTCTCCATTTAGTTTAGATTATTCAAGGACTGATGCAAATATTTCTAAGTCTTATAATGGTACTTACAGAAATATTGATAACTTCGACTCCGATAATTGTAAAGATAGAGCATATCGAAAAGATACAAAATGTGGGAATCGTTATGATGCTGTTGTATTATATTGTAATATTTTAAATAATCTACCAAATAATAAAAAAGTCACTATCGCAATTATTGGTAATTTTTATAATGTATCAGACCTTTTAAATGAAAAAACAATATGTAATGGAAAAGAGCTTATTGAAAATAAAGTTGATAAACTTGTATGTTCAGGTTGGTTCTCTAAAAGTGATACGCCTGATACTAATTTTGCTGGGGGTCATAATAAAAAGACTTTTAAATCAGCTATACAAGCTACTCAAAATGTATTTAATTTCTGGCCTTCTAAAGTTCCCATTATTATACTTAATGAAGAGGTAGGTAATTTAGAAGGAATGAAAGTAGGAAAATTGTATCAGAAACACAATACCCACTCTCCCATGGCATTTTCATACGCTGTAGATGAAGGGTACACCTATACAGGTGAAAATCATGCAATAGATGATGGTAAATCTATTTGGGATCATACAGTAATCTTATATGTGGCAAGAGGTCTTGAACATAATTCTACAACCTACTGGAGTAAAGTATCAGGAACTGCAACAATACAAAATGATGGTCGAGTTCTTTGGGATGATAATACAGAAGATGCGCATAATCACCATTATCTTAAAAAGAATAATAATGATTATATTAATCTAATGAATACATTGTTTATAAATCTTCAGAAGTTTAATCCACAATATTAACAAAATGTATAGTATTTAATAAGTTAAACTTAGATTTTCCTCTGATAAATCTAGACTATGGCAACTTATGCTATAGTGCAAAATAAATTTAACCTACAAAACTAAAGGAAACACTATGGCATACAATGAACTTACAGCCCAAGAAAAACACGTCATTTTAGACAAGGGAACAGAGCGTTCTTTTACTGGTAAATACTGGAACTATTCTGGGACAGGTACATACATCTGTCGTCAATGTAATGCTGAGCTTTTCCCTTCAGATGCAAAGTTTGACTCGTTTACAGGATGGCCAAGTTTTGATGACACAGTAGAAGGTGCAGTAGAAGAGATAACAGATGCAGACGGAAGTAGAACTGAAATAGTATGTGCAAACTGTAAAGGTCACCTAGGACATGTCTTCAGAGGTGAAGGCATGACCGATAAAAGCACACGTCACTGTGTGAACTCTGTTTCTTTAGATTTTAAACCCAAAGATTAATGGGTTAAAAGTTTACCTCAAATTCAGAGGTAAACACATACTTTGCTTTGGCTTTTAATCGTATAGTAAACTCACGTATAAAAGCATTTTTCTTTTCTACTGAACACACGCCCTTACACGATGTTTTTACCACTATTTTGTCACCATGGGTGGGTATGTTTTCTTTTATTTTGAGAACAAGAGGTTCTTTACCTTGATTACGTACATTATAGGTGGTTTCAACATTACGGTAATGTTTTCTAGCTTCATATTTTGTGATGCTCTTTTCCCCCACTGCGTCAAACAGTGTTCCTATGGTTAAAGTCACATTTTCATCTTCAGGTATATTTCCTATATGTTGTTCTCCTATAAAGTGTGTCTCTTCACTACTGTCTTTTTGGTACATACGTACTACGCCTTTAGGTAAAGACAAACCTAAATTATTGTTCCTAGTATTTTTAAATTGTATCGTATTACTAAATACTAGTTTTTGCTCACCATAACGTTCAAAGTAATTATTGTTGTGCACACCGTATTGGGTATAGGCTATCTCTTTTTTGTCTATGAACCCTATCTGTTTTTGTTGTTTATTTTCTATAGTCTCTCTAAAAGGAATTTTATAAATATGGTAACCTGAAAACGACTCTTCTTGCACTGCCTCCATTGCTGCCATATCCATCATAACTTTGGCTTTATACACTCTTCTTTCTATATTAGGTCGATTTTGTACTTTATTTATATCACCAGCAAGACAAGTAATTTGTGCATTCTTATAGGCTACGCCTGAATTGTTGTTTACCGTTATCCAACCTGTGAGGTCTAAAACATCTTTTTTCAAACTCAGCACATAGTCACTCTTCCATGAGATACCCGTAGCCAAGTACTTCAAGTCTATGCCCAAAGTACCTGCACTTTCAGTCTCCATGTTCCATACTAAACTGGGTTTTGTTATCATGTTTTCAGGTATTTTGGAAAATATCACTTGTGTAGGACGCTCTAGTGTATAGATGTTTGCTTTGCCTGCCTCTTGTATCATCACAGGGCTTACTGAAAGTAGTGTCCCCTCTGAAAGTCTAGGCTCATCACCATTGGTATAAAATGCCACTGTTTTATTGATACTATTTTTTAGCATAGAAGTTAAAGAGATAAGGTCATACATATAGTTCTGAGAATACAAGTTGGTCTTCATCCCCGTAAAAGTCGGCACCACACTCTGCGTAATGACAGAACTAGGCACGCCCTCATACACAAGCTTCTGCTTACCCTGCTTCACCTCAACCTCACGCTTATCGTTTATAAAGGCTCTATTGTCATTATAGATAGTGATTTTAAGATCAGACCCCGTTGAAGGTACAGTAGTGTTTGCCCATAAGTATCCACTAATAAGAAGTGTAGAAAGTAGTATTTTTTGCATCATCATTCCTTGCATTATAGAGACTTAAGTATACAAAAAGATGATTAATAAACCTATTCTATGTTCTTGAGATGCTTAGCAAAGTCCTCAGGAGGGATAAATCCAGTGAGTGACTTCTTCGGCAAGTACTTATTATCTTTCCCAAAGAAGATGATGTTTGGTGTGCCAAAGAGTCCAAACTCTTTTAATAACGCTTTGTCTTCATCACTGTTTGCAGTTAAGTCTACTTTGATGAAGGTAAAGTTTTTGAGCTCTTTTTGTACCCTTACATCAGGAAAAGTAATCTCTTCAAGTTCAGTACATGCAGTACATGAGTCTTTCCCAAAGTCTACTACCACAGGTTTGTCTGAGGCTTTCACTTCTTTCATAAGTCTAGCTACAGAATAACCTAAATGGTCTGATGACTTTGTAGATGTTGACACAGATTGTACTACTGTACCCGTACTAGAAGTAAACTTTCCTAAAGGGTTAAACATAGATTTAGCCCCTGATACTGCACCCACAAATAAAACAATACCGTAAATCAAAAATACCATAGCAAGTAGTTTAAAGAGCTTCATTGCTCCCTCTCCTGCTTTAGACTCAAAGACACCCATGTAAAGTGCTGTACCTAAAAAGAGTAATGACCATAGTATCATGGTAACTCCCCCTGGGAGTATGCGTGAGAGCATAAAGATGGCAAGTGCGAGCATCATCACACCAAATACTTGAGAGACTGCGGTCATCCATCCTCCAGGTTTTGGCATAAATTTACCTGCACCTATACCTACCAAAAGCAATGGCATTCCCATACCCATACTCATTACAAAGAGTGCTGCTCCACCTAGAAGTGCATCGCCCGTTTGAGAGATGAAAATCACTGCACCCGAGATAGGCGCAGCAGTACAAGGGCCTACTATGAGTGCAGATAAAGCTCCCATAATAGCTGTACCTAAGATACCTTTACCTTGTGCTCCATCAGAGGCTTTATTTATTTTTGACTGCCAAGATGATGGAAGTCCTATCTCAAAGTAGCCAAAAAGGGAAAATGCTAAGACGATAAACACACCTGCAAAAACTGTTAATACCCAAGGGTTTTGCATGGCTGCTTGTAAGTCAGCCCCTAGTAAACCTGCCACAAGCCCTACTAGCGTGTAAGTCAGTGCCATGGCTAAGACATAGACTAAAGAAGTAAAAAATGCCTTACCCATGCTTGGCTTTTTACTCTCTCCTTGTTGAGAGATGATGATAGAAGATAAAATGGGTATCATAGGAAAAATACATGGAGTAAGTGAGAGAAGTAGTCCAAATATAAAAAACAAAAAGAGTACAAAAAATGAGCTCTCGTTCACCAAAACATCTACTATCTTACCTGCATTTCCTTCTTTGGCAAATGTAGCGATTTTATCCCACACGCTTAGTTTTTCTCCTTTAAAATTAAATGTTTTTATAATGGGTTGATAACAAATACCTTTGTCTGAGCATCCTAAAAACTCTATGGCTAAAGTATAGTCCCCTTTGACTTGAGCGGTGATGTCAGCTACTGAGATGTTTACAAGTATCTCTTTTTCAAAGACCATATCGCCATCAAAGTCATGCGAGGCAGGTTTTTTTACATTGAGTGTTACCTTTTTAGGAGAGATAATCTTATACTGTAGTGTATCATCGTCATAGACATGAATATGCTCAGCTATGGTTATTTTTGTTTGAATGACATCATCTTTTAATGTTGCTGAGACTTGAAATGCTTCATCTGGTGATAAAAAATTTTGTTTTTTTAAAGCACTCTCAAAACCTGCGGCTAAAAAGAGACTAAAAAAGAGACTCACAAGAAGTAACTTTTTGATGATGTTTTGCATATTTTCTCTCTTTTATTAAAGTTATAATAGTATTCTATTGTAATATTTGTGTATAAGCTGTGTAATACTATCAAAAATCTGTTAATACATCACTAATGAAGGTCTAAGAAATGGCGAACCATCTTAAAAATGAACTCTCTCCCTACCTACAACAACATGCAGACAACCCTGTTGACTGGTACCCTTGGGGTGATGAAGCCTTTTCTAAAGCTTTGAAAGAACATAAGCCTATCTTTCTTAGTATCGGATACAGTTCCTGTCACTGGTGCCACGTCATGGAGCATGAATCATTTGAAAATAAAGCCACTGCCAAAATACTCAACGAACACTTTATTTGCATAAAAGTAGACCGTGAAGAGCGTCCTGATATAGACAGGCATTTTCAAGAAGTCTACCAACTTATGAATGGTCGTGGTGGGGGATGGCCTACTTCTATTTTTTTAACGCAAGAGCTAAAACCTTTTTACTCAGCAACCTACATACCACCAGAGCCAAAATATGGCATGATGAGCTTTCCCTCTCTCTTAGAAGTCATAGCCGATAAATATAAAAATGAAAAAAAACTGCTCACAGAAAAAGCAGATGAAATCTTACGTTTTTTAAATCCAAAAGAAGACAAGATACAAGCAACAAAACTTGACATAAGTATACTCACACGTATATCTGAACATGCAAAAGAACTCTTTGACTCTGAATATGGAGGGTTTAATAAAGCACCTAAGTTTCCTCAAACTTCTACACTTTCTTTACTCTTGGATGTCTATAAACTCACTAGCGATAAAGAGACCCTAAATATGGCACTGTTTACGCTCTCTGCTATGGCAAAAGGTGGTTTGCGTGACTTAGTAGAAGGTGGTTTTTGCAGGTACGCTACAGACAACGAATGGCTGGTGCCTCATTTTGAAAAGATGACCTATGACAATGCTTTACTAAGTGACGTGTATTTACAAGCCTACCATGCAAGTGCCAACACTTTTTATAAAGATATGGCATTTGAGACATTAGACTTTATGCTTGACAAGATGAGTGAGAAATCACTCTTTTATTCTGCATCTGATGCAGACACGGATGGAGAAGAAGGTAAATATTTTGTCTACACTTACGACAAAGCCTTAAGGTCATTTGAAAAGGCTGGCATCCCCCAAAAAGCACATGCCACTCTTGCCAAAGCTTTGCACATCACAAAAGAGGGTAACTTTGAAGGCAAAAACATTGTACGTGTTAACGACCCCACCCATCCGAATATCCCTTACTACAAAGAAGCCTTAGAAACCTTAGCTAAACGTAGAGAAAAACGTACCTATCCTTTCACCGATAAAAAAGTCATTGTCTCTTGGAATGCCATGATGATACAGTCTTTATTTAAAGCTTCACGTGTCGAGGAAAAGTACTTACCGCTTGCCATAGGGTCACTTGATGCACTTTTACAAAGTATGTACGTAAACTCTGAGCTTTATCACTCTACACTACTAGGTAAAACACCTAAAATAAAAGCTTTTTTAGAAGACTATGCCTATCTTACGGAAGCCCTCATAGAAGCCTATAAAAGTACACTGAATGAAGTCTATCTAGTCACTGCACAGAAACTAGCAAACAATGCCATAGAAAAATACTTTGAAAAAGGAAAATGGAAGTTTAGTCGAGGAGAATTTGAAACCAATGCAGACATCTATGACAGTTCTTATCCTTCTTCAGTCTCTACGATGATATCTGCGTTACACTCCATCTCCTCTTTGGTAGATGTGGTCTATAAGAAGTTTGTCTTTAAGACTTTAGAAGTCTACTCTTATGATGTCATGCGTCAACCACTTTCTACACCTCGTATGAGTAAAATGGTACTGCGTTACCTCAAAGATGATGTGATTATCAAAGCCCGTGAAGAGAAACTTAAACCTCACATAGCAGAACTCGATACCCTCCCCCATCCTTTTTCACTCCTTAAAAGTGATACCAACGATGGGTTTATGGTATGTAACTCTAACGCTTGTTTTGGACATGAGAAAGATTTTTCTGGTGTTTTAGACTTATTAGAAAATAGGAAATAGATTTTATTGATAACAACTTTCATTTTTAACTTATTCTAAGTTTTTATTTACTATACTACCCACTAGTTATAGTAAAATGATAACTATTATCATTTTATACAATAAGGAAAGGTTTTGGAAAAAATAGTCATTGCACTTGCAGGTCAACCTAATGTAGGGAAGTCTTCTCTCATTAATGCTATCTCAAATGCTAAGCTAAAAGTAGGTAACTTCTCAGGTGTCACTGTAGATAAAACAGAAGTAGAGTTTACTATCTGTGATGATGTAACCTGTAAAGAGTATGAAGCACATATCATTGACTTACCAGGAGCTTATTCACTCACAGAGTACACCATAGAAGAGAAAGTCACCAAAAGTTTTTTACAATCAGATGAATATGATGTTATCGTTAATGTAGTAGACTCTACCAACCTTCAAAGAAACCTACTTTTCACTACCCAACTACTAGAAATGGGTAAAAAAGTGGTAGTCGCACTCAATATGTCAGATGAAGCCCAAAAAGAGGGTATAGAGATAGATGAAAAACAACTCTCACTTATACTCGGTGTTCCCTGCATCAAAACATCTGCTACTAACAAACTAGGTGCAGAAGCACTAAAACATGCCATAGTAGAAACGTACGAAAGAGATAGAACTTCTGCAAAAGTAGTCTACTCTGACTTTATAGAAGAAGAGATAGAAAACATCGTTACCTTCCTAAAAGAGAAAAATTACAAAGAGTCAACCCTTCGTTTTCGTCATCTTGCAGTCAAACTGCTACAAGAAGATGAAGATGTCTATAAAAGGCTACATGAAGACCCTATTTGGATTGAACTGCTACCAATTGTAAGAGATGGCATACAGCACATTTATGTACATACAAATACTAAAGATTTAGATGAAATCTTTGCTGATGAACACTTTGCTTTTGCCAAAGGTGCAAAAATGGAAGTAATGTCTGTCAAGGGAATGAAAGCAAAAAATCTTACCCAAAAAATAGACAATTTACTCATCAATAATATTTTAGGTATTCCTCTCTTTCTCTTTTTTATGTGGGGTCTATTTCAACTTACCTTTGAATTAGGAAGTATCCCTATGGACTACATCGATGCTACTTTTTCATGGTTAGGGGACCAAGCAAAAATCATATTAGGTGATGGAGAGTTAGGTTCACTTGTGGCTGATGGTATGATCGCAGGCGTGGGTGCAGTCATCATGTTTTTACCTAACATACTCATACTCTTTTTAGGTATTGCACTACTAGAAACCACAGGGTACATGAGCCGAGTGGCATTTTTACTTGATGGGTTTTTCCATAAATTTGGACTCCATGGTAAGAGTTTTATACCATTGGTTACTGGTTTTGGTTGTTCCGTGCCTGCGTACATGGCAGCACGTACACTTAAAAATGAAAAAGACAGACTCATCACTCTCTTTATTATCGGCTTTATGTCTTGTGGGGCGAGACTGCCTATTTATGTATTGTTTGCTGGAGCATTTTTTGCAGGGCAAGATGCAGGAAATATATTGTTTATTATTTACATCTCAGGAGCTATTTTGGGACTCTTGGCAGCCAAAATACTCAAAGTATTTGTCTTTAAAGGCGAAGATGAACCTTTTGTGATGGAGATGCCCAAGTATCGTATGCCTTCACTTAGTCTCATTTGGCACACAGTCTATGGTCAGGCAAAGAGCTACCTAAAAAAAGCGGGTACGTTTATTTTAGGTGCGTCCATACTCATCTGGTTTGCATCTAACTACCCAAAAGTAGATGCACCATCAAATCTTGATACCAACCAAGTCAAACTATATGAGCTTGAAAACTCTTACCTAGGTCAAATAGGACATGCCTCTGAGCCATTTTTTGCCCCACTTGGTATGGACTGGCGTATGGCAGTGGCTTTGGAGACAGGACTTGCGGCAAAAGAAGTAGTTGTTTCTACTCTAGGTGTTCTGTATGCCTTAGGCGATGAGGTAGATGAAAGTAATGAGGGGCTTATAGCACAGATAAAAGCAAACATTCCTTTTGCTTCTGCCATTGCATTCATCGTTTTTGTCATGATTTACCTGCCTTGTTTGGCAGCCTCCATGGTCTTTGCCAAAGAAGCTGGTGGGTGGAAGTACTTGGTCTACTTGTTTTT
>Ga0256839_1004198_pt1 | contig 14246 bp, 10 predicted proteins | sample 354166metaG_FD_185968 | JGI IMG/M metagenome (GOLD analysis project Ga0256839, IMG submission 185968) | Hydrothermal vent microbial communities from Mid Atlantic Ridge, Atlantic Ocean - 354-166 | ecosystem: Environmental > Aquatic > Marine > Hydrothermal vents | place: Atlantic Ocean: Mid... | reverse complement strand
GCTGGAAGACGTGCAGGCGGTCGTGGCCAGACATGGGCGCGACCTGCTGGCATCCACGGTTGGAACGCGGGTATCGCCGGCCTTGGCGCTCGCTGTTGTCATGGTCGAATCGGGCGGTCGTGAAGACGCGACCAGCCCGGCCGGCGCACAAGGGCTGATGCAGTTGATTCCGGCAACCGCCGAGCGTTTCGGCGTGGCAGAGGCCTCTGTCGGCGCTCAGAACATTCGCGGCGGTGTGGCCTACCTTGACTGGCTGATGGAAGAATTCGACGGAGATCCGATCATGGTGCTGGCTGCGTATAATGCCGGAGAGAATGCGGTGCGAACCGCCGGCGGTGTTCCGCCATTTCCCGAAACCCGAAATTATGTGCCGCGCGTTCTGTCTGCGTGGACCGTGGCCAAAAGCCTGTGCGTCACCCCACCGGAGCTGATTTCGGATGGCTGCGTCTTTGGCGTTCAGGAGGCTTTGCGCAGTGACTGATACCAAACCGCTTGTCCTTGATGTCGACGGGACTTTCCTGCGCACCGATATGTTGTTTGAGTGTTTCTGGGCCGGCCTGAGCCGCGCGCCCGTGAAAACGATTGTGGCCTGCATGCGCGGGTTTACCCGCCCGCCGCAACTGAAAAGAGAGCTTGCCGAGATTGCCTGGATCAGAACCGATTTGCTGCCGGTCAACGAGGATCTGAAAGCCCTTGCAGAAGAATGCAGCGCCGCGGGTCGAGAGGTTGTTCTGGCCTCGGCTTCAGACGAGCGCCTCGTTTCGCAACTGGCAGCGGACCATGGCTTGTCGGGGCGGGTCTTTGCGTCGGATGGCAAGACCAACCTGAAGGGCAAGCGAAAGGCACAGGCGCTGGTTGCGGCCTATGGCGAGTTGGGGTTTGACTATGCCGGGAACGAGCGCACCGATCTTGCTATCTGGGATCATGCCGAAAACGCGCTGGTGGTTGGCGCGCATCCGTCAATCGGGCGCGCACTGGCCGACCGGGGCAAGAACACGACACACTATCCGGGTGGATGGACCTTTCGCGATCTTCTGAAAGCTCTGCGCCCGCACCAGTGGGTCAAGAACGTCCTTCTGTTCCTGCCCATGCTCGCCGCCCATGATTTTCGGGCCGAGACCGTCTGGCTGGTCTTGCTGGGCATGGTCGCGTTTTCGGCGGCGGCATCCTCGATATACATCGTGAATGATCTGCTCGATCTCGAAGCCGACAGGCTGCATGCCACCAAACACAAGCGCCCCTTCGCCAGCGGAAGGGTTCCGATCCGGGTCGGGATGGTTGCCTATGTCATCCTGACGTTGGTCGCACTGGGCATTGGCGTCTTGCTCGGGCCGGCCTTTCTGCTGGTGGTCGTGACCTACATGCTGTTGTCGCTTGCCTATTCTCTGCGCCTGAAACGGATGCGCTGGATCGACATCGCAACCCTTGCCACGCTTTATACATTGCGGGTGGTCGCAGGGGCTGCGGCAAGCCGGGTCGACGTTTCGATCTACATGCTGATCTTCATCTTTCCGGTTTTCATCACCCTGGGGTGCGTAAAGCGGCTGACAGAGCTCAGTCTGGCGACAACAGACGAGCGGCTGCCGGGGCGCGGCTATGCGCGGGCAGATCGCTCGGACCTGCGCAATGTTGCCGTTCTGGGCACCGTCGGGGCGTTGGTGATATTCTTCCTGTATACCTTGTCCGACCAGGCGCGCGAGCTCTATCCGACACGTTGGATACTCTGGCTTGCACTCATTCCCATTGGCATGTGGCTGCTGCGCATGCTGCGTCTGGGATATTTCGGCAAGCAGGACTATGACCCGATCGTCTTTGCGATGCGCGACAAGCGTGGCATCGGGCTGCTGCTGATTACCCTGTCGCTGATGTTCTATGCGGCCGGGCTTTGGCAGGAATGGCTTGCCGCCCTGACACGCTGAGCCGGCTTGCTGATCCGGCCTGCGCGCGCTAGCACTTTGGCATGGAAGAACACGACCTGCCCCTGTCAGGCATCCGGGTGCTGGACATCGCGACCTACATCGCCGGTCCGACCTGCGCGGCATTGCTGGGCGAATTCGGCGCCGATGTCATCAAGATCGAAAAACCGGATGGGGGCGATCCGCTGCGCCGGCTTGGAACGCCCGCGCCGGAAAACCAGGGCTCACTCTTGTGGCTGAACGAGGCGCGCAACAAACGATCGGTAACGCTTGACCTGAAACGCGAAGAGGGGGCTGAACTGTTTCGCCGGCTGGCGGAGGGCGCGGATGTCATTTGTGAGAACTTTCGCCCCGGAACGCTGGAGCGGTGGGGGCTGGGCTATGACGTTCTGAAAGCGCGCAACAAGGCGCTGGTTCTGCTGCGCGTATCGGGTTTCGGCCAGACCGGCCCTTACCGCGACCGTCCCGGTTTTGCGCGTATCGCGCATGCCGTGGGCGGGCTCAGCCACCTGACGGGCATGCCCGACGGGCCACCGCTGACGCCGGGTTCAACCTCGCTTGCCGACTATATGTCGGGGCTCTACGGCGTTGTCGGTATACTCATGGCGCTGCGCCAGCGCGACAAGACGGGTGAGGGGCAGGTGGTCGACGTGGCGCTGTATGAGTCGGTTTTCCGCGCGCTGGATGAACTGGCACCGGCCCGCGCCCTGACCGGCAAGGTGCGCGCGCGTCAGGGGATCGGCACCGTAAACGCTTGCCCGCATGGGCATTTTTCCTGCGCTGATGGCAAATGGCTGGCCATCGCCTGCACCAATGACCGGATGTTTGCCCGGCTTGCAAATGTCATGGGGATGCCTGAACTGGCGCAAGACAGCCGTTTCGGCCGCCTGGAGGCCCGGTTGGCGGCCCAACCGGAAGTCGATGCCACGGTTCAGGAATGGGTCGGCGCGCGAAACCGTGAAGATGTGGTTCTGGCCTGCGAGCGCGGCGGCGTTCCTTGCGGGCCTGTGCTCGATATTTCCGATATCCTTTCCGACCCGCACTACGCGGCGCGTGAAACCCTGCAGGACATGCCCGTCGCAGGCGCCGGAAACCTGCCCTTTCCTGCGCCATTGCCGCGCCTGTCGGAAACGCCCGGGAAATTGCGCCATCTTGGCCCGACGCTGGGAGACGCCAACAAAGACGTGTTCATCGGAGAGCTTGGCCTGAGCGCGGCAGAGTTTGACGGGCTGAAACGCGCCGGGGTCATCTGACGCCCGGCTTGGCGGATGCCTCAGACTGACAGCTTCTTGAAAATGAATTCGGGGACCGAGCGGATGATCAACATGATCCAGCGCCAGAAAAACGGTGTGTAGATCACGTTTTTGCGCTTGGCGACGGCTTTCAGGATATCGTCGGCGACCTTTTCGGGCGTTGCGACCAGAAACATGCCCTCAAGGCCCCAGGTCATGGCGGTGTCGACAAAGCCGGGCTTGACCGTCACGACATGGCCGCCGGCGCGCGTCAGGCGGTTGCGCAGGCCGGACAGATAGGTGTGAAAACCGGCCTTGGCGGCGCCGTAGACATAGTTCCCGATCCGCCCACGGTCGCCGGCGACAGACCCCACGCCAACCACCGTGCCGCTGCCCCGCGCTTCCATGATCGGGGCAAGCATCTGCAGGAACCGCGCCGGTCCCGCGAAGCTGTCGGTGATCACCCCATCTACCAGCGATGGGTCGGCATCGATCGCGCTTTGGTCGGGCATGCTTCCGACGAAGACGGCGGCGTTGATCGTGCCGTCTTCGCGTTCGGCCCGGCGAATGACGGCGCCAAACGTCTCTGGCTGCCGGGCGTCAAAGCGCACGACCTCGGCCACCGGCGAACCCTTGGCGCGGCAGTCGGCCGCGGTGCGCTTCATGTCATCCATGTCGCGCCCCGCCAGAACCAGGCGGGCACCGTCGTCTGCCAGCTTTCGCGCGAATGCGCGCGCCATCGATGATGTCGCGCCGAGTATGATCCAGGTTTCGCTCATGATGTTTCTCTCAGTTTCAGGCGTCGCACCAGATCGGTCGCCAGTTTGCCATCCGGGTCGGCTTTCTGAACGGCGCGCAACCATTTGTCGTGTTCGGGATACATTTCGCGCATATTGTCAGGGCCGGCCAGCGCGTCTTTTGCAAAGTAGATGCGCCCGCCTGCGTCCGCTGTCATCTGCTCCAGTTCTGCAATCAGCAAAACGGCTGCGGCCCGGTTCGGGAAGTCGACGGCAAGCGTGTACCCTTCCATCGGGAACGACATGTAGCCGGCGCGCCCGTTGCCCATGCGTTTGAGCACGGCCAACGGCGATGCCAGCCCCGAGTTTGCAATTCTTTCAAGCATGCGCCTCAACTGGTCGCTCTGGTCGATGGGAACGACGCATTGAAACTGGTGAAATCCGCGTTTCCCGTAGAGGCGGTTCCAGTTGTGGATCTTGTCGAGCGGGAAAAACGGCGCCGTGATCGGTTTGACAGTTGTGCGTCCGCCTGCCGGCACGCGCCTGAAATAGGCTGCATTGAAGGCCCGCACGACCGGGGCGGAAAGCGCCCAGTTCGGAGCGTTGAACGGCACTTCCCGGGCCCTGCCGCCGCTGGGGGAAATGCCCGAGGTGATTTCGCCTTCTTCCAGAATGCCGCGCCCGAGCGCCGCGCCGCGGGCTGTCGCGTCGATCCAGCCGACGGTATATTCGGAACGCGCGCTGTCGAGGGCTGCAATGAATTCATCCCAGCCGTCGATGCGCCGTTCGGTCAGGACCATCATGTCACCCTTGCAGGGCATCATGCGGATCTTCGCGCTGGCGATCAGCCCGGTCTGGCCCAATCCACCGACGGTTGCCCGAAAAAGATCGGCATTGCGTTGCGGGCTGACGGTCTTGCGGCGGCCATTTTGCAGCAGCGTGATTTCTTCGACATGCTGGCCGAAAGAGCCGACGACATGGTGATTTTTTCCGTGGACATCATTGGCAATACAGCCGCCGATTGTCGCAAACCCCGTTCCCGGCATGACGGGCGGGATCCAGCCCCTGGCCGCAAACGAGATGCCCAGATCACCGATGTTCACACCGGACTCGACCTCAACAATGCCGGTCTCCGGGTCAAAACCGATCACGCGATCCATGCGCGTCATGTCAATGGCGCGCCCGCCATCGTTCAGGGCCGCATCACCATAGGATCGCAGATTGCCGATGGCCGGGGCAGGGCTTTCGGCTGAAAGCGTGGTCAGGGCCGACGCCCTTTCGGGGCGCGCCACCTCGCCCCGGGCCCGCAACGCGCGGCCCCAACCCCAATACTCAGTTTTTTTCCAGCGCATCGCGAACCTTCTTTGAATGTCGTTCGGCCAACGGAAAAACCGCAAGCCCGATAAGAATTGCAAACCACAGGGTCGTGGCGCGAATGATCACCGTGGCTGCCAGCCCGGTTTCAAGCGGTACACCTTCAAGGACCAAAAGGGCAACCATTGCCGCTTCGGCCCCGCCAACACCGCCCGGCGCGCCGGTAAGGCCGCCGGCCAGCGTGGCAAAGATGAATATCGCGGCCGCCGTGGCCAATGAAATGTCGGTGCCAAGCCAGCCGAGCAGCAAATGGAACGCATAGGCCTCGGCGAACCAGCCAGCCGCGCCGATCAGTGCAGCGACCGCCAGAATGCCAGGCCCGGAAAACTGCGCGAGGGAACGGGCGGCGCTTCGCACGCGGGCAAACAGCCGGGGCCACCTGCCGGTGATTCGATATCCGGCATTTGCCAGGGCGGCCAGCAGGCTCGGACGTGTCGCCACCAGCGCCGCAACGATGGCCGCAAAGGTGACGGGCAACGCTCCGGTGATGCCCCTCGCGGAAAACCCGACCCCAATTCCAAGAATGACCGCCATCGCGGCCAGATCCGAGGCGCGATCCACAAGAACCAGCGGCGCGGTTCGCGCAAACGTCCAGCCTGTCTCCCGATGCAACCAACGCATGCGGATCAGTTCGCCGACACGGCCCGGCGTGACTGTCATCGCAAACCCGCCAAGATAGTGCCTCAGGTCCTGGATCAACCCGGTGTTCATCCCGAGGCGCCGTGCAAAGATATGCCAGCGCACACCCCGAAACAGGTAGTTGACCAGGGAAAGCAGCAACAGGATGGAAATCTGTTGCCAGCCAACACGCCGAAGCTGTTCCAGCGTTTCCCGCCATCCGGTCGCGAGGGCCAGCCCAAGCAACCCCGCGGCCAGAGCCAGCAGGATAACGGCCATCACAAGCCTGTCGCGGCCCCGCTTCATGTCGGCGCCAGGCGCTTGTGATGGGTCTGGATGTGTTCTGCTCATGCTCATTGGGGGCCTGCTAGCGACCGAATTGGGCGATAATATGATGCCGTTTCCGAAATCGGAACAGTATTCTCGGGCAAGTTCAATTCCGACCAGGTCCGCCGGAATTCGGCAGGCCTGCCGCCCGGCATGTATTCACACGAGCGCGGCCTCTGTTGCGGCCTCGATGTCTTCGCGGCTGACGCCCGGCGCGAGTTCAACCACATGCAGGCCCTTGTGCACCACATCCAGCACGCCGAGATTGGTGATGATGCGGTCAACAACCCCTTTGCCGGTCAGTGGAAGTGAGCACTGCCTGAGGATCTTCGACTGCCCGTGCTTGTTGGTGTGATCCATGACCACCACGACACGGCCAACCCCGGCTACAAGATCCATCGCACCGCCCATGCCCTTGACCAGTTTGCCGGGGATCATCCAGTTCGCGAGGTCGCCGTGTTCCGACACCTCCATCGCGCCAAGGATTGCCATAGCGATCTTGCCGCCGCGGATCATGCCGAAACTCATCGCGCTGTCGAAATATGCAGTGTGCGGCAATTCCGTGATCGTCTGTTTTCCGGCGTTGATCAGGTCGGGATCGACCTCGTCTTCAGTGGGGAAGGGGCCCATGCCCAGCATGCCGTTTTCCGACTGCAAAGTAACGTGGATGCCGTCTGGAATGTAGTTGGAAACCAGGGTCGGAATGCCGATGCCAAGGTTTACATACATGCCATCTTCCAGTTCGCGCGCAGCGCGGGCGGCCATTTCGTTTCTGTCCCACGGCATGGCTCAGCCCTCCCTCACGGTGCGTTGTTCGATGCGCTTTTCATGCTCGCCCTGAATGAGGCGGTGCACATAGATGCCAGGCAAGTGGATGGCGTCCCCGTCCAGTGATCCCGCGGGCACGATTTCTTCGACCTCGGCAACACAGACGCGTCCACACATGGCGGCCGGCGGGTTGAAGTTCCGGGCGGTCTTGCGAAAGATCAGGTTGCCTGTTTCATCCGCCTTCCAGGCCTTCACAATGGAAAGATCGGCGACAATTGCACGTTCCAAGATGTAGGTTTCTCCGTCGAAATCCTTGTGCTCCTTGCCCTCGGCGATCACGGTTCCGACCCCGGTCCTGGTGTAAAACCCCGGGATCCCGGCACCACCCGCCCGCATCCTTTCGGCCAGCGTGCCCTGCGGGTTGAACTCCAGTTCCAGTTCACCGCTCAGATACTGGCGCATGAATTCGGCGTTTTCGCCCACATAGGACGAGATCATTTTCTTCACCTGTCGGGTTTGCAGCAAAATTCCGATGCCGAAATCGTCGACTCCGGCATTGTTGGATGCAAACGTAAGGTCTTTGGCGCCATGTTCCTTGATTGCATTCAGCAACAGCTCTGGAATACCGCAAAGCCCGAACCCGCCTGCGGCAATGAAAATACCGTCATGCAAAAGGCCTTCGAGCGCTTCTTCGGCTGAGGGATATATCTTTTTCATGGGCCGCCCCGGGACGTTGTTGAACCTGCTACGGGTTGTGTCCGGGGCGCACGAAAGAGTCAATTGCATGCAGCGCGTTTGTTCGGCCCGGCGGGCGGCGCGCCCTGTCCGGGGCGCGGGGGCTCGTGTGCGATCTCCCGGTTTCGAAACCGTGCAGGCCTGAAACGCTATTTCGCCGCGGATTTGGTCGCGGCTTTGGCCTTGGTTTTCCCCTTGGCCTTCGGTTTGGCTGTCTTGCGCGGCTTCTTGGCTGCCGTTTTGCGCCGCCCACCCTTCTTGGCGGCTTTTTCGGCGATCAGTTGCACGGCCATTTCCATTGTAACATCGCCCGGATCGACATCCTTGGGCAAGGTGGCATTGACCTTTTGCCATTTCACATATGGGCCATAACGCCCATCCATGACATTGACGGGCCCGCCTTCTTCCGGGTGTTCACCCAGTTCTTTCAATGGCTTGGCCGCCGCCCGCCCGCCGCCGCGTGTGGCCAGCTTTTCGGCCAGGACCTCGACGGCCCGATTCATTCCGATGGTAAAAACCTCGTCGACGTCCTGCAGGTTCGCATAGAGCCGCCCGTGTTTCACGAACGGTCCATAGCGCCCGATACCGGCTTCGATCATTTCTCCGTCTTCCGGATGCGGCCCGATTTCGCGCGGCAGCGACAGAAGCATGAGCGCCTTTTCAAGGTCGATATCCTCGGGTGCCCACCCCTTGGGCAGGCTGGCGCGGGGCGGCTTGGGTTGTTCTTCGGTCGGCTCTCCACGCTGCACATAGGGGCCGAAACGCCCGATGCGCAGGGTAATTTCGTCGCCATTGTCGACGCCAAGAACCTTGCCATCCAGCTCATTGTCGCCTTCCGAACCGTTCGGGGCGCCAAGCGGGCGCGTATAGCGACATTCCGGGTAGTTCGAGCATCCGATGAAGGCACCGCCCGCCCGTGACGTCTTCAGGCCCAGCCGACCGCTGCCGCATTTCTTGCACAGGCGTGGGTCCGAGCCGTCTTCGGTTGGCGGGAAAATATGCGGTTCAAGAACTTCTTCAATCTTGTCAAGCACTTCGCGGATTCGAAGGTCGGAAGTTTCGGCCACGGCTGCCGAAAAATCCCGCCAGAAAGCGCTCAGGACGTCCTTGTATTCGCGATTTCCCGCCGAGATGTCGTCAAGCTGATCTTCCAGATCGGCGGTGAAATTATAGCCGACATACTTGCGGAAATAGTTGGTCAGAAAAGCCGTCACCAAGCGGCCCTTGTCCTCGGGAACCAGCCGGTTCTTGTCCTTGAGGACATAGCCCCGGTCCTGGATCGTGGTGATCACGCTGGCATAGGTTGAAGGACGTCCGATCCCCAGTTCTTCCATCCGCTTCACCAGCGTGGCTTCGGTGAAGCGCGGTGGCGGTTGGGTGAAGTGCTGCTCTGGAACAATGTCCTTCTTTTCAACAGGTTCGCCTTCGGCAATCTGTGGCAGGCGCTTGTCGTCTTCATCCACGACCACGTCATCGCGGCCTTCTTCATAGACCCGCATGAAACCATCAAACAACATGACCTGCCCGGTTGCGCGCAGGCCGACCTGACCATCCTGGCTGGCGATATCGACAGTCGTTCGTTCCATCCGTGCCGCCGCCATCTGGCTTGCGATGGTGCGCTTCCAGATCAGATCGTAGAGTTTTCGTTGGTCGGCATCCATCACTTTCAGTTTTGACGCGTCGCGGGCCAAGTCCGTGGGGCGGATACATTCATGCGCTTCCTGCGCATTCTTGGCCTTGTTTTTGTACATGCGCGGGGATTTCGGCACATAGGCGTCGCCCCACCGGTCCTTGATCGCATCGCGGGCGGCCATCACCGCCTCTGGGGCCATGTCGATGCCGTCGGTTCGCATGTAGGTGATATAGCCCGCCTCATAAAGGCGTTGCGCCGTGCTCATTGTCTGGCGGGCACCAAACCCGAACTTGCGACTGGCTTCCTGCTGCAGTGTCGAAGTCATGAATGGCGCCGATGGGTTTCGGGTGGCGGGTTTGGCCTCGACCGAAGTGACAGCCAGGTCGCGGCTGGATATTGCCTGCGCGGCCAGTTCTGCCTTGGTCTGGTTCTCAATATCGAACTTTTCGAGCTTCTTGCCGGCATAATTGACCAGCCGGGCTTCGAAGGTTTGACCGCGCGGCGTTTGCAGGACAGCCTTTACAGTCCAGTATTCGCGCGGGCGAAAAGCCTCGATTTCCATTTCGCGTTCCACGATCAGGCGAAGGCAGACCGATTGCACGCGCCCGGCCGATTTGGCACCAGGCAATTTGCGCCACAGAACTGGCGACAGCGTGAAGCCGACCAGATAGTCCAGCGCCCGGCGGGCCAGATAGGCTTCGACCAGGGCTGTGTCGACTTGCCGGGGTTCCTCCATGGCCCTGGTCACCGCAGATTTGGTTATGGCATTGAACACCACACGGCTGACAGGCGTGTCTTTCTTGATTGCCTTGCGGTTTTTCAGCGCTTCCTCAAGATGCCAGCTGATCGCTTCGCCCTCACGATCGGGGTCGGTCGCGAGAATAAGCTCATTGTCGTTTTTCAACGCGTCTGCAATGGCTTTCACATGTTTGCGGCTGTCGGGGCCGATCTCCCACTTCATTTCAAAATCATGCTCGGGGTCCACCGACCCGTCCTTGGGCGGAAGGTCGCGAACATGCCCGTAGGACGCCAGAACAGTGTAGTCATCCCCAAGATACTTGTTGATTGTCTTGGCTTTGGCCGGTGATTCGACAACGACGACGGGCATGCAATTCCTTTCGACTCAACAGACGGCCTGATGGCGCGCGAAGATGTGGGGGATATGGGGCGCTTGTCAATGGATGCAAATTACCATCTGCCCGCGGCTCGGTATTAGCGCGGGCAGAATGGGTTTGATACTGCCGGTGCACTGTTGTTGTCGATTGTGCCCGATGCCAAACATGTCCGCCATGGCCCCCGCATTGTCAGCCGGAAACCGTCGGACCATTCAAACGGCTTTGCTCAGCATCCCGCCGGGCTGTCGGGTGATCTTGCCCTCGAGCTCCAGGTTCAAGAGTGCCGGGGCCAGTTCCGGTGATCTGACATTGAGGTCTCGGATCAACTGGTCTTCGCTGATCGGGCTTGGGCTGAGCCGGTTCAGGATGTCCCGGTGCAGGTTTGCAGCCACCCGCAGATCGGATGTGGCGCGTCTGTTCGATGGCATTTTTGCCACATCGGGTTCTGCCGGCGTCCGTGCGGTCGATGGCTCATGGGTGAGGGCCAGCTCTTCGGCAGGGGGCAGTTCCTGGTTGGGTGTCGGCCTGTGTCCAAGCGCTTCTATCACGTCATCTGATCCGCGCACCAGCGTTGCGCCATCGCGTATCAGGTGGTTGCAGCCCGTGGCCCGGCCGTCAAAGGGGTGGCCGGGCACTGCCAGGACTTCCCGCCCTTGATCAAGAGCTGCCCGCGCGGTGATCAGGCTGCCGGACCGCGCGGCGGCCTCAATGACAACCACGCCACGGCAAAGCCCCGACACGATTCGGTTTCTTTGCGGGAAATGGCGGGCAATCGGCCGCAATCCCATTGGTTGCTCGGAAATTCGCAAGCCCTTTTCGGCAATTTCCTGTGCGAGTGTCGCGTTTTCGGCCGGATAGATCACGTCGACACCGCCAGCCATGACGGCGACCGTTCCGCCATCCAGCGCGCCCATGTGGGCAGCGGTATCAATGCCTCTTGCAAGGCCGGAAACGATGGCAATGCCCGCCGCACTCAGGTCTTTGGCCAGCTTTCGGGCCATGCGCGTGCCCAGGCTGGATGCGTTTCTCGCGCCAACCAGGGCCAGCAAGGGGCGCCTGAGAAGGGCGGTGTCGCCCAGGGTCCACAGGATTGGCGGCGCATCGGGAAGGCTTGCCAGGATGTCCGGGTAGTCCCGGTTTCCGATGAACAACAGCCTGGCACCAGCCAGTTTTCCGGCGCGCAGTTCGGCGCGAACCTGTTCTTCGGAGCAAATTTCGTAGTTCTTGACACCCGCCGCCCGGGCGATCGCCGGCAGTTCTTGCAACGCGGCCTTGGCCGAGCCGTGTTCTGCCAACAACCTGTGAAAAGTCGAGGGCCCTACGCGACGTGATCGCAAGAGACGGAGCCAATCAAACCAATCTTCCTCGTGGTGGGGTGGGGTGAGGGGGGTGGGGGAAGGGATTAGATCCTTGGCCATGGTTGATTCCGTCTCTTGCTGGAATCACTTTGCGTCGGCATTGGTTAATAGCCGGTGAACAGGACTCAATTTGTGTCGGGCGTCAGGTTCTTGCGCAGAACAAGGCAGGCCAGTTCATATGGCTGGTCGAGCGTTTCCAGCAAGGCCGGTTCAATTTCGTCGCCCACCCAGCCGAGCCGATTGTAGAAGGCGACGGCGCGCCGGTTTTCGGGCACAACGTGCAAAAACGCGTCTGAGACGCCCTGTTCTTGCAGGCGAAGTTCTGCATCTGCCATCAATTTGGCGGCCACACCACGGCCGCGATGGTCGCGTTCGACATAGAACTGGAACAACTCGTCGGCCCGGAGCATATGAAATCCGGCCACTGTGCCATCGACCCTGGCAACGCGCGTGTATCCCAGATTTTTTTCCAGCCGGGCGCGAAAGCTCTCCGGCGTCCGCTGCGCGCAAAGCTCATCGGGAACGTGGGCGGAATGGGCATCGTGCCAGCCCTGATGCCAGATCGGAACCAATGCTGGAATATCTGCGGTTGTCGCCGGCCCGATCACGACGTCCAGACCATTTGACCCGGAATCCGGCACCGCCTTTTCGCGCCTTTTCTGGCGCAGCTTCAGGCCGCGTGAGACGGCTCCGGTCCGGCTTATGACCCCCTGGCGCACCAGTTCGGCATGCAAGGACCGGGCCGCATGATCGCTGACATTCAAGATGCTCTTGAGCATCGCAGGCGTGCAGGTCTGATGCAGTTTCATCAGGTATTCAGCCCAGCCATAGGCGCCGGCGGGTACAACGACGCCGGTGGCCGCAGCCGGCCCTGTAGCGGCGACAGCGGTTCTTGCGGGCAGGGCCGGGGTGGCAATCAGCGCTGCGAGGCGCTGGGAAAACTGGCGTCTGTTCATGGCTCTGCACCTGTCCGGGCAGCGGGTGGAAATCCAGCCGGCTCCGTTTCGCTTGCTGTCGGGGGCATCCTCAGGCCGCCGATCCGCCAACCGTCAGCCCGCCGATCAACAGCGTCGGCTGGCCCACGCCAACCGGAACCGACTGGCCGGACTTGCCGCAGGTGCCGATGCCGGGGTCCATCGCCATGTCGTTGCCGATCGCGCGAACCTGTTTCATCGCGGTCGCGCCATCGCCGATCAGGGTTGCTCCCTTGACCGGATCGCCGATCTTGCCGTCCTTGACCCGGTAGGCCTCGGTGCAGGAGAACACGAACTTCCCGTTGGTGATGTCGACCTGCCCGCCGCCGAACCCCACAGCGTAAATGCCGTCCTTCAGCTCGGCCACAACGTCTTCGCGGTTCGCTGTGCCGGCCAGCATCATGGTGTTTGTCATGCGCGGCATCGGGGTGTGGGCATAGCTTTCGCGCCGTCCGTTGCCGGTCGGCTCCACGCCCATCAGGCGGGCATTCTGCCTGTCCTGCATGAACCCGACCAGAATGCCGTCTTCGATCAGGACATTGCGCCGCGACGGCGTGCCCTCATCGTCGACAGAGATCGACCCGCGTCGGTCCGGGATTGTCCCGTCATCGACGATGGTCACGCCCCTGGCGGCTACGCGCTGTCCCAATAGCCCCGAAAACACCGATGTTTTCTTGCGGTTGAAATCGCCTTCCAGGCCATGCCCGACGGCTTCGTGCAACAAGATGCCGGGCCAGCCCGAGCCCAGAACCACATCCATCACCCCCGCCGGGGCGGGGACGGCGCGCAAATTCACCAGAGCAATACGCAAGGCTTCCCTGGCGGACGCCTTCCAATGCTCGGGGTCGATCAATGCGCCCAGCCCGAAACGCCCGCCCGAGCCGTGGCTGCCCGATTCCCGACGCCCGTTTTCTTCGACGATGACCGAGACGTTCAGCCGTGTCATCGGGCGGGCATCGCGCACCAATGTGCCCTCGGGCCGCAGGATTTCGACCTCTTGCATCGAGGCCGCAACCGTTGCCGAGACCTGGACGACGCGATTGTCCTGCTCGCGCAGGAATGCGTCGATCTCGCGCAGAAGGTCGACCTTGACGGAAAACTCGGACTCGGAAATCGGGTCCTGGTCGGTATACAGCCTGCGGTTCGTGGGCGTCGGGCCCGCCGCGATCGTGCCGCCGCCGCTGCCAACGGCAAGGCGGGCGGTCGCAACGGCGCGTTTCAGGGCCTGTTCGCTGATTTCGGTCGAATGGGCATAGCCTGCGGTCTCGGCCCGCACGGCGCGCAGCCCGAATCCTTCCGAGGCATCGTAGCTGGCTGTCTTGATCCGGCCGTCATCGAAAACCAGAACTTCGCTGCGGCGGCGCTCAATGAACAGCTCACCATCGTCGGCCCCGTCTGTCGCCTCGCGCAAACGCGCAAGCGCCGTGTCCTGATCAAGCAGGGTATCGAACGGGCGAAA
>Ga0256839_1004197_pt1 | contig 14246 bp, 13 predicted proteins | sample 354166metaG_FD_185968 | JGI IMG/M metagenome (GOLD analysis project Ga0256839, IMG submission 185968) | Hydrothermal vent microbial communities from Mid Atlantic Ridge, Atlantic Ocean - 354-166 | ecosystem: Environmental > Aquatic > Marine > Hydrothermal vents | place: Atlantic Ocean: Mid... | reverse complement strand
CAGAGGTTTGGGCAACCCTTTCCCGTTCCTAGCGGAAGAGGCTGGAGATGGACTGATGCTCAAAGCAGCGGCGGATGGCCTCGGCAAAGAGGGAGGCGGTGGAGTGTTGGATGATCTTGGGGATCTGCTTCTCCTCGGATAGGGGGATGGTGTCGGTGACGTGGACCTCGGTGATCAGGGAGTGGTCGGAGAGGCGGGTGATGGCCGGGCCGCTAAAGAGGCCGTGGGTGGCAAAGACGTAGACCTCCTCTACCCCCCGCTCGCCCAGGGCGTCGGCTGCCCCCACCACCGAGCCGGCGGTGTCAATCATGTCGTCCACCAGGATGGCCACCCGGCCCTTGACCTCGCCGATCACCTCCAACACCTCGCTCACATTGGGCTTGGGACGCTGCTTGGCCACGATGGCCAGGTCGCAGTTGAGCTTGGAGGAGACCCGGCTGGCCCGTGCCACCCCGTTCACATCGGGGCTCACGATGACGATCTCGTCGTGGCTGAGCCCCTTCTGGGCGAGGATTTCCTTCTCAATTACCTCAATAAACAGGTTCTGGGCGGTAAGGTGGTCAACCGGGAAGTTGAAGAAGCCCTGGATGGCGGGGGAGTGGAGGTCCATGGAGAGGACCCGGTCGGCCCCTGCCGCCTCAATCAAATTGGCCACCAGCCGGGCGCTGATGGGCTCGCGGGGGGCAACCTTCTTGTCCTGGCGGGCGTAGCCGTAGTAGGGGATGACCAGGTTGATCTGGCGGGCAGAGGCCCGGCGCAGGGCGTCCACCATGATGAGCAGCTCCATCAGGTTTTCGTTTACCGGCGGGCAGGTGGACTGGACCACGAAGACGTCCAGCCCACGGATGCTCTCGTTTATGGTCACCTGGATCTCCCCGTCGGAAAACCTGCCCACCTCCAGGGCACCCAGCTCAGTATCCAGCTCACGGCAGATGGAGCGGGCGAGATCGGGGTTGGCGTTGCCAGCGACGATCCTAAGCTCGCGCATGCTGGGAATCGGCATCACCTGCTCTCCCTCCCGGCCCCATTATATGGGCCGGAGTGAGGAGGGATCATCCGGCGGTTGACCTGCCTGCCGGCAGGGAGAAGGGACGCTCCCGGGCGATGTAAAAGCTCAGCACCTCAAGGTGGGAAACCAGGTCCACGTTGAGCAGGTGGATGTGGCCGGGGACCTGCAGGCGGACGGGAGAAAAGTTGAGAATGCCCTTTACCCCTCCCACCACCATGAGATCTCCCACAAACTGGGCGGCCATGGCGGGAACGGTGATGATGCCCAGCTCCACCGGCGGGTCGGCCGAACGCAGGTAGTCCACCAGCTCACCCACCGGCCTAACCTGGTGTCCATTGAAGCGGGTGCCTATCTTGCGTGGACTTGAGTCAAACACTGCCGAAAGCTTGAAGCCCTCGCGGGCAAACCCGTAGTAGCGGACCAGTGCCCGGCCCAGGTTGCCCACCCCAACCAGGACGGCGTAGTGGTCGCGGTTGAGGTCCAGGATCTCCCTTAACACGGCGATGAGGTCGCCTACCGGGTAGCCAAAGCCGCGTACCCCAAACTCGCCGAAGTAGCTCAGGTCCTTGCGCACCAGGTAGCTGTTTACTCCCACCTGGCGGGCCAGCTCCTCCGAGGAGACGGTGGTCACCCCGAGCATGCTGAGCCACTCCAGGGTGCGAAGGTAGCTGGCCAGGCGGAGAACGGTGGAGTAGGGGATCCCCTGGCGACTTTTCTCTCCCGAGCGTCCCATGAGCGATCCTAACCAGGTTTCCTCCCCACATGGATGGCGGCAACCCCACCAGCCAGGGGGTGGACTGAAACCTTAACAAAACCGACCGATTCCATCATCCTTTTCAGCCCCTCCCGGTCGGGAAAGCGGCCCAGGGAGCGCACCAGCCAGAGGTAGTTTTTAGGACTTCCGGTGGTGAGGGTGGAGAGGATGGGAAGCACCACCCACATGTGGACCAGGTAGCCGGGATAGATCAGGGGGTGGACCGGTTTGGAAAGGTCCAGGATGGACATGGCACCGCCCGGCCGAAGCACCCTCAGGCTCTCCCTGAGGCAGGCCTCCGGGTCGGCCAGGTTTCTCAACCCAAAGCCGATGGTGATGAGGTTAAAGCTTGCCTCGGGAAAGGCGGAGAGGTCGGTGGCATCCCCCATCACCAGCTCAACGGGAGCGAGAACTGCCCCCTTCCCTTCCCTGGATAGGCGGGCAAGGCGGCGGCGGAAGACCTCAAGCATGCGGGGGCTGAAGTCCAGTCCCACCACCCTGCCCCCCGGGCCAACCAGCCGGGCCGAAATCAGGGCGAGATCACCGGAGCCGCAGCAGAGGTCAAGCACCCTCGCCCCCGGGGTGGCGGTGCCGGCAAGTCTCACCGTGGCCCGCTTCCAGCGGTGGTTTAGGCCAAAGCTTATAAGCAGGTTCATGGGGTCGTAGACCGGCGCGATGCGGTCAAACAGGGCGCGCACGAAGCCGGGGTCAACCCGCTCGCTCTCGGTCGCCTGTCCAGACTCCTCAGCCAACATGTCAATACTACTTGGCCGGGCGGAGTTTTGGTCACCCGGCAACTTCCCTGAGAGCGGGCTACTGCTATATTCCAGAGGCCCATGGGAGAGGCGGTGGAAAAGGAGCTTGACCTGCTTCTTCGCGGAGTGGCCAAGGTGCTGCCCAGCGAGGAGGCCCTGGCCGAGAAGCTTGCCCTCGCCCAGAAGGAGGGGCGGCCGCTCAGGGTGAAGCTGGGGGTGGACCCTACCTACCCCGACCTGCACCTGGGGCATGCGGTGGTGCTATCAAAGCTTGCCCACTTCCAGGCCCTGGGGCACACGGCGGTGCTCATCATCGGCGACTTCACCGCCATGATCGGCGACCCTTCGGGGAAAAAGAGCACCCGCCCCATGCTTACCCGAGAAGAGGTGGAGAAGAACGCTAAGACCTACGTGGAGCAGGCTGGGCTGGTGCTTGACACCGAGAAGAACTTTGAGCTCCGCTTCAATTCGGAATGGCTGGACGAGCTTAGGCTCCGGCAGGTGATTGAGCTTGCCAGCACCATTACAGTTGCCCGGCTGCTTGAGCGAAACGACTACCAGGAGCGCTTCCGGGCGGGCATCCCCATCAGCCTGCACGAGTTTCTCTACTGCCTGATGCAGGGCTACGACTCGGTGGCGGTGGAAGCAGATGTTGAGCTTGGCGGGACCGACCAGGAATTCAACCTGCTGGTGGGCCGGGACATCCAGCGCCACTTCGGAGAGCCCCCCCAGGTGGTGATCACCCTGCCGCTTTTGGTGGGGATTGACGGGGAGAAGAAGATGAGCAAGAGCGAGGGCAACTTCGTCGCCCTAACCGAGCCGGCGGAGATGATGCTTGACAAGCTGATGAACCTGCCCGACCGGCTGATGCCAAGCTATGCGGAGCTACTCACCGACTGGCCGAGGGAGGAGATAAAAAGGATTGAGGAGGGGCTCTCGTCGGGAAGCCTTCGGGGGGAGGCGGCCATCCGGAAGAAGCTTTCCCTGGCCGAAGAGATCGCCCGCCGCTTCCACCCCAAAGAAGAGGTGGAGGAGGCGGCGGCCCGCATCGCCAAACGCTTCCTGGAACACGACCTCTCGGCGGTGATTGACGACCCGGAGCTCACCATCCCCCTGCCCCGGGCGGAAAGCTTTACCCTGAAGCAGGTGCTCCGCGAGCACGGCAAGATCGGCAGCGCCAAGGAGCTTGAGCGACTCATCCGCCAGGGGGCGGTGAGGCTTCGCAAGGTAGAGGAGGGCCGGCCAGGGGAGCTGGTTCCGGTGGAGAGCCCCGCCCAGGAGATCCCTGCCCGCCAGAGCTACCTCCTCTCCCTGGGCAAGAAGCGCCACTTCTACCTCAAGGCGGCAGACTAGGAGCAGAGGGGGAGCCTGATATCATCGGAAGCCCCGCCCCGGCGGGAAATCCAGGCCTAGTTATGAGTGGGTGAGGAGCCATGAGCATTGACCTTCCCTTCTTCAAAGACGAGCACCGCATGCTCAGGGAGATGGTGGCCGAGTTCTCCGACGAGGTGCTGGCGCCCCGGGCTAGAGAGCTTGACGAGAGCGGGGAGTTTCCCTGGGAGAACTTCAAGGCGATGGCCGAGCTGGGCCTGACCGGCATCCACATCCCGGAGGAGTATGGCGGGATGGGGATGGATCTAACCGCCTTTGCCATCGCCATGGAGGAGGTGGCGCGGGGCTGTGGCTCCACCGCCCTCACTCTGGCGGCGCATCTCTCCCTCTGCTGCTATCCCATCTACCGCTTCGGCACCGAGGAGCAGAAGCAGAAGTACCTGCCCAAGCTGTGCAGCGGGGAGTGGCTAGGGGCCTTTGGCCTCAGTGAGCCCCAGGCGGGAAGCGACGCCGCCGCCACCCAGACTCGGGCGGTGCGCGAGGGGGACTACTACGTCATCAACGGGACCAAGATGTGGATGACCAACGGGGGCAGCGCCGATGTGATGGTGATCACCGCCAAGACCTCGGACGCCCCCGGCACCAAGGGGATCACCAGCTTCATCCTGGAGAAAGGCTTTGCGGGCATCACCCACGGCAAGGACGAGGACAAGCTGGGCCTGAGGGCCAGCCAGACCAGCCAGATCTTCCTGGAGAATGTGAAGGTGCCGGTGGAGAACCGGCTGGGCGAGGAGGGGGAAGGCTTCAGGAACTTCATGACCACCCTGGACTCGGGTCGGGTGATCATCGGGGCGATGGCGGTGGGCCTAGCCAGGGCCGCCTTTGAGCGGGCGCTCAAGTACGCCAAGGAGCGCAGCGCCTTCGGCCGCCCCATCGCCGGCTTTGACACCATCCGCGACTACCTGGCAGAAATGGCCACCCGCATTGAGGCAAGCCAGCTTTTGGTCTACCACGCCGCATATCTTCGCGATAAGGGGGAGAAGGCAACCAAGGAGTGCGCCATGGCCAAGTACTTCGCCAGCGAGAACACCCTGTGGGTCTGTCACAAGGCGATCCAGATCCACGGCGGCTACGGCTACACCAAGGAGTATGAGGTGGAGCGCATCTACCGCGACGCCAAGCTCTGCACCATCGGCGAGGGGACCAGTGAGATCCAGCGGCTGGTGATTGGTCGTGAGGTGATCGGCGAGCTGCCCCAGTTTGCCGAACTGGAGGGAGTGGCCTAGGGCGGAGTGGAGCCTTGATCATCGGCATCGGGGTTGACCTCATTGAAATAGAGCGGGTGGCCAAGGTATGCCGGGAAAACCCCCGGTTCCTTGAGCGGATGTTCAGCGAGGGGGAGCGGGAGTGGTCCTTTCGCAACCGAAAGCACCCCTACCAGCACCTTGCCGCCTGCTTTGCTGCCCGGGAGGCCTTCTTCAAGGCAACCAACCTGCGCTTCCGGGCCAGGGAGCTTGAGGTCTGTCATTACGACTCAGGAATGCCCTACTTCAGGTTTCACGGTGCACTGAGGGAGAAGATGGAGCGGCTGGGCTGGGAAGTCCACCTCACCATCTCCCACCACCGCAGCCACGCGGTGGTCGTGGTGGTGGTGGAGGAGCCGGAAAGCTGACCCAGGGCAGGGCCTAAAATCGCCCCGTGCTCATTCGCCTCTACACCCTCCTTACCTGGCTTGCCGAGCCCCTGGTGCTTGCCTGGGCCTCTTCCCACCCAAAGCTCGGAGAGGGATTCGCCGAGCGGAGCGCAAGAAAGCTGCCAGAGCTTCCCCCGGGAAGGCCCCTGATCTGGCTCCACGGGGTAAGCGTAGGCGAAGTTCGGGCGCTGATGCCGGTGGCAAGGGAGCTTCTAAGGCTAAGGCCTGAGACCACCCTACTTATCACCACCACCACCCCCACCGGCAGGAAGGTCCTGGGGGAGGAGGCGGCGGGGCTGGGGGCAGTAGAGGCCTACTTTCCCCTTGACCTGCCGCGGACCCTGGGAAGGTTCTTCACCAGAGTGAGGCCCACCCTGTTCGTCTCCTTTGAGGCGGAGGCCTGGCCCAACCTTCTCCTGCGCCTGGGCCGGATGGGGGTGCCCAGGGCACTGGCCAACGCCCGCATTTTCCTGAGGACCAAGCGGGGGCCCCTAAAGAGGCGCTTCAGCCGGGAGCTCTACGGGCTGTTTGACCTAATCATCGCCCAGAACGAGGCGATGGCGGAAGCCTTCAGCAAACTCCTCGGCAGCGGCGCAAAGATCCGGGTCTCGGGCAACACCAAGTATTCGCGCCTGCCGGAGCAAGTGGACCAGGAGTTCCTTTCTCTTGTCCTTGGAGCCATGGGCTGGACAGATGGACGAGAGATCCCCATCGTGGCAGTCGCATCCACCCACCCTCTGCCCAGCGGCAAGGAGGCCTGTGAGGAGTCCCTGATCCTCGCTGCCCTAATGGAGGCGGAAAGGCAGGTTGGACGACCGGTCAGGGTGGTGCTAGCACCCCGCCACCCGGAGCGAAGCGAGGAGCTTAAACGGCTTCTCATGGAGCGCTTCAACCTGCGCTGGGCCTGCCTATCAGAAATCCTTGCAGGCAAGGTCACCGGCTCCGGTGGGGGTGAGGAGGAGCGGGTGCTCCTGGTGGATACCATCGGGCACTTGGCGAGGCTCTATCCCCTAGCCAGTCTGGTGGTGATGGGGGGGAGCTTTCACCCCCGCATCGGAGGGCACAACCTCTACGAGGCGGCCCAGTTCGGGGTACCACTCATGGCAGGCCCTAACCTGGCAAGCGTTCAAGAAGAGGCAACCAAGCTGTCCCAGGTGGGCGCGCTGGTTAAGGTGAGCGACGAAGGAGAGTTAGAAAGGGAGCTGGCCCGCTTCCTCAGAAGTCCGGATGATTTCAGGCAGGCCGGAGAGAGAGGGAAGGAGGTGGTGCTTGAGGCCAGCCGGGCGGCGGAGCTTACTGCCGGGTGGCTGGTGGAGCTGATGGAGAAGGGGAAGGGCTAGTCCAGGTTGATGATGGTCTCCTCCTGGCCGAGGAAGGAAAGCTCCACCTCGGGGCCGGAGAAGTCAATTACCACCGACCGGGCGCGGGTGCTGCCCTGGGCACCGGAGATCACCACCCCACCCTCAGCCACTGCCCGGCGGGCGGGAAACTCAACCGTGAGCTTTGCGCAACTTACGGCAAGGTCGCGAAGCTTTAGGCTCACCTTGCCCTCGGCAATAAGCCTGTCCTCCCTGCCCTGCCGGACGAGCTCAACCTGCTCCGCCTCCAGGGTGAGATGTTCCCCCTGGCGCCAGAAGTCCAACCTGCCCTGCTCCACGGTGAAGCGGTCAAGCTCAAAGGGAAAGGAGAGCTGCCTGCCGGATAGCTCGGCCCTGCCTTCGCCGGAATGGATGCTCCCCTGAGGAGAGACAAGCTCAATGGTCCTGCGGTCGGCGTGGATGGTGCCGTAGTTTGCGGATAGTTCCACCACCCCGGAGGTGGTCTGGTAGCTTACCCGCACCTTCCCCTCCAACCTCCACTGCCTGGCCTCCCCCTGAGCGTAGGCCCGGCCGGCGGAGGCATCAACCGACTGGTAGTGGTAGGTGATGCCGTCGGTCAGGGTGAGGTCTATCAGCCGGCTGGCCATGAGCTTGGCCACCTCACGGGCCAGCCGGTTGCCAGCCATTTTGGAGCTGGCGAGCTCGTCCAGCTCGGGCATCACCGCCTCAAGCCGAACCACCGCCCTGCCCGCCTCCAGCCGCTCTCCCCAAGCGGTGACCAGCTTTACCGGACCCTGGGCGGAGAGGGTTAGCACCTCACTGAACTTGGCCACCTCAATCTGGCTGGCGGTGAGCCGGTGGGAGAAGCGCTCCCGGCGGGCGCTCATCAGCCCGGGCAGGATGAGGAGGCCAAAGAGGAGCAGGGCCAGGGCAAGGGCCAGGGGGACTGGGCGGTCGCCTTTCATCCCAGGCATTATGACCGGCAGGGAGAATGGGCGGTTCCCCTACCCTAGCCCCGCTGGGTCATGTAGACCCCCAGGCCGGCCAGGGCCAGGCCGAGGAAGAAGATGGGGGTGAAGGGCTCCCGCTGCCAGAAAAGGTAGGAGAGGGCAACGGTGGCGGCGGGCTGGAGGTTGATGGAGACGGCCACCTTGGTGGTGTCCAGGCGGCGGATGAGGAAATACCAGATGAGGTAGGCGCCCCCCGAGGTGAGGATGCCCAGGTAGGCCAGGCTGGTCCAGGCCAGGGGGGAGATGGCAGCCGGATCCAGCCTCTCCACTCCCAGGGCGGGGAGGGGAAAGATGAAGGGGGAGCGAAGCTGAGGAAGGGCCCACATCACCACCACCGTCACCGGGATGATCATGGCCAGGCCGATGAGCTGGGCGAAGGCGGTGGTGGAGAGGGTGCCGTAGCGCTGGATGAGGGGCTTTCCCAGCACGGTGTAGAAGGACCAGGCCATCACCCCGGCAAGGATGATCAGGTCGCCCTGGATGGCGCTACTGGTGAGCTGGAAGACCTGGGCGGTCCTCGCCACCATCTCGGCCAGCCCATCCACCCCCTGGCGCCAGGCCGGCTCCATCAGCACCAGGTAGGCCCCGCTCAGGGCAAGGAGGATGCCACCCACCTTGGGCGGGGTGATGGGCTCACCGATGGTTAGGCGGGCGATGATCAGCACCGCGATGGGAGTGAAGGAGTAGAGCAGGGCGGCGTGGACCGGTGGGGCCTGGGTGATGCCGATGAGGAAGAGGAGCTGGTTTAGGGGATAGCCCACGAAGCCAAGCAGGACCAGGGCAGGAAGGTCGCGGCGGGCGGGAAAGACCAGCCTGCCCATGAGGACAGTAAGCAAAGTGACGAAACTGGCGCTTAAGGAGAAGCGGAGGACGGCAAAGGTGAGCGGGCCGATCTCGGCCAGGCCATATTTGGCGATGACGTAGGTACCGGCAGAGATGAGCACGTGGGCACCAAGCAGGAGGTAGAGCAGAGCCAAGCCGGACTAGCCCTCGCCGGTAAAGCTGATCTCCCCGTCCCCGAGCTCAATCTTTCTTACCCGGGGCCTAAGCTTTCGGCCCGTCCCCTCCTCCAGCACCCTAAGGTCCTGTTCCTCTTCCTTTAGGCGCTCGTCAAAGTCAATGATGGGATTGAGGCGCTCCTCAACCTTTTGCTCCACCACCTCGGGGGTCCCCATCCCAAGCAGGCGGACCTCGGTGGCGTCAAAGATGACCAGCCTGCCCTCCTCGGAGCTTACTAGCTTTCCCTTCAGGCGATAGGGGATGGAGAGGAAACCCAGTTTCAACCGGCCGCTCAGGCTTAGTCCCTCGGGGGTGATCTCCACCTTGCTTACTCCGGCCTTCTTCACCCGCTCCTTGAACCCCTGCTCAATGCGCTCCTGGGAGACCTCAAGCTGCCAGACCACCCGGCCCATGGAGCGCAGGGGTCTTTCCTCATCGGGAACCACCCTGACCTTCTGCATCACCAGCTCGGCCCGCTCAAAGAGGATGGGCTTGATGTAGAGGTCGGTGAAGCGGGCAAGGATGGTCCCCTCAACCGTCCCGTCCTCCGAAGGCTTGGGTGGGGGCGGGGGGACAAAGGAGCTCTTCTCACCTTCACTTTCCAACCCACCTTCTGCCGAACTGTCGGCTTTCTGGTCAGAGCTGGTGGTCTCCTCACGGATTAGGGGGACCTGGTAATCAGGGGGCAGGAAGTAGACCTCCACCTTGCCCACCCGGTCAGCGAGTTTCTGCTGAACCGCTTGGGAGAGGGTGCCGGTGTCGGCGCTTCCGCCGGCGATGAGCAGAGCAACCGTCATCAGGACGCTGAGAATGTACTGGGCCATGGCCCCATTCTAACCCTGGGAGGGAGGGGAAACTTTCTTCCTCCCCAAGCCTTGACAAGAGGTGACGGATGTGCTATACATATGTATAGCAGTGGACCAGAGCGGGAGGAAGGGATGATAGCTGAACTGGCAGCCTGGGCAGGGAAGGTCCTCCTCCTGGGGAGGGCCGACCACCAAAGGGTGGGCAGGCTGGGCGAGGCGGTGGCCCTGGTCAAGCTCTACTCGGCCGGCTACCGGGGGCTGCGCCGAAACCTCAGGGTGGGAGGTGGTGAGATTGACCTGATCGCCTTTAGGGGCGCCACCGTGTGCGTGGTGGAGGTAAAGAGCTCCTACCGGGCGATCGTCCCCGCCCTGGTCAGGGTGGGAGAGAAAAAGCGTAAACAGCTGATTAGGCTTGCCCGCCGCCTCGCCCGCCGTCCCCCTTTCGCCGGCCGCACCCTGCGCTTTGACCTGGTGGAGGTGGACTTCGGGAAGGGCCCCCTTGACCTGCCCAGGGTTCGGCTGATTGAAAACGCCTTCCGCGAGGAGTCCCGGGCAACTTAGGAAGACCCAAGTGAGGAGGGACAGGAGATGCTTGCCAGCGTGAACAGTGCGACGGTGATCGGGCTTGACGCCTTCCACGTCAGGGTGGAGGTGGACATAACCACCCAGACGGTGGCCTTCCACCTGGTGGGCCTACCGGGCAAGGCGCTCCGGGAGAGCCAGGAGCGGGTGGAGAGCGCCATCAGAAACAGCGATCTGGAGTTTCCCCAGGCCCACATCGTGGTGAACCTGGCGCCGGCCGACCTGATGAAGGACGGGCCGGGCTTTGACCTGCCCATTGCGGTGGGGGTGCTGGCGGCAAACTTCCAGCTTCCCCAAGAGAGGCTTTCGGAGCTCATGCTCGTCGGTGAGCTCGGCCTTGACGGGCAGGTGAGGTCGGTGGCCGGGGTGCTTCCGGTGGTGATGAAGGCCCGCGAGATGGGCCTTAAGGGGGTGGTGGTGCCCAAGGGGAACGCCCGCGAGGCGGCCATGATCCCGGGGATTGAGGTCTTTGGCGTCTCCCACCTTGCCGAGGTGGTCCAGTGGCTGAGGGGAAACCTGAAGCTCTGCCCGGAGCCGGTGACCGAACTCGGCGAGTTTGAGCTTCCCGCCTCAAACGGGGTGGACTTTGCCGAGGTGAGGGGCCAGGAGCACGCCAAGCGGGCGCTGGAGATCGCCGCCGCCGGCCACCACAACCTGCTCATGATCGGGCCGCCCGGCTCGGGCAAGACCATGCTGGCCCGCCGCCTGCCCACCATCCTGCCCCCGCTGACGGTGGAGGAAGCGCTGGAGGTAACCCGCATCTACTCAGTAAGCGGCCTGCTCTCCCACAAGGGGGGACTGATCCGCAGCCGGCCCTTCCGGGCACCCCACCACACGGTGAGCCTGCCCGGCCTGGTGGGCGGGGGAACCATCCCCAAGCCGGGGGAGGTCTCCCTTGCCCACCACGGGGTGCTCTTTTTGGACGAGATGCTGGAGTTTCCCCGCTCCGCCCTGGAGATCATGCGCCAGCCGCTGGAGGACGGGGTGGTGACCATCTCCAGGGCCAACATGACCCTCACCTTCCCCTGCCGCTTCCTGCTGGTGGGGGCGACCAACCCCTGCCCCTGCGGCTTTCTGGGCGACCCGATGAAGGAGTGCCGCTGCGGGGAGAGCCAGATCCGCCGCTACTGGAAACGACTGTCGGGGCCGCTCATGGACCGGATTGACATCGTCATTGAGGTGGCCCGGCTGGAGGTGGAGAAGCTGGCCCGGGGTGAGCGGGTCCGGGGCGAGTCCCCCTCCCCCGCCCCGCAGGAGGTAAGTTCCCCCAGCGAGGAGCCGGCGGCGGTGGCCCTGGCCGAGGAGGAGCTACCCCAGTTTGGCGAGCCCAGCGCCTCCATCCGTGAGCGGGTGAGCCGGGCGCGCCAGATCCAGCTTGAGCGCTACCGGGGGCTGGGCATCTCCTGCAACGCCCACCTCAGCGGGCGGTTGGTGGACCGCTTCTGCCTGCTGGACGAGGCGGGACTCAACCTGCTTACCCGGGCGGTTGACCGGCTGGGGCTGTCGGCCCGGGCCTACCAGCGGATCAAGAAGGTGGCCCGCACCATCGCCGACCTGGAGGGAAGCGAGCACATCAGGGTGAGCCACGTGGCGGAGGCGATCCAGTATCGGGCGGCGGAGCGAGTAATGAGCCGCTGAGCTAGCTGGAGAGGTCTATCACCATCAGCCGCGGCTCGGTGTACTCCTCCAAGGCGTAGCGCAGGCCCTCCCGGCCCAGGCCCGACTCCTTTTCTCCGCCGTAGGGCATGTTGTCCACCCGGAAGGTGGGGATGTCGTTTACCACCACCGCCCCCACCCGAAGCTCCCGCAGGGCGCGGTGGGCGGCGGAGAGGCTCTGGGTAAAGATCCCCGCCTGCAGGCCGAAGGGGCTGCGGTTTACCAGGTAGAAGGCCTCCTCCAGCTCGTCGTAGGGGAAGACCACCACCAGTGGGGCAAAGGCCTCCTCGCAGGCGAGGGGGGTCTCCTGGGGAAGGTCGGTCAGCACCATGGGGTCAAACAGGCGCCCCTGGCGGTGGCCGCCGCAGTGGAGCCGGGCCCCCTTCGCCACCGCATCCTCCACCCAGCTTTGCACACGATTTGCGGCGCCGTCGTCAATGAGCGAGCTAACCAGCACCCCTTCCTCGTCGGGCGCCCCCACCCTCACCTTGTCCTGGGTGTAGGCGACAAGGTCGTCCACCAGGCGCTGGTAGATGGAGCGGTGGGCAAAGACCCGCTGGACCGAGATGCAGACCTGGCCCGAATAGGCGAAGGCACCCAGGGCGAGGCGGGCAATTACCCGCTCCCAGTCGGGCGCGTCGGGGGAGACGATCACCGCCGCATCTCCCCCCAGCTCCAGGATCACCTTCTTGCGGTCGGCCAGGTTCCTGAGCTCCCAGCCCACCTTGTTGGAGCCGGTGAAGGTAAACAGGCGGAAGCGGCGGTCGGCCACCAGGCGGCGGGCAAGCTCATTGGAGCAGACCAGCACCGAGAGGGCCTCGGGGGGCCAGCCCGCCTGAAGCACCAGCTCGGCCAGCCGGAGGCAGGTGAAGGGGGCCTTGGGGGTGGGCTTGATGAGGATGGGGCAGCCGGCGGCGATGGCGGGGGCCAGCTTGTGGGCCACCAGGTTTAAGGGGAAGTTGAAGGGGGTGATGGCCAAAACTGGCCCCACCGACACACGGATGGTCATAGCGGACTTGCCCTCCCCCCGGCGGGCCAAATCAAGGGGGACCTGCTCCCCACGCAGGGCGGCCAGCTCGGCGGCGGCGAAGCGGAAGGTGTCCACCGCCCGGTCCGCCTCGCCGCGGCTGAGGTCAATGGGCTTGGCCACCTCAGCGGTAATCAGCTCGGCCAGCTCCTCGCGGTGCTCGGCGATGAGATCGGCAATGGCGTGGAGGATCTCAATCCGCCGCCAGCCGGGCAGCCGTTCGGTCACCCGCAGAGCCTGCTGGGTAGTTTTGGTGGCAAGCTCCACCTCCTTCTCGGTGGCCACCGCCACCCGGCCGACCAGCTCGCCGGTGTGGGGGTTTTTCACCTCCAGCCACTGGCCGGTCTCCCTAGGGACACCTCCGATAATCAGGGGGCGGTCACCAACCCGTGAGACCTCTTTAAGTTTTGCCGGTGACTTTTCCATGGTCCTCTCCTCCAACCCAGTCTTCCTCTGGTCAGAGTTTAGCCCGCCATGCCCTGCGTCCAAGCAAGCGGAAAAAAAGGTGGGTGAAAATGGGACCCACTCTGGTATATAAGGCAGTCCATGGGTAGCCAAAACAGAGCAATTTCCACCCCCCAGGCGGTGGACTTCGTAATCATCGGGGCGGGGCCGGCCGGCCTGGCCGCCGCCATCGCCCTAAAACAGGCGGGCTTCAGCCACCTGGTGGTGGACAAAGGGACCATCGTTAACTCCATCTATCACTTCCCCGAGGAGATGGTCTTCTTTACCGACCGGGCCTTGCTGGAGATCGGCGGCATCCCCTTCGCCGTCCCCGAGATTAAGCCCAACCGCATCCAGGCCCTCCACTACTACCGGGGGGTGGTGCGCGCCCACCGGCTCAGGGTGCTCACCGATACGCCGGTGGTGGGGATAGAAGGAGAGGAGGGAAACTTTCTGGTCCACACCGAAAGCCCTGCCCATCCCACCATTCCCTGCCGGCGGGTGGTGGTGGCCGTCGGCTACTACGACAACCCGAACCTGCTCGGGGTGCCGGGGGAGGACCTGCCCCACGTCTCCCACTACTACGACTCGCCCCACCCCTACTACGGTAAGCGGGTGGTCATCGTGGGGGGGCAGAACTCGGCGGTGGAGGCGGCCCTGGAGCTCTACCGAAACGGCGCTGAGGTCACCCTGGTCCACCGGCGAAGCGAACTGGGCCAGTCCCTCAAGTACTGGATTCGGCCAGACATAGAGAACCGCATCAAGGAGGGGGCCATCACCGCCCACTTCAACACCGAGGTGAGGGCCATTGAGCCAGGCAGGGTTCACCTGGTCAACAACCAGACCGCAAAGAGTTTCAC
>Ga0256839_1004196_pt1 | contig 14246 bp, 12 predicted proteins | sample 354166metaG_FD_185968 | JGI IMG/M metagenome (GOLD analysis project Ga0256839, IMG submission 185968) | Hydrothermal vent microbial communities from Mid Atlantic Ridge, Atlantic Ocean - 354-166 | ecosystem: Environmental > Aquatic > Marine > Hydrothermal vents | place: Atlantic Ocean: Mid... | reverse complement strand
TCCCGAACGCCCTGCCGCCCGAGCCGCTCCCGCCGAAACGGCTCACCCGACCACCGACGCCGCTCCCGGCGCCCCCGGCCCCCTCATCGCCGGCCGTGCCACTGAAAAGTCAGTAGGCGGTCGACTGGCCCCACACCACCCACAGGGTCTTCACCAAGATCTTGATATCGAGCCAGATCGACCAACTGCGGATGTACTCGCGATCGTACATCAATCGCTTTTCCATCTTTTCCAATGTGTCGGTTTCGCCGCGGAATCCGTTGACTTGAGCCAGCCCGGTGATACCCGGCTTGACTTTGTGCCGCAGCATGTAGCCGAGGATGAGCTTCCGGTATTCTTCGTTGTGCGCATTGGCATGCGGTCGAGGTCCGACCAACGACATCTCTCCCGCCAGCACGTTGAACAGTTGCGGCAGTTCGTCCAGCGACGTCTTCCTCAAGATGCGTCCCAGCGGCGTGATCCTCGCATCGTTCCGGGTTGCCTGCGTCACTCGATCCCCGTCTTCGCAAACCGTCATGGAACGGAACTTCCACACGTTGATCTGCCTGCCGTCGAGCCCGTAACGGCGCTGGCGAAAGAAGACGGGGCCGCGCGACGTCAACTTGATGGCCACAGCGATCGCCAGCATGGGAATGGCAAAGAGGGTCAGTGCCACGAGCGCACCGACAATGTCGATGAGCCTTTTGATCAGCCCGTCCACACCATAGATCGGCGATTCGAACACGCTGACCGCCGGCATGCCTCCCACATCGCTCCAGCGGCCGTGGAGCAATTCGAATACGAGAAAGTCGGGGACGATGTAAACGGACGCCGTCGTGTCCGAGAGCCGGTCGAGCAGGTCCCGCTGAATACGCGATTCGGCTCGCATCGGCAATGTGATATAGACGACTTGGACGTCTCCGCTGCGAGCATCGTCCACGAGTAGCTCCAAACCGCCCCGCTGCTCGCCCAACTCGTCGGGAATCTCCTCGGTGCGATCCGCCGGACGGTCGTCGTAGAACCCGACCAGCCGCATCCCGCACTCGGGTCGGCGGACGATGTTGTCGGCCACTTGCAGCCCCAGCGAATTGATGCCGAACACGGCAGCCGCGCGGGTCCGCCATCCGTGACGATAAAGTTCGCGCAGCACGGCGTGCATGGCGATGCGGTACAGTGCCAGTCCAAGTGGTGCCATCCAGAACCAGCCTACGGCGATCGACGAAGGGGAGAGAAACGACAAGGAACTTCCCACCGTCCGCAGACCGACCAGCACCAGTGCCGTCAGGCCCCAGGTTCCCACAGCTCGTCCCCAACTCCGCTTACTGCTGGCTCCGCGCCAGTCGCGGTAGAGACCGGTCAGCTCGCCCAGTATCAGAAACAGCGCCCAACTGAAGCCGACCAGACTCCAGTCGACCGACATGGGTAAGCCGCTGTGCCACCACTGCGCGATCCCAATGGAACCGCCGATCACCATCCCATCGACGATCCGCTCGCCCAGGGAACGCAACGACTTGGTGGGACGAATCAATCGAGGCGAGCGAATGGCCATCGTGATGTTCTTCCGGGCAGGCGGGTCGTACGAAACGGGGAACCGACAGTCGCGGGATCAGGTCGAGCCTACGCAAATGTAGGTTGCTTCCGGCGCCTTGACTGCTCGAGCCGGCACTGCTCCAAATGGCAGGCTGCCCCCGCCTCATCGCCGGCTCGGTCCCGTCTCCTCCGGCCCGCCTGTTCTCACTGTAGCGATTGGGCAAAGGGTATCGGTCTGAGCAGACGCGCGCGTTGACCGGCGCTTGGTCGGTCCCGTATAGTGAGAGCTCGAATCGGTGCGATGATAGGACCGGGAACCGGGAAGAGAGGCGGCGAAAGTTCCGGTCGCGACCACCAGCGGAGAACGATCCATGAGTATCGGCGAGGGATCGGGGACAGGCTTTTCCACGATGCGTGGACGCAACTACCCGACGATCCGGCAGTTCACTGTTTTCTTGGAGAACCGGGTCGGCCAGTTGTTGGAAGTCGTTCGCCGTTTCGAAGGAAGCAAAGTGCGCATCGTCGCCTTCTCCATTAGCGACGCCACGGAATGCGCGTTCGTCCGTTTCTTGCTCAGCCACCCCGAACAGGGACGGGAGATTCTCGAGCGAGCCGGACTGGCCATGATCGAAACCGATCTGATCGGTATCGAATTGCCCGAAGGCCCTCAGCCTCTGCTGAAGGTCTGCACGGCGCTGCTCCAAGCCGAAATCAACATCGTCCAGGCCTACCCGCTCATCGTGCGACCTCACGGACGCCCCGCCGTCGCGCTGATGGTCGACAATATTGAAATGGCGCAGGAAACCCTCGGAGAAAAGGGCTTCACCATGGTCACCGAAGGAGACCTGCTGGAAGGGATTTAAAGCCTGGCAACTGCTTAGCCGTCTGGAGTTGGCACGCCGTAAGAGCAACTACCGGCTGTGGTTATGGAAATCGTGCGTCTGCGGTAAGCGTGATGGATAGGGAATGTCCCAAGCGTCGTTGGCAGTTGCCCTTACGACTCGGCAATCGGCGGGGCTACTTCATTCGGCTAAACCGTTACAAAGCCTGTAACAAAACCCGCCGCGCCGCTTTCCGGTTTCGGGCATGTTGCTTGTGGCCCGAAGTTTCGTGACCGCCGCTTCGTCCCTGCAACAAGACGCTTGGCGTCGCTCTCCCGCCTCCAGTCTCCCGCCTCCCGCCTCCCGCCTCAATTCGTCACCGTTCCACCCAGCGGGCGAATTTCATTGACTGCCGTCCACCCTTGCAGTCGACACGCCCTCACGCGACTCCAGGGAACGGCCACCACGTCGCGACGGTCTCCCGCCTCGACCACCAGCACGGCAATCGCTCCGGTCGACCGAGTCAGCAGCATATCGCGCACGGCCAAGTGAGACCCGTCGTCGAGCTCGACCGCCACGTTTCCTCGGGAATTGCGCCCGGTAGCCAGCAGCCCCGCCAGAATGCCTGGCCAGGAATCCCTTTCGGCGGTCGGCTCGACACCATCCCCTTCCGCGTCGCGACTGCCCGGGGATCCCTCGTCGGGAAGCCGCACCGCCGTGAGCGGCTCATCCCCCTCGAGGGACGACCGGTCATTCGCCCGGCGGCGGTCGGGGATCAAGAATCGGGTGCGGCACCGCGGACAGGCGCCCGCCTGCCCCGCCCGCTCGGACGGAGCCGTCAAATGGTGACCTTGAGGGCAAAGAAAATGGAGTACCATGGCGGTGGAGATTCCTGCAAGCCAGACAGGGGGTGGGCAACAAGGTCCCCCCAACTCTAGCTCACGCCGGGCCCGATTCCCCAGGTTCCCCCGATTTCTCAGCGAGCCCCGGAACCCTACAATTCGCCCATCGGTTCGTCGTGCGGACTCTCCGGACGAACCGGGTCCATAGTGCATACCAGGGAGCGGCCGATTATGCCGATTGATGTCACCTGTCCGGGCTGCCACACGCGGTTCAAAGTGAGCGACAAGTTTGCCGGGCAAGAGGGGCCGTGCCCCAAGTGCAAGGCTAAGATCCGGGTGCCCGACCTGAGTGAGCAGGTCGTGGTCCACGCCCCCGAATCGTTCGGCCCCAAGACCAAGAGCGGCGAAGCGGTTCTCAAGCCGATTTCCCGCAGGGAAACCAAGGTCAGCGGGAAAACGTGGGGACTGATCGTCGCCGCGGTCGCGGTCATCCTGGCCGGCGCCTGGTGGCTGCGCGACCCCGAGGGGAATCAGCCGTGGTGGCTGTTGGGGATCGGCTCGCTGGTCGTCGCGTTTCCCGTTGTCCGCAGCGGTTATGCCTTCCTCCGCGACGACGAACTCGATCCCTACCGCGGCACCGATCTGTGGGTCCGCGTCGCCGTCGTCTCGGCCCTCTACGCGGCCTCGTGGGCAGCCATCACCTGGCTTCCCCCCTTGGTCGGCTACGATGAGAGCCTGGACCTCTTGGGGGGCACGATCGTGGTCGGATTGGCGTTGGCCTTTGGAACCGCCGTCTCCTACTTCGCATTCGATCTCGACGTGGGCCCTGCCTTCTTCCACTACGCCTATTACCTTGGGGCGACGGTTTGCCTGAGATTGCTGATGGCGCTGCCCCCCTTGTCGGTTCCCATCGAGACAACATGAGCGGCGGCATGATGGGCCGCCCGTCCCCCTGCGAGTGAATTGGTTGTGGTCGACTTGCTCTCCATTCCCGAACTGGCATCACTCGATACGCTGCGCGATGTGATCCGCATTCCGCCCGGCACCGATATTCCCATTACGCCTCGCGTCCGCCAACTCATCGACTGCCGTGAGTTCCAAAGACTGACACGTATCCGTCAGCTCGGCCTGGTGGGGCTGGTCTACCCGGCCGCGCACCACACGCGCTTCGAGCATTCCCTGGGGGTCTATCGCACGGCGCTGGAGTACCTGCGTCAACTGCGGCACGACCAGCGATTCGCGTCGGCGGTGGGAGCCCACGACGCCGAGGTCTTTCTGGTCGCCGCTCTGCTGCACGATCTGGGACACTGGCCGTATTGCCATCCGATCGAAGACATGGCCCTCCCCGGTGTTCCGCAACACGAGATGTTTGCCAACAGTTTTCTGCTGGAGGGCGAAATCGCCGACGCGCTGCGCGACGAGTGGCATATCCAGCCGCGAGAAGTCGTCGACCTGCTGTCGGCCAAGCCCCGCGATCGCGCGGCTCGCATCCTCAAGAGCATGTTGTCGGGGCCGATCGACATCGACAAGATGGACTATCTGTTCCGAGACAGTCTGCACGCGGGTGTCCCTTACGGCCAGCACTTCGACCGCAATCGGCTGATTGGCAGCCTCTGCCTCAATCGTGGCGGCGATCGCCTGGCCATCACGCACAAGGGGCGGACGGCGGCCGAACTGATGGTCTTCGCCCGCTACGTGATGTTCAGTGAGGTCTACTGGCACCACGCCGTGCGGTCGGCCACCGCCATGTGGCAACGCGCGTTCTTCTTGTTGCACGCCCAGTTGGACCTGGATGAGTTGTTTCGTGCGGACGAGTGGGAAATGGTGCGGTCGCTGCAGGCGGCGGCCGAAGGGGGGCCGGCCGCCGATTTACTCGATGGACTGTTCGGCCCGACCCGGCAACTCTACAAGCGACTGCGGGAATTCCACTACTTGCAGGATCCCCAGATGCACCAGGCGCTGGCCCGTCGCCCCTACCGGCAACTGGTCGCCTGCTCCGATCTGCTCGCCGATCGACTGAGCCAGCAAATCGGACGGCGCATTGCACCTCATGAAATCGTCATCGATGCACCTCCGGTCGGCCTGGAAGTCGAGTTCGATCTCGACATTTTCGTGCCCAAGGAAGACCGCTACTACACGCTGGCCGACCTCTCCCCGGTGGTCCAGACGCTGGCCCAACGACAATTCGACGACTATGTCAAACGGGTCCGCATCTTCGTCCATCCGCGATTGCGGACAGACCTGGAGCGCGAGCCGTCGTTGGAGTCGCATCTGCGAGCCGTGTTGGACGAACTGGACTGAATTGCCGCTGGACGACCTTGGCAAAGCTGACCTCGGCCGCTAAAACCGGTGCTGCTGCCCCACCCGTTACGCCCGCCTCTTTCCCCCACGGAACCGATAGGAGAAAGCATGGCCAAGAAGCGAATCGATCAAGTCGACGTCGCCGGAAAATGTGTGCTGATGCGAGTCGACTTCAATGTGCCGCTGGATGACTCGGGACGAATCACCGACGACCGGCGGATCCGCATGGCGCTGCCGTCGATCCGGGACGTGTTGGAACGAGGTGGTCGCGTGGTGCTGATGAGCCACTTGGGACGCCCGGACGGGACCGGCTACCAGGCCGAGTTCAGCCTGGCTCCGGTGGCGCGGCGACTGGCGGAACTGCTGGCACCCGCTCCGGTCCATTTCGCCACCGACGTGGTCGGCGAGGATGCTCGCGCGAAGGTCGCCGCGCTCTCCAACGGAGAAGTCCTGTTGTTGGAAAACTTGCGGTTCGAAGCCGGTGAAAAGAAGGGAGATCCTCAGTTCGCCCAGCAGTTGGCCGAGTTCGGCGACATCTACTGCAACGACGCGTTCGGTACTTGCCACCGCCAGGACGCCTCCATGGTCGCCGTCCCCGAAGCCATGGCCGGAAAACCGCGTGTCGTCGGATTCCTGGTCGCCAAGGAGATCCAATACCTGCGCGACACGATCGACCATCCCGAGCGCCCCTTCGTGGCCATCTTGGGCGGCGCCAAAGTCTCTGACAAGATCAATGTCATCAAGAACTTGCTGCAAAAGTGCGATAACATTCTCATCGGCGGCGCGATGGCCTATACCTTCTACCTGGCTCAGGGCGGGCAGGTCGGCAATAGTCTGGTCGAACCGGACAAGACCGACTTGGCTCGAGAGCTACTGCAAGAAGGTCGAGATCGCTTGGTCCTTCCGGTCGATGTGCACTGCGGCGATGCGTTTCGCCCCGACTGCAACAAACAGATCGTTCCGGCGGGACAGATTCCCGACGGTTTCGAAGGGCTCGACATCGGGCCGAAGACCGCCGAGTTGTTTTCCGGCATCGTGGCTCGAGCCAAGACCGTGGTGTGGAACGGCCCGATGGGCGTGTTCGAAATGCCGCCGTTCGATGCGGGAACCCGAGCGGTCGCGGAGGCGATTGCCGCGAGTGGCTGCACCAGCATCATCGGTGGCGGCGACAGCGCCGCGGCCATCGAGCAGTTCGGCCTGGCCGACAAGGTGACTCACGTGAGTACGGGCGGGGGCGCCAGCCTGGCCATGCTCGAAGGCAAACCGTTTCGTGCCGTGGAACTGCTGGATGACGTGTAGCGAGCCGGGCGGGAGGCAGTGGGCAGCCCGCTACCCACAGATAGGAAGGATGAGACGTTGTTAAGGACGCACACGTGCGGGGAACTCCGGCCCGACGCCGTCGGCCAACAAGTCACGCTCTGCGGTTGGGTCGACACCACGCGCGACCACGGGGGAGCGGTCTTCGTCGACCTGCGCGACCGCTACGGGAAGACTCAAGTGGTGGCCGCCCCCGAAAGCGGATCCGCGATCGTGGAAGCTTTCAAGAAGCTGCGCAGCGAGGATGTGATCCAGGTCAGGGGAACGGTCGCCCATCGGCCTCAGGGAACGGTCAACCCTCGCCTGGCCACGGGCGAGATCGAGTTGCGGGTCGCCGAGTTGAACGTGCTGAACCAGTGCCCGCCGCCACCCTTCACCCCCAGCCAAATCGATCTGCCCGGCGAAGACTTGCGACTGAAGTACCGCTACCTCGATCTGCGGCGACCGGCCATGCAGCAGACGATGGTGCTGCGCAGCCGCATCCTCAAGACCATGCGAGACTACTTCGCGGAACTCGATTTCATCGACATCGAGACTCCCATACTGGGACGAAGCACGCCGGAAGGGGCACGGGACTATCTGGTCCCCAGTCGCATCCACCACGGCAAGTTCTACGCGCTGCCGCAATCGCCGCAGCTCTATAAGCAGATCCTGATGGTCGCCGGGTACGACCGCTACGTGCAAGTGGCCCGCTGCTTCCGCGACGAAGATCTGCGAGCCGATCGTCAACCCGAATTCACGCAACTCGATATGGAAATGAGTTTCGTCGAAGCGGACGACGTGCTGGAGACCATCGACGGACTGGTCGTGCGGTTGGCCCGTGACATCCTGGGCATCGAAGTGGCCACGCCGCTTCCTCGCATGACCTACGACGAGGCGATGCGACGCTTCGGGCACGATGCTCCCGACTTGCGCTTCGGTATGGAGATCGTCGACTGCACCGACCTGGCCGAGAAAGCCGAGTTCCGCGTCTTTCGTTCAGTGGCCGAAGGGGGTGGATTCGTTCGCGGCATCCGAGCGCCCCAGGCTGCCGCCAAATACTCGCGAAAGAAGATCGACGAACTCACCGAATATGTCCGACAAGACTTCGGCGCCAAGGGGCTGGCCTGGTTCCGAGTCGAACCCGACGGCACGCTGTGGTCCCCCATCGCCAAGAATTTTCAAGCGGAGTTGCTCCAAGAAATAGCAACGCGCATGGAGGCCCAACCGGGAGACCTGCTGCTGTTCATCGCCGATTCCTGGGACGTCTCCTGCAAGGCCCTCTACGGCCTGCGACGGCGACTCGGCGCCGAACTCGAACTGTACGATCCGAAAACGATGCACTTCTCCTGGGTCGTCGAATTCCCCATGTTCGACTTCGACGAACAAGAGCGTCGTTGGGTGGCCATGCACCATCCTTTCACGGCGCCCCGTCCGCAGGACATCGAGTTGCTCTCCAGCGATCCCGGCGCCTGCCGGGCTCAAGCCTACGACTTGGTGATCAACGGCTCGGAGGCCGGAGGCGGCACCATCCGAATCCACGATCCCCGTTTGCAGCGGCAGGTGTTCGATCTGCTCGGTATCGATGAAACGAGCGCTCGCGACCGCTTCGGCTTCCTGCTCGATGCCCTCAAGTACGGGGCCCCGCCTCACGGCGGCATCGCGTTGGGCATCGACCGGTTCGTCATGCTGTTCGGCGGCCTCGACAACATCCGCGATTGCATCGCCTTTCCCAAAACGCAACGAGCCACCGATTTGATGACGGGAGCCCCGGGACTGGTCGATCCGAAACAACTGGAGGAATTGGCCATCGAGGTCACCGACTTCGAAGAGGAAGAAGAAGACGAGGAAACCGGAGACGCCGGCAACGCATGACCGCTTGGCCGCTGCACATCGTGCTGTACCAACCCGAGATTCCGCAGAACACCGGCAACATCGGTCGAACCTGCGTGGCCGTCGGGGCCAAGCTGTGGCTGGTCCAGCCGCTGGGCTTTCAACTTGATGACCGCCGACTGCAACGAGCCGGACTCGATTACTGGAAGCATCTCGACTACCAGATCGTCGCCGACTGGTCCGCTCTGCTGCGCGAAATGAGGGGCGATACCCGCTACTGGTTGTTTACCAAACGCGCGCCGGCGACGTTCTGGGATGCCACGTTCGCTCGCGGCGATGCCTTGGTGTTCGGCAGCGAATCGCGGGGCCTTCCCCATCGATTGCTCGACGATTCGGAAGCTCGCCCCATTCGCATTCCCCAACACTCGGCCGTCCGCAGCTTGAACCTGGCCAGTGCCGTGGCGGCCGGAGCCTACGAAGCAGCTCGGCAGATCGGGGGCTTTTCCGGCCAAGAGTGACTCGTTCCGCTTCGTCCGGAAAGCATTCGATCCGATCCTGTCAGCGTGACTCCCCGGCTGGCAAAAAAGGCCTGTAGTTTCGGTCGCTCGGCCTTGCCTCGCTCCCTCGAGCCCAGGCTCTGCTGTTGGAGGCGGATGGCAGCCGCCTCCGCAATCGTTACTCGGTTGGAGTGGTCGTTCCAGACTTCCTGCGGCACGGTTCCTCGAGGCGCCGCAGTTGGTCTTCGGAATACCTCTCTTGTCGTTTTCGGTAATATTCGAGCAGTTCCCGAGGGTCGTGGTCCACCGTTGCCGAAATCTCGTGTCTCGCCTTGCGGACGGCGTCGATCGTCAGGTCGGGCTTCATCATGGGTAGGAATCCTCTCCGAGGAGTTCAAGTGGCGTCACGAGTGCCGGAACAAACAGGCCAAGCACACCATTGACTTTCCGAATGTGGGCGAACTTGTTCGCGTTGGCAAGATGGCGACAATTCCAGGTTAGAAGGAAGTCGCACTTGTAGTTGGACGCAAGAGCGAGGTGCAGTGCGTCACCAGCCGGGTCCGACGGCGTCCAGACAACAGGTAATTCGATCGACTCAGCGTCATAAAGACTTCGGTGTTCTACGAAACCGAATACGACCAGTACGGCCGGAGATCGCGCGAGTGGTCGAACATCGCGCAAGTCGAACAGGCCGACGCCCCCCGTATCGCCGGCTTGTCACAATGCGGATAATGGGGCGTCACCGCGTGAAACCGTCCGAGCACTTTCCCACTCACCACCTCCCCCTCTGGTTTCCCCATGCCCACACTCAGTCTTCCCGCACTTTCCCAATGGGCCACCGAGTTGCTACAGCGAGGCGGCGTTGCCGAAGAAGAGGCGAGCGTCGTCGGACCCAGCCTCGCGCTTTCCGATGCGCTGGGCTACGCGTCTCACGGCGTGATGCGGATCCCCTTCTATTTGCAGATGCTGCAGCGAGGTGAAATCGTCTCGCAGGCGCCGTTGGAGATCATCCGCGATCGGGGAGCGTCCATTGCGGCCGACGGCGGGTGGGGCTTTGGGCGCGTTCAGATGGGGAGACTATTGGATCTGGCACTGCAACGAGTCGCCGAGACGGGAGTGGTGGCCGCTACGCTGAGACACTCCAGCCACATCGGCCGGCTGGGCGAATACTGCGAACAAGCGGCCGAGTGTGGCTACATCGCTCACCTGATGGCCAATACGCATGGGACCGCCCGGCGAGTGGCGCCCCCCGGTGGCACGGCTCCCAGATTGGGAACCAACCCGATCGCTTACGGCATCCCCGCCGACCCTCATCCGCTGGTGCTCGATTTCAGCACCAGCGTAACGGCCGAAGGCAAAGTCCGGGTCCACCACATCGCCGGCACAGCCTGTCCGGCCGGATGGCTGCTCGACCACCAGGGCCGACCCTCGACCGATCCCAACGTGCTCTACCAGGATCCCCCCGGAACCATTCGACCGTTCGGAGGCGACCAACCCTACAAAGGATTCGGGCTCGCTTTGATGGTCGATGTTCTGGCCGGTGCCCTCTCGGGCGGCCGGACAGCTCGAGAAACACCCCTGAACCCCAAAGGCAACTGCGTGTTCTTGTTTCTGCTGGACCCCGAGGCATTTGGCGGCCGCGATCATTTCGGCGCGGAAGTCGAACAGCTTTGCCAGTTCGTGCGGAACTGCCCAAGAGCCGATGGAGTGGATCGGATCTTGCTGGCAGGCGATCCGGAACATCAACGTCTTGAGAAAGTCCGGCAATCGGGTGTCACGATCGACGATGCACAATGGGAAATCCTATGCCAGTTGGGCCCACCGCCCAAATCGTAACCGCATCGATCCCCGGGCCGCCGGCTCCTCGGGTCGATCCCCACTCCCATCGACGATTGGGCGGCTTCCTGCTAAACTCAACACTTGTAAATTAGATTGGCTCGGCGTGCGCCGCGCTGCCGACTTGCGGGTACGTCGAGCGTCGGGAAGGAGTGGGCAGGTGCGCGCTGGGAGCTGAATCATGACGCCGAGGCAGGAACCGATCATCATTCAAGGAGGCATGGGGGCGGCGGTTTCCTCCTGGCCACTAGCTTCGGCAGTTTCCCGAGCGGGACAACTGGGAGTCGTCTCGGGAACCGGACTCGACGTGGTACTGTGCCGCCGGCTGCAGTTGGGCGATCCCGGCGGTCATTTGCGCCGAGCACTTGCCGAGTTTCCGTTCCCCGAAATGGTCGAGCCGATTCTCGAGCAATACTTCATCCCCGGCGGCAAAGAACCCGGTCAGCCGTTTCGCGCTTGCCCCATGCCCAGCGCGACTCCCAGTCAGCGGCAACAGGAATTGCTGGTGGTGGCCAATTTCGTCGAGGTTTATCTGGCCAAGGAGGGGCATGACGGCCTGGTGGGAATCAACTACTTGGAGAAGATCCAGGTCCCCACTCTCCCCTCCCTGTTCGGTGCAATGTTGGCGGATGTCGATTACGTGCTGATGGGGGCCGGCATTCCTCGGGAAATCCCGGGAATCCTCGATCGTCTGGCGCAAGGCGAACCGGTCGAGCTGCCGCTGCATGTGGTGGGCGCCGGCCCGGACGACCGTTTCACCACGCGCTTCGATCCTCATGCGTTCACCAGCGGGCGCGTCCCTTGGCTTCGACGCCCCAAGTTCCTGGCCATCATTGCTTCGGCGGTCCTCGGACAGATGTTGGCTCGAAAAGCCAGCGGCACAGTCGATGGGTTTGTCGTCGAGGGCCCCACGGCCGGTGGACACAATGCTCCTCCCCGCGGCGCGATGAAACTCAATCAGCGAGGCGAACCGGTCTACGGCGACCGCGACCAGGTCGACTTGAGGGCCATTGCGAGGCTGGGACTGCCGTTTTGGCTGGCGGGCTCGTACGGAACGGCCCAACGGTTGGCCGAGGCGCTGGAACTGGGAGCCACCGGCATCCAAGTGGGAACGGCTTTCGCCTTTTGCGATGAGTCGGGCTTGAGACGAGACTTGAAACAAGCCGTGCTGCAGAGGGTTCGCGAAGGGCGCATCGACGTACGCACCGATCCGCTGGCGTCGCCGGCCGGGTTTCCCTTCAAAGTCCTGCAACTGGAAGGATCGATGTCGGACGACTCGGTCTGTCGGCTGCGCCCGCGCAGTTGCGATCTTGGTTTTCTGCGTCAGGCCTACAAGCGGGAGGATGGCACATTGGGATGGCGGTGCCCCGCGGAGAAAACGCAAAGTTATGTCAGCAAGGGGGGAGAGGAACGAGCGACCCACGGTCGAAAGTGCGTTTGCAACGGGCTATTGGCCAACGTCGGCCTGGGACAAGTCCGAGCCGATGGCCACGTGGAGCCGCCGCTGATCACCAGCGGCGACGATGTTTCACGCATTGCGGAATTCCTGCCGTCTCCCGATGCCACGCACTACGGCGCCGCCGACGTGATTGCCGCGCTTCTGTCGGGCAATCCGACACCCGCCGCGGGGAGCAGGCGCAACTGAGCCAGATTGAACCGGGCAACGGTCTCGGTGTAGGTGTCCAGTGCCGTGGCCGGCGTTGTCAGATTTGGGCGCACAACTTGCACTGCAATCGATCATGACGGTCGCCGACCGCTGCTTGAATTTCACTGCGGAAATGGAGCCGGACCATGAACGGGCCGATCAACTGCGAGCCCACCGAATTGCTCGACGGTGAGCTGTTCGAAGAATTGGTGGCCATCCGCCGGGACTTGCACCGTCATCCCGAGTTGAGTTGGAACGAGCGGAGAACCGGAGCACGGGTCTGCGAGTACCTGGATCGTTATGGAATCCCCTATCGAACGGGTGTGGCCCAGACCGGAATCGTCGCCGACCTGCCCGGGTTGAATGACCGCCCGGTGATTGCGCTGCGAGCCGACCTCGACGCGCTCCCGGTGGTCGAAGAAACGGGACTCCCATTCGCCTCCGAGGTTCCCGGTGTGATGCATGCCTGCGGGCACGACGGCCATACCAGCATGTTGCTGGGAGCGGCCGCGCTGTTGAGTCGTGATTCTCGGCGTCCGTTTCCCGTGAGGATGATCTTCCAGCCGGGTGAGGAGACGGGACGGGGAGCCCTGGCAATGGTGGAAGCCGGAGTATTGGATGACGTGGGGGTGATCTTCGGCGGACATGTCGACCGCCACTACCCGGTCGGATCGATTGTGGTCACCGAAGGAGTCGTCAATGCATCGAGCGACCGGTTCGTGATCTCGATTTCGGGACAGGGCGGACATGCGGCGCGCCCCCATGAGGCCGTCGATGCCGTCGTCGTCGGGTCGCTGATGGTGATGGCCATTCAGACGATCGTCTCCCGCGAGGTCAACCCGGCCCATCCGTCGGTCGTGACCATCGGGCGTTTCGACGCCGGCACCGCCGCCAACGTGATCGCCGGGCAAGCCAAGTTGGAGGGCACGATCCGAGCGCAGGACGAGCACGTGCGCCGGCATTTGAAAAAAGCGATCGCGCGAATCGCCGAATCGGTAGGCCAGTTGCACGAGGCTCACGTCGAAGTGGAGTTTCGGGAAGGTTCGCCATCTCTTTGCAATCAGCCGCCCGCCACCGAACTGGCCCGCCAGGCCGCCATCGAAACTGTGGGGGCGCCGTGCGTGCTGAAAATGAAGACCGCCAACATGGGCGGAGAAGATTTCGCCTATTATCTCGAGCACGTGCGAGGCTGCTACGTCCGTTTCGGATCGACGCGGCCAGGAGAAGCCGCCTTCCCGGCGCACTCCAGCCGATTCGACTTCGACGAACGCGTGCTGGCCGTGGGAGCCGCGTTCTTCCACCGCGTGGCATGGACGGCCATGCGGGAATTCCAGTCGCGGGCCTGATCGGCTCGCAAACGGCGGGAGACGGCGCAGGGAGCGCCAGTCCTCGCGGAAGGAAGGGCTGCCGTGATCACTGTACGAGACGCCGACGAACGCGATATCGATGCGATCCGCGATATCTTCTACGCGTCGTACGGGGAACACTACTCGTATCCTCAGTTCTATGATCTGAAGCACCTCAAACGCATGATCTACGGCGATGACACGATCCTGCTGGTGGCGGAAGACTCCGAAAGCCGGCGGGTCGTGGGGACGGCGTCGATCATCGTGCAGGTCGGAGCCTACGCCGACCTGATCGGCGAATTCGGCCGATTGGCCGTGCA
>Ga0256839_1004195_pt1 | contig 14247 bp, 9 predicted proteins | sample 354166metaG_FD_185968 | JGI IMG/M metagenome (GOLD analysis project Ga0256839, IMG submission 185968) | Hydrothermal vent microbial communities from Mid Atlantic Ridge, Atlantic Ocean - 354-166 | ecosystem: Environmental > Aquatic > Marine > Hydrothermal vents | place: Atlantic Ocean: Mid... | reverse complement strand
GGTGCGTCACCACTTCATAGCACGGCCCCGTGAGCGGATTCAACATAGTCCAGGATGATGGGGGCCGCAACCGCCGATTCGCTGTTCCATCAAATCCCTCCGCTGCTCAGCGTCACGAACAACCCGGCCGCAATCAAGTCGGCGGTGGCGCCCGGATTGCGGCGGTGTCCGTCGCTGCGCAGCCAGTGGTCCAGTTCGGCCAGTCGCCGATCGACATCGCATCCCGACTCGTAGGCTCGCACCACTTCGCGGGCTCGCGACCGAGCCTCCTCCATCACCTGGGAGCCGCACTTGCGGAGAACCAACGTGTCTCCGAACCGGGCGATCATTTCCACGTGAGTCCTCACGATCCTCGGGATCACCGGAATCTCCCGCCGCCCAAGACGAGGCACCACGAAGTGAAGGATATCGGCAAAGCCACTCGCGTATTGCCTGGCGATCAAATCCCGCTCGGCGGCTTCGTGCATGGCGGCCAACAGATCTTGGGGAACCTCCGAGTTCACATCGTATTTCCGGCTGCCACCCAGTCCCCCCGGCGCCGCCATACGGATGGCGTCGTAGACGGCGACCGCGTCATCATCGGTAAGCCGTCCCAAGGTAGCGTCGATCCCGCCGGTGGTCATTTCACTCGTGGCTACCAACGGCGCCAACAACAAGATGGTTCCCAGGTGAGTATTCGTGCCGGCCGCCCGCTTCATCGCCACCACGGCCTCATGGATCGACCGCCCGATGCCGATGCGCCCCGCTTGGCCGAGCGGTGGAGCAATCGCCGAGGCGGCCCGGAAGAAATGGTCCATGCTCAAATCATCAAAGGGAGTGACGGGGGACACATTGCCCACTTTCGGGGCAAGCACCTCCAGGATGCAAGCGGCCTCGATACAAGCCGTCGGGTCCGATCGCCAATCCTTCCTCTCAGTCATGATCCTCGTGCCGCCTCCACGGGATGGCGATCAAAGAACGCTCGCATCGCGCTCATCACATCTTCGGCCGCGTCCTCCATGACGTAATGGCCGGCATCCTCGATACGCGTCGTTTCGGCCCCGGGAAAAATGCGTTCCAGGCGGTCCAAGCACTCGACGGTGAAACACCAATCCTTCATACCCCAGATCAACGCCGTCGGCCGAAAGGCCAGCTTCTTCAAATCGGCTTCCAACCTTTCCAGAACGGGCCAGGTAGGATGCCGAGTCGATAGAGGGATGTCTTCCACGAAACGGCGGATGGCGATCCGGTTTGCGGGGCGGTCGTACGGAGCGATCAGACCGGCTCGAGCCGTTTTCGCCAGCGGCGCTCGAGCCGTCGTCATATAAAGTGCGGCGCGAGCAAACGCATTGAACCCGATCACACCGACCGACCGTACTAACGGCCAGCGGCAAACCCGTATCCTCCAGGGACAAAACGGCGGCGGAAAAGCACCCGTGTTGAGCAACACGATTCGCGAAAACCGCTCGGGCATCCGGGCCAGCACGCCCAAGCCGATGGCGCCTCCCCAATCGTGAGCGACGAGGGTGATGCGGTCCAGGTCGAGCCGGTCTACCAAATCGGCCAAATTGCTCGTGTGCTGCTGGAGAGTGTAAGAGTATCGCGACGGCTTGTCGCTCATCCCGCAGCCGATGTGGTCCACGGCAACCACTCGAGCCGATTCGCGGAACTCGGCGACCACGCGCCGCCAATAAAACGACCAGGTGGGGTTTCCGTGTACGCACAAGATGGGCACACCGGTTCCCTCATCCAGATAGTGCATCCGATGCTCGCCGCACGGCAGAAAGTGAGACGCAAACGGGTACTCGTCCCGCCAGTCGCCGCTTCGCCGATTCGAGTCATCAATGGTCATGACGGGGCGTGATGGAACTCTTGCTGCGTGTCGTACGGCCGGCAACCAACCCGAGGCTGCAGGGATGGTAGTGGGAACCGACGTCCGCGGCAACGTGGGCGCAGGGCGCGACGCTGCGGCTCGAGTCCTATCTTGGTGCCATCTGCGCGCGATGCTCGCATGCCCCCCGGTGAGGGCGACGACGACACGAGTCCATCACGGCTCGGCAGGAGCCTCGCCCTACTGATTCATACTTCAAGGAAACTCAGGCAGCAGTCCTTACGAAATCGATACCGTCAGCAAACTTCTTCCCTCACCCCTCACCCTTCCCCTACTCGGCATTCGCCGTTTCCACGAGACCTCGCCAGAAATCTCGAGCCTTGCGAAATTCGACGATGGTTTCTTGGAACTCCTCGGCCGGTTCACGGGGCAACTGGCGAGCCCGCTCGGTCAGCCAATCCAAGAAGAACCGAGCCGATTCTCGACTGATCCGCGGCCGTCCGTCGAATTCGACGTAATAGGGTCCCGTCGAAGCCAGCCGCACCGTTTTGGGATGGTCGGCGATCGCTCGGATCAAGAACCATCCGCTCTCGGTGAATTCCACCGCCGGCAACTTGCCTCGGATCTGCCGCAGTCGGATACTGCGAATCACCTTTCCATCCTTGACGTATTGGAGATAGTCGATCTTCTCTCGCAAGGCCAACTTGAGTGTCGGTTGCAGCGTGACCACCTGGCCGGCCGTCGCCCGAAACACCTCGCCTGGAAGCCGGCCGTTCACTTTGGGACGCAGCATGGGACCGTTGGTCACCACCACACGACCGGCTCGCAGGCTCTCCAGCCAAAGGTCGTAGGAACACTCGTCACCGGTATGCACATAGACCCGGTTGTAGCCGACCGGATTGGGATGCACTCCCGATGCACTGCCGGCCGACGGGGGAATTCGCAAACCGCAGTTGAGCGCGTGGTAGTAGATGTCCTGACCCCACATGGCCGTCCCCGAGGGTGGCGGATAGAGGTGGCGATTGCGAGGTTTTCCCCAGGCCTCATTGTCGAGCATCCGATCGCGCCACAGGTGGTTGTGCACGATTCCCATCGAGTCGACCAGTCCGGTGGAAAGCCACAGCGGGACGTCCCACCAGAAAGGCTTCTCGATGTCGACATGTGCTTGCGGGAACTGCTTGGCCATCCTCAGGAACTTCACCGACGACGGATACTCCCGCTTGGCCTGGGCGATCGGCAGAGGCTTCTTCAAATGCAAGAACAGCAGCGCTCCGCCACCCCGCTCATCCTCGCCCGCCATCCAGTCCACCCAGCGGTTCCCTTTCAAGTGTTCGATCGTGGGGATGGGGGGATCTCGGCGCGCCCACAGATTCTTGCGGTTCCACCAGGTGATGACCGGAGCGATGTGCAAGTCTTCGGCTCGCATCAGCAACTCGATGTCATCCGGATCCCGGTGAATGTGGAACTCGCCCGACCACCATCCCTCCTTGCGCATGTCGACGTAGCGTTCGAGTTCCAACGTCCGAGTGGTTTCGCTCTTGGCGGTGATTTCAAAGTGGCCGGACCGTATCCGGTACTCCGGGCCACGCTCCAGTTCGAACTCGTAATCCCCCGGTGCCAGCTCCAGCGTGACCTGGCCATCGAACACGAAATGGTCCTTCCAGCGGACAACGCCTTTGGGAAGAACGGGGCGACCTCGCGAGTTTCGCAAGTGCATCCGCGCAGCGATCGGCTCGCCCGTCGTCTCGTCGACGACCCGCAGCGTGAATCGACCTCGAGCCGCGTGGGCTGCGGCGGGAACGAGAGCCGGCAGCAGAGCCAGGCAGCCGGCAATCCCGGCAAGCCCGCAACGTCGAAAACATCCGGCCGCCGGGCGGCAAATGGGCAGTGGTGGTAAACGGTGCATGGCCTTGCCGGCGTATTGGGAAAATCGAGACGGGTCGAAACCGTGGAAGCGGCCTCTGTCGACGGCTCGACAGCGGCCGAGTCCGGAGGACTGGGCGAGGTTCACCCGCCTACCGTAAGATAGGCCGCCACCGCCCTGGCGACAAGAAATCGCGGCCAGCAAATCGAACGGGCATCATGGCGGCCCGTCGGGGGCTCGACTAAACTGGTTGGACGACAGGGAGGAACGCGACGGCTGGCGACGGTCTAGCCGCTCGTCCTCCCTGGACTGCCGCCGACTTCCAAACCGTCCAATGGGCCAGCATTGCCCATCACCCTGTTATGACCGGCCCTTTTGCGGGCTACCGGGGAGATATTCCATGAATTCTACGCTCGACCGCGTCGCCCGCTTTGTCGCGAGTCCTCGCAAGTGCCAACCGCTGTCGTTCATCCTCGCACTCGTCGTGGCAATCGGCCTGACCAGCCTTCCCCACTTGCGGGCCGACCAACCCGAGCCTCAAGGAGAAGCCGCCTTCCTGAGCGGCACTCGGCAATTGACGTTCGAGGGCCGCCGAGCGGGAGAGGGCTATTTTCGGGCTGACGGCAAGGCCCTGGTGTTCCAGAGCGAACGGGAAGCGGGCAATCCCTTTTTCCAAATCTATACGATGGACCTGGAAACCGGTGATTCCCAGCGGGTCTCTCCCGGGATCGGCAAGACGACCTGTGCCTGGTTCCATCCCGACGGCCGGCGGATCTTGTTTGCCTCGACGCACGAAGACCCCGAGGCGGTCGCCAAGCAAAAGGCGGAATTGAAGGCTCGCGAGGAAGGTCGGCAACGCCGATATTCGTGGGACTACGACGAGTACTTCGACATCTACTATTACGACACGCAGACTAAGAAGTACACCAATTTGACCAAAACACGAGGCTACGACGCCGAAGGGTCGATCTCGCCCGACGGCGAGTGGATCGTGTTCGCATCGAACCGCCGCGCTTACGACGGGTCGATGACCAAGGCCGAAGCGGTGCGTTTCGAGCACGATCCCGCCGTCATGCTCGACTTGTACCGCATGAAGAGCGACGGCAGCCAGGTCCAACGACTCACCGATGTGCTGGGATATGACGGCGGCCCCTTCTTCTCGCCAGACGGCAAACGCATCTGCTTCCGGCGATTCGGGCTGGACGGTGCCACGGCCGAAATCATGACGATGGCCGCCGACGGCTCCGATCCGCGGCGCCTCACCAATCTGGGAGCCCTGTCGTGGGCGCCCTACTATCACCCGTCGGGCAAGTACCTGATCTTCGCCACCAACGTCCACGGGTTCGCCAATTTCGAATTGTATCTGGTCGACGTCGAGGGCAAGCACCAGCCGGTCCGCGTGACCACGACCGAGGGTTTCGACGGATTGCCCGTCTTCAGCCCCGACGGCCGGCAACTGGCGTGGACCAGCAACCGCACTCCCGACAAGACCTCCCAGATCTTCATCGCCCAGTGGAATCACCAAGAAGCCCTGCGGCGCCTGGGACTCGACGACAAGCCTGCCGTCGATCTCTCCTCGGCGACCAACGCGGCCGCGCTCCAATCCAAGCTGACCAGCAGCGACATCCGAGGAGAAGACGTGTTGCGGCATGTGTCGTATCTGTGTCAGGACGAGCTCGAGGGCCGCGCCACCGGAACGCGCGGCGAGCAATTGGCCACGGCTTACGTCGCCGCCTACTTCGATCACCTGGGGCTCGAGCCGGCGGGTGACAACGGGACCTTCTTCCAGGAGTTCGTCTTCACCGCCGGAGTTTCCCTGGGCAAGCACAACGAATTGCGCTGGGGAGAAGAACCCTACAAAGTCGGGGCGCAGTGGCAACCGATCGCCTTCTCGGCTACCGGTCCCGTGGCTGCCGCCCCGATGGTCTTCGCCGGTTACGGCATTGTGGCTCCGGCCGAAGGAGACGAGGGAGCGTACGACTCGTACGTCCACTTGGACGTCAAAGGCAAGTGGGTCGTCGTGCTGCGTTACCTGCCGGCCGACATTCCGCCCCAACAGCGCCAGCGTCTCAATCGCTATGCGTCTCTCCGCTACAAGGCGATGGTGGCGCGAGACAAGGGTGCGGCCGGCCTGATCGTTGTCACCGGCCCCCGCACTCGGGTCAAAAGCGAACTGGTAGCGCTGAAGTTCGACGGCAGCATGGGCGCCAGCAGCCTGCCGATCCTCAGTGTCACCAACTCGGTGGCACAACAGTGGTTCCAGGCCGCCGGCAAGGACTTGGCCGCACTGCAAGAAGAACTCGACCGCGGCAAGCTCATCCTGGGATTCGCCATCGGTGACAAGACGGTGTCGGCTCGCATCGACCTGCGCCAACAGCAGCGAAAAGGTCGCAACGTGCTGGCTCGACTAGCAGCGAGCGAGCAGCCCACCAACGACTATGTGATCGTGGGAGCTCACGTCGACCATCTGGGGCGAGGCAAAGGGGGATCGTCGTTGGCACGCGAAGACGAACAGGGAGCCATTCACTACGGCGCCGACGACAATGCGTCGGGAGTCGCGGCCATGCTGGAGATCGCCGAGTACGTGGCGGCGCAACGGCGCGACGGCCGCCTCGACATGCAGCGGGACCTCATCTTCGCCGCCTGGTCGGGCGAGGAACTCGGGCTGCTCGGTTCGAGCCACTTTGTCGAGTCCGAAGAAGCACTGCTGGAATCGAAGTTCGGCGATCAGGCGACTCGAGGCGATCAAGGGCCGTCGCTGCTTCACCGCCGCATCGCCGCTTGCTTGAACCTGGACATGGTGGGCCGACTCCGAGAAAAACTGATCCTGCAGGGCGTGGGCTCATCGCCCATTTGGCGCAAGGAAATCGAACGGCGGAACGCTCCGATAGGGTTGTCGATCGTGACTCAGGATGGTGGTTTCATTCCGACCGACGGCAGCGCGTTTTATCGCAAGGGCGTTCCCATGCTCTCGGCCTTCACAGGAGCTCACAGCGAATACCACACGCCCCGAGACCGGCCGTCGACACTCAACTATGAAGGAGCGGCCAAGATCGCCCGCTTCATGGCCTTGATCGCTCGGGGCCTCGTGCTGCGGCCTGTCCCGCCCAAGTTCGTCGCCGCCGATTCGGGGCCCCAGCGACGGCGCGACACCAACCGGCGCGTCTACATGGGTACGATTCCCGACTACGCCGGAGAAGGCATCCAAGGCGTCAAGCTCTCCGGTGTGATGAAAGGGGGACCGGCCGCCAAAGCCGGCCTGCAAGGGGGAGACGTCATCGTCGAGCTGGCCGGCAAGAAAATCGAGAACATCTACGATTACACGTATGCCCTCGATGCACTCAAAGTCGGCAAGCCGGCCAAGATCGTCGTCCAGCGAAAGGGAAAGCGAATCGAGGTGACGATCGTACCCGAATCGCGGGACTGAGTCGGTGCCGGGAATCTCGCCTCGAACCAGCCTCCCCAGCAGCCTGTTCCCTGGCATCGGGGCGGCGCTTGTCGCCGCCCCGATGCACAGTTATCAGCTCCGCCGCGAAGCACTTCCGAGTGCAGTCGACCCAGTTACTGCTACATCGGCAAGCCTATCGCTCCAAACCCAGGAGGGAGGGTCGCATCGGATTCCCGCAAATCGCGACGCAAACGGCGGAGCCGCACATTAGTCGGTGGAATGAATCGAAGTTCGCAATCGGAAATCGGCCCTCGTGTCAGTTGGGACTGCTGGAACAGAAACGATACACGGCAGGTGAAGCCGAAACCGAACCGGCCTGCCGGTAAAGAAGTTCCCGCACATACTCGACGTCGCTTTCGCCGGTCTCGGGGTATACCAGCGGATCGGCCGAACCGGCAATCAAGACGGAGTCACCCGCTGCCGCTTCGGACAGCACCCACTCCATGGCTGCGGTGCGAGTCGGCAAGACGTGGCCGGCCGCCAGACGGTGGTAGCCGTCGAGTACATCGTGCGCTTCGTCGAACGGACAACCGGGCGGCGTCGTGTCTTGTTCGCACCGCGTCACGATCGCCCGGTCCGCGTATTGCTCGGCGACGCGCCCCAGCCAGGGCCGCTGTGCGGGGTCTCGGTCGGGCGGCGGGCCGAACAGGCACCACACCTGCCCGCGTGACACCTCGGCGACCGCTTTGAGCGCCGATGCCAGCGTCTCCGGAGTCGAAGCCGTATCGACGTAAACGGAAAACGGCTGTCCGCACTCGATCCGCTCGAGCCGCCGAGGCAAATGCCGAGCTCGCTCGAGCCCGCGGACAATCGTGGTCAGCTCGATCCCCAACGCCATCGCCACGGCGGCGGCGGCCAGACAGTCCGAAACGAACCACTCACCGATCACGGGAACCGAAACCGGATGCGTTTCCTCTCCCGCATCCAGCAGAAACGTCTGACCCGCCACGTCCCTCTCAATCACCGTAGCGGTCAGGTCGGCCGGCTGATGCACCCCGTATCGCAACACCGGAAAGACCGATTCGTCGGCCAACCGGCAAGTGTACCGGTCGTCGGCATTCACGATCACCAAGCCGTCGTCCTTGAGTTGTTCCAGTAGCCGCCCCTTGGCTCTTCGATAGTTGATCGTCGAGTGGTGCAAATCGAGGTGATCGCGACGAACATTGGTGATCAGCGCCACATCGAGCTCGACGCCGGCCAACTGGCGCTGGGCCAGAGCGCGACTGTTGGCCTCGATGATGGCCGGCCCCTGTCCCGTTTCCACAAGATGACGCAAATGAGCGGCAATGCCCGGCTGCATCACCGGACGCGAGAACTCGGCCGGCCAATGCAGCTCGGAATCATGCAACAAGCTAGGAGCTTCTCCGGCAGTTCGAAGAATGGACGCCAGCAACAGTGAAGTGGTGGTCTTGCCGGCGGTACCCGTGATTCCAATCGTGATCAAATCGCGATCAGGACGGCCGGCCAGGGCCATGCAAAGTCGAGCGTAGGCCTCGCGCGTGTCGGGAACAACGCACTGGGGAACCGCCAAAGGCAACACCGCTTCGGTCAGGACGGCTGCCGCCCCTCGCTCAACAGCACGAGCCGCACGATCATGAGAGTCGCCGGCCAGATCCGAGAGTGCAACGAAGAGGTCGCCTTCTCGACACCGCCGCCAATCGTGCGCCACCGAGCGAACTCGGATGTCGGATGATCCGACAAACCGGTGGCGTTCCAGTGCCGCACGGAGTGAGAGTCCTCGCCCCTCCAACACAGTCGCATCCATTCTCGGCCTCCTTGCCTCGTGCCCCCGATCTCGCGATCGGCGATGGGAACTCCTCCCGAGTCCCCAGGCAGCTTGCAAAGTCGCAAGCTGACGGCCGCATTTTCCGGATTCCCGGAAAAGTGTCAAGATGAAAATAGGGAGACTGCCGAGTAAAGGAAGGATGGCCATGGTGGGCAATCCGTTCGCTCCCCCCGCGCCGATTTCCCGATCCACGCTCTGCCAGTGACGACTCCATGCCCCGTCGATTCTGCATCGCGATCCTGTACGCCGCTACGGCCACGACGGCTCTGCTCGAAGCCATGGCAGCCGATCGTCTGTCGGCCCAGACACTTCCCGCCGCCGTCGCCACCGTCGAACACGCACGGCAGCAACTCCAGTTCGAGCACGCAGCCGGCATGGTGCGTGGTGCGGCTCCGGCAGAGTGGCACATCGGCGAACGAGCCGTCGGGCGGGAAGTGCACCTGGTGCTCACACCGGCGCCGCTTGGCACTCGAGGCGTTCTGCCGGCAACCCACATTTGGCTGACCGTTCACGCGCTGGTCACCGACGCGGACATCCGACAGCTCATGCAGCGGCGTCTGGAAAACCAACGCACGGTGGCATCCGGCCAACCCGCCGGGATGCCACCGCTGTGGCCCGTGGAGTGTTCCGGGCACGCCGGCCAGATGGCGACCTACCAACGCCACGTGGCTGGCGGCACACGGCACGTCGTCCACGCGATCGTGCAGACTCCGTGGGGACTTTGCGAGTGGCACGTGGAATCCCCGGACGCCGATTGGACGCGCGAGTGGTCCACACAGGTCATCGCCCAGTGGCACATTGGACCTCCCCGCCAGCGGACGCTCCCCGCATCCCCGCAAATCGAGGCGGCTGGAGAAGCCCTGGGATCGTGGAAGGGGAGCGGCAGTCGCATGCGTCTTCTGCCTGACGGACGATTCGAGCTGGTGTGGGACCGGCGGCGGCTGACGGAAGCGGGCACCTACGAGCGAGTCCTGATCGGATCCTTCGCGGCTCGGGACGACCTGCTATTCGTCACCTTTTCGGACGGATCGCGGCGCCATTACCGTTGGCGGCGCGTCGGCCCCTGGTTGTTGCTGACCGACCACGAGGGACGTACGGCTCAATTGCGGTATCTCTACGAATAGCACTTTCCCGCTCGCCAGACCCGCTTGCCCAACCATCGACCGTCCGTTAAAACAGCCGTCGATGTCTGCCTCGAACGTCTCGCAACCGACTGCCCTGATCACCGGAGCCTCGCGCGGCATCGGCCGGGGCATCGCCTTGCGGTTGGCCGCGGCCGGGTTCAACATCGTTGTCAACTACTTCCGCAATGCGGAGGCTGCCAAACAAGTAGCGTGCGAATGCGAGCGGCACAACGTCTCCGCCATCACCGTTGGCGCGGACGTGGGAGCGAGCGACGACCGTTCCCGCTTGCTCGAACAAACCCGCAGCCGCTTCGGACGCCTCGATCTGCTGGTCAACAACGCGGGGATCACCTCGCCCGGCCGCCATGATCTGCTCGAACTGACCGAACAGGGCTGGGATCGCGTCTTCGCCACCAACCTCAAAGGACCGTTCTTTCTGTCGCAATTGGCGGCCCGAGAAATGCGGACGCTGATCCAAGACGGCAAGCAATCCGAGGCCGTGATCGTCAATATCTCCTCCATCTCGGCGATCGCCGTCTCGACCAACCGAGCAGACTACTGTATTGCCAAGGCGGCGATGCAAATGATGACCGAACTCTTTGCCGTACGGTTGGCCGACGACCATATTCGAGTCTACGAGATCTGTCCGGGCGTGATTGAAAGTGACATGACGGCGCCGGTTCGCGACAAGTACGACCGTCAGATCCGTGAGGGACTTACGCCGATTCGCCGCTGGGGAACTCCGCAAGATGTGGCCGAAGCCGTGGCCCTGCTGGCCGAAGGTCGGTTCCGTTTTACCACGGGAGCCCGTTTCTTCATCGACGGTGGCTTTCACATTCGCCGACTCTGATCTCTCCACACCGCCGTGCCGCTCATGGATCGCCAAGCCTCCCCGAGAAAACTCGCCCTGCTCGGTGTCGACTCCGACGCCCTGTGGCTCGTTCGACAATGGCACCGTCAGCAACGTTGGCAGGTGGTGGCGGTGGCCACCGAACAGCCTCAGATACTCGACGATGCGCTGGCGGGTGCCGAACAGGTGGCCCCGGAAATGTGGTACGAGGGCGTCGATGCCGATGCCGTCCTCGTCAGTTCCAACCTGTCGGCCACGCAACTGGCCGTGCTCAAACAACTGGTGTCGCTCGGAAAGACCTTGCTCATCATCCATCCAGCGATGGAGAGCCTCACAGCGTACGAACTCCCCATGCACGCCTCGGATACTCCATGGCGCGTCCTGGTGTGGTATCCCCAGCGGCGACTGGGCTGGGAAGAGAGATCGCAGGAGTGGTCCCGCCACCTCGGCGAAATCCAACGAGTCCGCTGGACGGCAACCGTGGCCTCGGCCGACAAGGAAGCGGTCGTCACCGATCTGGCTCGAGCCGCCCATTGGTGCCTGCCGTGGACGGGTGGCTGTCGGGCGGTTCAAGCCATCGATCCTGTTGGAACCCCCGAGACCGTCCACTGGGATCGGCTCACCGTGACCGTTACCTCACCCCGCGAAGTAGCTTTGCAGTGGGAGGTGCGAACGGATGCGGATCAACAGCATGCCATCACGCATGTACTCCTCGAGGGCACCAAGTCCGAACTGGAGCTCCAATTCGACGAGGAGCTCCGCCAATGGTCGGTGATCCGCGGTCGGGTCGAGGACGTTCCGCAGGCCGACGACCCGGCCGAAGCAGCGCAGTGTGTGGCCGAGCGCCTGGCACGTTGCGCGGCAGGAAACGACGGAGGCGACGACTGGCTGGCCGCCTGCCAGACGATGGAAGTTCCCGATGTGATTGAATACTCGGTGCGCCGCCGCCGCATGGTCGACTTGGTGCAAGAGGCACCCACCGAGGAGACGTCCTTCAAGGGCGTGATGGCCGCGGGAAGTTGCGCGCTGCTGCTGCTGGTGCTGGCCATCTTCGCCATCGGCGCGCTATGGGAAAGCGTGCATCGCACGCGGCCGCGACCGGGAGATCGGGTGGCGAAGCAATCGGACGAGAGCGAATCGGAAAGCCCGAGTCGAGTGCGGTGGTGGCGCTTCTGGCCTGCCTTTCCCTTACTCGCCTATCTGCTCCTTCAACTGCTCATTTTGGTAGCCCGCAGGACGAGGGGAAACGCGGCTTCTTCCGTGAACGGAGATGCGGAGCCGGCGCACCAACGGCAAGTGGAATAGCCGGCCCATGAACCGGCCGGGCCGGCGTTCACCGCGACAGATCGAACCAGCCGAACAGCGTACGTCCGCCACGCAAGATATAGAACTTGACTCGTGGCTTCCCTGCCACTTCTTCACTTTGCAGGACGAACTCGAGATTCTCCATCGTCGCGGTCTCCCATTCGTGCATCCCCACCAGGATGTCGCCTCGGCGAACGCCTTCGCGATCGGCCACGCCTCCCGGTCGCACGCGCAGGATCCGCAATCCGCCGCTGTAAGCTCCCTGCATCTGCCGAATCACGCGACGGGATACCGGCTCCACCTGAATCCCCAGGTCGCGCCAAGCGTAGTCGACGGCAGGCAACGACGAGCGGCGCGGCCCCTGCAGCACCAGGCTCAAGGTCTTACGAGCCCCCCCCCGCTCGATCTCCACGGGAACCTCTTCTCCGCTTCGGCGTCCCAGCAAGGCCAATTCGAAATCGAGTTTCCGCACGATCTCTTTCTCATCCACGCGCCGCACAATGTCGCCTCGCTGGAAACCGGCCGACTCGCCGGCGCTCCCCTCTCGCGTCCCCAACACTTCCACGTGGGGGCCGAATTCCGACTCGACCGACTTGAGCAGGATGCCGTGACTGAGACGGGAAATGCGTTCGACCGAGAGCAGGCGACTGGCCACTTCCATCGCCTCGTTGACGGGAATGGCGAATCCGATCCCTTGAGCTCCCACGCGGACCGCCACGTTGACTCCAATCATCTCGCCGTCGATGTTGAGCAGCGGGCCGCCCGAATTGCCCGGGTTGATGCTGGCGTCGGTCTGGATCAAGTCGGGATAGTGCTGGGTCTCGCTCACCTGCACCGGCCGGTGCAGCGCACTGATGATGCCGCTGGTCACCGTGTGTTCATAGCCATACGCGTTGCCGACGGCGATCACGGTCTCCCCCGGCATCAGGTCGGAAGACGTTCCGATCGGTATGACCGGGAGGGCCTCCGGTGCCTCGATGCGGATCACTGCCAAGTCGGTCTTCTTATCGCGAGCCGTCAAGTAGCCGACATAGGTTTGCTGGTTCGCCAGTGTCACCTCGATTCGCTCGACCCCTTCCACCACGTGGTGATTCGTAAGGATGTAACCGCGCGGGTCGATAATCACGCCCGTTCCCATCCCCTTGACCTGGCGGCCCCCTTGCGTCCCGACTAGCGAGGTCGGACTTTGAATCCGTTTGCGTCCCTGGATGTTGACCACGGCCGGGCGAGCCTTCGCGACCGCTCGAACAATCGGCGTGTGGCGGTTGGTTCCCTCCACGGTGGGGGAAACGCCTGCGACAATACCAACAGCCACCGCCGCCGTCAGAAAACAGCGACGTGACAACCCATTGCCAGCATGGTCATTCATGTGCAGCTCGCCGAAGATCGTGGATGCAGAATGAGTGGTGAATCACTCCAGGGATAACCATCGACGTTTGAGCCACACCCTCTTCGCTCACCGGCAACCGCGCCGCACAGAGCAACAAGCTTACCCGCTCTCAACAGTCCTCCTCCCTTCCCCGACCGGCCCGAACAAGACGACTGTGCCGATCCGGTAAAGCCTGCCGATTGGAGAGCCGATAACAGAAGGGAGAGTCGGGTACCCCCAGCCCGCTCGGCGAGGGCATTGGGGAAGTCCAACCTTGTCCCGTAGGAAATGGGCGAAAAGGCAACATGGCAGCCCGAGCGAATCACTGGCGACATGCCGGCTGGCTGCTGGCGGCATTGACGGCGTCGACCGGCTGCCATCCTCTCCCTGTAGTGCCGTCGTATCGCTTCCCGCCGCCTCGAGCCGCCCTCCCGTCGGTACTGTCTCCCGACGATACGCCATCTCCGCAACCCTCGGCTCCACCGGCGACGGAACCGGCCCCACCCGCCTCCCCGGAGGCATTCACCGACTGCGACTCGACGGGCGAGGTGGGACTTCCCTGCGCCGGGGCGTCGATGAGGATTCCGAGGATTCCATGGCGGCTTCCCGCGTTGCCCAGACTCCCCAGGATTCCATTACCGGGAGAGACGCCCGACGAGGCCCCGTGGCCCCGCTTCCATCCTGTCCCGAC
>Ga0256839_1004194_pt1 | contig 14255 bp, 14 predicted proteins | sample 354166metaG_FD_185968 | JGI IMG/M metagenome (GOLD analysis project Ga0256839, IMG submission 185968) | Hydrothermal vent microbial communities from Mid Atlantic Ridge, Atlantic Ocean - 354-166 | ecosystem: Environmental > Aquatic > Marine > Hydrothermal vents | place: Atlantic Ocean: Mid... | reverse complement strand
TCACGCATTTCCACCCAGTTTCCATCGGAGGGCAACTCAGCCGCATTCAGGGAGTTTGCCTGGCGGTTCACCAACATTGTCGCAAGGGCACTGGTTGGCCTGGGTCGCCGACCGGACTACAACACCATTGCGCGTTATGTCACCAGCATAATGAAAAAACGCTACCCATGGCATTACGTGGACGGGATTTTCACGCTATCGCCTTAACACGCTACGCGAAGGAACACGGTCTATTCGATCCCGTAGCGGACGGTCTGCGTAGTGCCTTTGAATACGATAAAACCTATTTCGATAAACTCACTGCCAGCCTGCTTCCCCTGCTCGAAAAATTAACCACAGGCCGAATCGGCAAGCTGCTCTCTCCCGATTATGCCGACAGCACGGATCACCGCCCTATTCTCGACTGGATGCGTATTATTCGTGAACAAGGCATTGTTTATGTCGGGCTGGATGCGTTAACTGACTCCGAGGTCGCTGGTACAGTCGGAAATTCGATGTTTGCTGATTTAACATCTATTGCTGGGCAACTCTATAAACAGGGGGATACACAAGGTCTTCCTATGCTTCCTGAACATAAGACAGTGCAGAAAACGATTCACGCCGATGAGTTCAATGAACTGATTGGCAACGAGTTCATTCCCTTGCTCAACAAAGCGGGTGGCGCTGGTTTTCAGGTGACGGCCTACACACAGACTGCTAGTGATATCGAAGCGGGTATTGGTGACCTTGCCAAGGCAGGTCAGATCACGGGCAATCTCAATACGTTGATTATGCTGCGGGTGAAAAATGAGATCACCGCTCGAATTCTTACTGACCAGATTCCTAAAGCGCGTATCTACACCAAGCTGGCCGCTACTCAAGTCACCGACAATAACGACCCCGGCACGGACATCGACTTCACCACGCGTAGTGAAGATAGGGTGACTGAAACTGAGATGGATATGCTCATCCCCGCCGATCTTATTCAGTTACCTAAAGGCCAAGCTTTCGCGTTACTAGAGGGTGGCCAACTCTACAAGCTTCGCCTGCCGCTTCCTGGTAATGATCCATTGTTGCCGAAGGATATCGAAGAAATTGGTCGTGAGCGACTAGCGCATTACGGGGCCGATCATGCCTGAAAAGCGTCGCCTGACGGGCTTGCTGTGGTTGGTTAAGTGGCTTGTCTTGATCACGCTATTGGTATTGATCGTCGATATTTTCTGTGTGTTTGTACTGTGGTCACCCGATGGTGTGTGGCATTTAAAAAATGTACTGAACCAGGAGATAGCACAGCTTGGCCTACCTCAGTCCGACATCACGTTTCTTACCGAAGTCATCCAGTCGTTTCACAGCACCGTATTCGTATCCAGTGGGATCGACGGCATGATGCGCTATTCAAGCAACTTGCCGCCTACCGACCAAGGCCAACAAACCGCGCTCGATTTCACAGAAACGCTACGGCCAATTATCGAAACCGCCATGGTCGGGCTGCAACTGTTTTCCCTACGCATTAGCGTATTGATTCTGGCGTTGCCATTTTTAGTGTTAGTCACCGTTACTGCCATGGCCGATGGATTTGTGGGGTGGTTTTTACGCCGCACAGGCGGCGAGCGCGAATCTGGTTTCATCTATCACCGAGCCAAGCGTGGACTGGCGTGGTCATTTCTTCCTCGTCCCACCTATCCCGCTAGACCCTAAATATCTCATTCCCCCTTTTTTGCTGGCAGTTGGCATCACTACGCGACTTCATATGGCATTTTTCAAGAAGTTTCTTTGAAAAACGTGGCAACCACCCAAATACAGCCCAATAAAGCATGGGAAAGTGCCCCCAAGAGGGAAGTTAATCGGGGAGTTAAATAGCCCTGAAGCGAATAAAATTAATCAAGTCAGGTACTACATATCAAAGGCGACTTGGGAATTACATTGAGAAAAACACTACCAAGTGACCGTATATAGAGATGAGTGAGCTTCCGATGCTTCCACGATTCATCAGAGCAAACCAGGCTCCCGCCTATTTGGGAATGAATCGTAATCTTTTCAGAACGTTAGTCGCACCCTCACTTACCACAATCCCTATTTCTAAACAGGGGAAAGCATACGACAGACTTGACTTAGATCGGTGGGCCGATAATTATAAAGCTGCAATGGGTGTCCCGCCAAAAGATGGAGGGACATTATGGCTAAAAAACCCATGTCAGGACTCCGGCTTCGTTACGGACGCTGGCATATCGACAAAAGGAGTAAATATTTTCCAGGAGGGCGACTTCGGCAAAGCACTAGCTTCCGTGAGGAAGAACAAGAGAAAGCCGAAGAACTCTTAATCCACAAGCTTGAAGAAGCTAGGAAGGCAGTAGAATTTGGTGTTCGCCCTGATCGACCGTTTGAACAGGCTGCCACCAAATACCTGATAGATAACCAGCATAAGGCAAGTATTGATGATGACGGGACTCATCTGAATCAGATGATGTCGCACATCGGAAGTCTACCAATAAGTAAAGTACATAACGGAACGCTAGAACCCATTGTGAAAGGGCGGCTTGCTAAGGGGATACGACCCAAGAGCATAAATAATGCGCTTGGAGTAGTTCGTCGAATTCTCAATTTAGCGGCTGGTAGTTGGCATGACGAGAATGGACTAACTTGGTTGGGGGCTGTTCCGAAAATCACAATGCTGCCTATTCAAGGGGATAAAGCAAAACCTTACCCTTTGAGCTGGCAAGAGCAAAGAACGCTCTTGATGAAGTTGCCGGATCACCTTGCTGAGATGTCTCTATATAAAGTTAATACAGGGGCACGCGAGCAGGAGGTCTGTCAGCTTAGCTGGGACTGGGAAGTCGAAGTACCCGAGTTAAATACTTTGGTTTTTCTCATCCCTGGCTGGCTGGATGATGGAGAGGGGCTTGTTAAGAACCGAGAAGACCGATTACACGTACTAAATAAAATCGCAATCTCTGTTATTAAGAAAGCACGGAAACAGCGTCCTGCAAAACATCTAAAAAGGTGCTGCATACACACCGGCGGTAAGTGTAACTGTGCATTTACCTACGTCTTTACCTATAAAGGTTATCGCGTGGGGAAAATGAATAACACAGGTTGGAAACGAGCTTGGAGGGAAGCTAAGCTTCCAGTCAGTAGAAATGTGCTTAGAGGAGTACACAATTTAAAGCACACTTTTGGAAGACGGCTCCGATCCGCAGGTGTATCCAACGAAACAAGGAGAGTGCTGTTAGGGCACACAAATGGTGACATCACGACCGACTATTCGGCTGCTGAAGTTGCGGAACTACTTGAAGCGGTAAATCGACTTTGTTTGACTAAAGATCAACGGGGTGCCCACGAAACGCCCACGCTGACTTTAATCAAAAGAAAAGTCGGTTAGAGAATCTCTCATAACCGACTGTATTTGTTACTAAAAAATGGCGCGCCCGGAAGGATTCGAACCTCCGACCGCCTGGTTCGTAGCCAGGTACTCTATCCAGCTGAGCTACGGGCGCACTCTGAGGTTGCGCATTATATGTGGTTTAAAAATGGTGTCAAGAAGCTATTAAACTTATTACCAATAACTTGTTGATCTGGTGCATTTATCGCCAACTAAAAGCGGCGATATCCCCTGCATAATGTAGCTGGGCAACCCGTGCTTTATAAGGCGATTAAAAGCCCCTTCTGTATCCCACCCATCGTGCAACAACAGCACAATGCAAGCGCCCTCCCATGCTCTTCTTAACGCGCCTCATGAGAAATGCCACCTAAAAATATAGACACAAAAAACCACCCTACGGTGGTCCCTTAATGGCGGAGAGAGAGGGATTCGAACCCTCGATGGAACTATAAATCCCATACTCCCTTAGCAGGGGAGCGCCTTCAGCCGCTCGGCCATCTCTCCATTTAGTTTTACCCAGAAAAACAAAAATTTTCCCCCTGCCCCTCTGTTTTCAGGGAGGACATAGAATACCAAGTTTTCACCTTCATGCCAAAAAATAATGAGCCAAATATAGCATTTGACTCATTATTTTCTATTTTCAGGAATGGTTGATGGGCTACATGCGCCCTAGAATGGTAGCGAGACCCGGCGCCATCAGAACAAAGAAAAATTTAGTTAAGCTGCACCACCTTCGTTTTTCTCTTTTTGAATACGTTCGTAAATTTCTTCTCGATGAACGGTAATGTCTTTAGGAGCATTAACACCTATTCGTACCTGATTACCCCGTACGCCAAGTACAGTCACAGTCACTTCATCACCGATCATTAAGGTTTCACCGACACGCCTTGTCAAAATCAGCATTGTTGTCTCCTTACCAAAATACCTTTTAAAATTTTCTTATCAAAACAATCAACTTCTCGTTAATTTTCTTATCGACCACCCCGTGATTATCTGTAAGGGTTTTCCTCAGCACTTACTTCAACATAGCTTTCAATAAGTTATAAACATCCGAATAAGTCGATATATAGAAATTTACGCTAATTGATCCAACCCAAATGCCTCATGCAAAGCCCTAACACTCAATTCTAGATATTTCTCATCCACCACTACAGAAATCTTAATCTCTGATGTCGATATCATTCGAATATTCACACCCTCAGTAGCTAGGGTCTTAAACATCGTGCTTGCAATGCCAGCATGTGAGCGCATGCCTACACCAACTATCGACACTTTAACAATCTTTGTATCGCCCGTCACTTCACGTGCACCAAGTTTGCTCGCTGTCTCTTTCATAATCGCGAGGCTCTTGTCGTAATCGTTACGATGAACGGTAAAGGTGAAGTCTGTCGTGGCATCCTCAGCGACATTTTGAATAATCATATCAAGCTCGATATTGCTATCCGCAATCGGGCCGAGAATTTTGTGCGCCACGCCAGGCTGGTCAGGCACCCCTAAGATTGTCACTTTTGCCTCATCACGATTAAACGCGATCCCCGAAATTAACGCCTGTTCCATCTCCGCATCCTCAGCTGAAATCAATGTCCCCGAAATTTTATCTTCAAATGAAGAGAGTACACGTAGCGGCACGTTATATTTGCTGGCAAATTCTACCGAGCGAATTTGCAGCACCTTGGCACCGAGGCTCGCCATCTCCAGCATCTCTTCGTAGGTGATATGGTCAAGGCGGCGCGCTTCTGGCACCACTCTGGGGTCGGTGGTGTAAACACCGTCAACATCAGTGTAAATCTGGCATTCATCGGCCTTGAGTGCCGCAGCCAGTGCAACGGCTGAGGTGTCTGAGCCGCCGCGGCCGAGCGTTGTGATGTTGCCCGCTTCATCCATCCCCTGAAAGCCAGCCACGACGACGACACGCCCCTGTTCCAGATCTTTGCGGATGCGTGCGTCATCAATATCAACGATTCGCGCTTTGTTATGCACACTGTCAGTACGAATATGAACCTGATGCCCTGTGTATGAGCGCGCTGCGCAGCCACGCTTTTCAAGCGCCATGCTCAGTAACGCTATCGTCACCTGCTCGCCGGTTGAAAGTAGCACATCAAGCTCACGCGGTACGGGCTGTTCCTGTATCGCATTTGCTAGTTCCAGCAGACGATTCGTCTCGCCGCTCATCGCAGAGACCACAACGACGACTTGATGGCCGTTCTCTCGCCACCCCATGACCTTGTCGGCAACGCTTTCAATGCGCCCCACTGTGCCGACCGAGGTACCCCCATATTTTTGCACTATCAGACTCATCTTGTTTCATCAACATTGCCACACTACTGCGAGGCGCTGCGCTCCTCAATCCACTCTTTCACTGATGCCAGCGCGGCATCAAGCCCAGCAGGCTCTGTGCCCCCTGCTTGTGCCATGTCAGGACGACCGCCCCCTTTACCTCCCACTTGCAGTGCGACATGTTTCACCAAGTCGCCCGCCTTCACCTGCTTAATCAGGTCTGGTGTCACCCCAGCAGTGAGTGAAACTTTTTCACCGGCCACAGCACCGAGCACAATCACTGCGGAGCCGAGCTTATTTTTTAGCTGATCAACAGTGTCACGCAACGTCTTGGCATCGGCACCTTCAAGCTTTGCCGCCAGCACCTTGATGCCATTAATATCGATTGCCTGTGCGGCCAGCTCCGACCCCTGATGACTGGCAAGCTTCCCTTTGACCTGTTCCAGCTCTTTCTCTAGCTTGCGACTTTTATCTGCCAGCTGCTGAATTTTATCAAGCGTATCATCCCGACCACCCTTCACCAGCGCAGAGATTGAAGCGAAGTGAGACTCAAGCTGTGCCAGCCACGCCACCGCCTGTTCTCCCGTCACCGCTTCAATGCGCCGAACACCTGCCGCGATGCCGGTCTCTAATATAATTTTGAACAGGCCGATATCACCCGCTCGCTCAGTGTGAATACCGCCGCAAAGCTCGGTGGAAAATGTGCCAATGCTCAGCACCCGCACCTCTTCACTATATTTCTCGCCAAACAGCGCCATTGCGCCGGCCTCAACTGCATCGTCATAACTCATCAAACGTGTCTGCACTGCATTGTTAGCACGAATTTCAGCGTTAACGGTGCATTCTATCTGTTGCAGTTGTGCTTTGGTCACAGGCTCAAAATGAACAAAATCAAAGCGCAGTCGATCTGCATCAACCAAAGAGCCCTTCTGTACCACATGCTCACCCAGCACCTTGCGCAACGCCGCATGCAGCAGATGGGTCGCAGAGTGGTTTAGCGTAATTGACTGACGACGCGCTTGGTCGACCCCAGTATCGAGCATCATTCCCACCTTGATTTCGCCGACGGTCACTTTGCCGATGTGGCCATTCACACCGCTCATCTTTTGGGTATCTACGACAGAGAAAGTTGCATTTGCGGAGTTCAATTGACCACGATCTCCAGCCTGCCCACCCGATTCGGCATAGAAGGGGGTTTTATCGAGCATGACCACCCCTTCCTCTCCAGTACAGAGCGTATCGACCTGCGACTCACCACGAATCAATGCCACGACAGTCGCCTGCCCGTCAATATGGTTGTAACCCGTAAACTCTGAAGCCACATTAACCTTAACAGCAGCAGCGCTATCAACCCCAAACTGGCTGGCAGAACGGGCACGCTCACGTTGCGCGGCCATCTCCTGCTCAAAACCAGCCAGATCAATCGAAAGCCCGCGCTCACGTGCAATGTCGGCGGTGAGGTCAGCAGGAAAGCCGTAGGTGTCATAGAGTTTAAAGACTGTCGTCCCGGGAATTTCTTCGCCTTTTAACGCAGTAATGGCCGATTCGAGAATCTTCATCCCTTGATCCAGCGTTTCTGCAAAGCGCTCTTCTTCGAGTTTCAGTGTCTTTTCAACTTGTGGCTGCGCCTTCTCAAGCTCTGGGTATGCACTGCCCATCTCACTCACCAAGGGTGCTACCAATTTATAATAGAAAACCTCATTGACACCCAGTTTATAGCCATGACGAATGGCGCGCCGAATGATGCGGCGCAGCACATAACCGCGCCCTTCATTGGAGGGCATAACACCGTCGGCAATCAAAAATGAGCAGGAGCGGATGTGGTCAGCAATCACACGTAACGAGTTATTTTCAAGGTCAGTGCATTTTGTGATGTGAGCTGCAGCTTTGATCAGCACTGCAAATAGGTCGATCTCGTAATTGCTGTGAACCCCCTGCATCACTGCCGCGAGACGTTCCAACCCCATACCGGTGTCGACCGATGGCTTCGGCAACTTTGTCATCACTCCATCGGCACCACGGTTGTACTGCATGAAAACCAGATTCCAGATCTCAATATAACGATCACCGTCCTCTTCCGGGCTGCCCGGTGGGCCACCCGCCACCGCAGCGCCGTGATCATAAAAGATCTCGGTACAGGGACCACAAGGGCCGGTATCGCCCATCGACCAGAAGTTATCGCTCTCGTAGCGCTTGCCGCCCGGCTTGTCACCGATACGGATCAACTGTGCAGGCGCGATGCCGATTTCATTCAACCAGATTTCAGCCGCCTCTTCATCCTCATCGTAAACGGTTACCCAGAGGCGCTCTTTGGGCAAACCCAGCTCTTGGGTCAAAAACTCCCATGCAAAACGGATCGCATCATGTTTGAAGTAATCGCCAAAACTGAAATTACCCAACATCTCAAAAAAGGTGTGATGACGCGCGGTATAACCGACATTTTCAAGGTCGTTATGTTTACCCCCCGCACGAACACAGCGCTGCGAACTGGCTGCGCGCACGTAAGGGCGTGGCTCTTGCCCCAAAAAGGTCTCTTTAAATTGCACCATGCCTGCATTTGTAAAGAGCAGTGTGGGGTCATTGCCCGGCACAAGCGGGCTACTCGCGACCACTTCATGGCCTTGCTGGGCAAAATAGTCGAGGAACTTTTCTCTTAGCGCTGCGGTTGAAGTCATCAGGGTTATTTACACTTTAAAATATGGCTCACAGGCATCGCCTCATGTTGGCATGTCTGGGCTGTTCCTAAATTGAATTATTGTTATTCCGTTGTTTTTATACTTTTTATACAGGTTTTTAGCATATTTCTCGGCGAGAGTATAAACTTAATCTAAGTCTTTAAATATATGTTTTGTATGATCAGAGGTAAAACCACGGTATTGCAGAAACTGTAACTGCTTTGAGCGTGCCTTCATATCTTCTGGGAATTGACCGCCAAAACGTTTTTGCCACGCCTCTCTGGCGGTTTCAAACCAGCACCGGCTCTGAAAGTCGACGAACTCACTCACCAGCTCATCCGCCACGCCTCTCTGGCGCAACTCTTCACGAATCCGCACCGGGCCAAAGCCCTTATTCATCCGAGATCGCACATAACTCTCACTGTAACGCGCATCGCTAAGCAGGCCCTCCTCTTCCAGTACAGCAAGCGCCTCTGCAACAAAAACCTCGTCGAAACCTTTTTGAATCAATTTGCCCGTGAGTTCGACCACACCATGCTCCCGCCGCGATAGCAGATCCATTGCCCGTTTTCGCACCCCAAGCACGCTATTATCGGCTGCACTCTGGATATTCGTTCGATATTCCCGTTGTTGGGTCAGCGCTTAGCCTCACTCTTTTCTGCAGTTTCTCCCTCAGGCTCACCATCCACAACCGGCAACAGGCGCGCTCGGATCGCACTCTCAATCTCATCTGCCGTATCAGGATGCTCTTTCAGATAGGTGCGCACATTTTCTTTGCCCTGCCCGACACGGTCACCTTTGTAGCTATACCAAGCACCCGCTTTATCGACCAGCCCCTCTTTCACCCCAAGCGAGATAATCTCACCTTCACGTGAAACCCCTTCACCGTACAAAATTTCAAATTCAACTTGCTTGAACGGCGGCGCCACTTTGTTTTTGACCACTTTAACGCGGGTCTCATTACCCACCACTTCATCACCCTTTTTGATCGCGCCGATGCGGCGGATATCGAGCCGTACAGAGGCGTAAAATTTAAGTGCATTTCCGCCCGTAGTCGTCTCAGGGTTACCGAACATCACACCGATCTTCATCCTAATTTGATTAATAAATATCACTAAGGTATTGGAACGCTTAATGTTTCCTGTTAATTTCCTCAGTGCCTGGGACATCAAACGTGCCTGCAGCCCCATGTGGGAATCCCCCATGTCGCCTTCGATCTCGGCCTTGGGTGTTAGCGCTGCTACAGAATCAATCACGATGACATCAACCGCACTTGAGCGCACCAGCATGTCGGTAATTTCCAAGGCCTGCTCACCGGTATCAGGCTGAGAGACAAGCAGGTTATCAACGTCCACTCCAAGCTTGCCAGCATAAACCGGGTCAAGCGCATGCTCAGCATCAACAAAGGCTGCGGTGCCTCCCGCTTTTTGCGCCTCAGCCACCACCTGTAGTGCCAATGTGGTTTTACCTGAAGACTCTGGGCCGTAGACCTCAACCACACGCCCTTTCGGCAAGCCGCCTATTCCCAGCGCGATATCTAACCCTAGGGAACCCGTTGAGATTGCCTCGATACCACGCGCGACACCTTCATCGCCCATGCGCATGACCGAACCCTTGCCGAACTGCCGCTCGATCTGGCTTAATGCCGCGCTCAGTGCTTTTTGCTTATTTGCATTCATTGGTGAGACCCCTTGCTAAAACTATCAACCGAAACACTAAAATTCGTCGCTTCACTGGCCAACTTGATGGCTCGCCAGCCGATATTGGTGCAAATTATCACATAGATACCAACGCCATCCTAGCGCTGTTTTTACTCACCGAATCAAGCGGCAATTCATGTGACGCGTTCTCGTATTGACGAGCAGGCTAAGCAGGGACTTTTTTCTTAAGCACGTGTAACAGCCCACGCAATGAATAAACTACAGCTTGCGCTCGAATTGAGCCGCGATCTCCATTAAAAACAACAGTATCCGTGATAAATGAAATCTTATTTATCACCCATGAAAAACAAACTGTTCCAACAGGTTTTAAGGCACTGCCGCCTGAAGGACCGGCGATCCCACTAATCGCCAACGACACCTGTCCGCCACCATTCACCAGCGCACCTTTCGCCATCGCCTCAACAACCTCGACCGAAACAGCCCCATGACGCACTATTAGCTCGTCACCAACCCCTAACATCTCCTGCTTAGAACGATTACTGTAGGTCACATAACCCCGCTCAAACCATGCGGAACTCCCCGCTAAGGAGGTCAGCGCCTGCGAAACGCCCCCTCCCGTACAGGACTCAGCGGTCACTAACATCCATTGCCGCTGCCGCAGCTCAAACGCAATCTGTTCAACCAACTGTTCTACCTCATCATTCAACAAATTTCCCGCCTTAACTTAAGGTGTAAAACGCTTGCCTGCCGCTTTTGCCATCGCGTATCCTTACGCCCTATTTTCACGCTCATGCTAAATTTCAGCATTAACTCAATTTAAAGAAGAATCATTGTGCGCTATCTAAACCACATCTCTATCCTGCTGCAGTACATTCTACCGCACCACCTGCTCACTTGGTGTGTTCGCGGCATCACCCGCGTTCGTTTTGCGCCATTTAAAAACGGTGCGATCAAATTATTTATCCGCGCCTTTAAGGTTGATATGAGTATCGCACAAGAGCGAGACGCCAGTGCCTACCCAGATTTCAACAGTTTTTTTACGCGACCACTGAAACCAGGTGCCCGCCCTATCGCCAACAACCCCGGCGATATTGCTTGCCCGGTCGACGGTGCCATCAGCCAGCTCGGCAACATTACCAGTGATGGCCGCATTTTTCAGGCAAAGGGGCACGACTATTCGCTGGAAGAGCTTTTAGGCGGCTCGAAAGAGATGACTGCACTTTTCAAAGAGGGCGCTTTTGCGACCATTTACCTCTCTCCAAAGGATTACCATCGCATCCATATGCCACTTAAGGGCAAGCTGCAAGAAATGGTTTACATTCCCGGCAGGCTTTTCAGCGTTAGCAAGTTTGCGAGTGAACAGGTGCCGAGGCTGTTTGCGCGTAACGAGAGACTGGTTAACCTGTTTGAAACGGAAGCAGGCCCGATGGCGATGGTGATGGTAGGCGCACTGAATGTGGCCGGCATGGAGACCGTTTGGGCGGGTAATATTCCAGATAAGGTCAACTGGGAAATCAAAAAGTGGAGCTATAAAGAGAGTTCAGTCGGAAAGGAGATCACGCTCGATCATGGCGAAGAGATGGGGCGCTTTAATATGGGGTCGACCGTCATTCTACTGTTTGCAAATGACCGCGTTCAGTGGTCACCCGCGCTTGCAGCAGAGCGCCCCGTCCAGATGGGGCAACATTTCGGCATCCAGCGCAGCGCTCACCGCGACTAATTTCTAAGAGTACTGCACCGATTCCAGCGGCTCGCTAGCCCTTGGCGAGCCCTGCCCTTGTATATAGTGCATCACTTCCTGTAGCGAGCGAAAAGTTCCGGCGTCGAAGTCGCAAAACATCATCCCCAAGCCACTGCCACCCGCGCGAGCGACTGTCGCACGAATCCGGTGTTTTGTCTCCTGCCCGTCCGCTGTAATCTTAAACTTCAACTCCACCACACTGTCCCGTGGAAATTCTTTTTCGACCTCAACAAACAGACCGCCCATCCCGATATCTCTGACCTTGCACCCAGAAACAACTTCGCCATGAAAGGAAAGATCGACATCCAAGTCGGCCTGCGTTCGCGGGCTCCATCTCTGTTCCATCATATTCCTCCAAACCTCATACGTTTTAATCTTGTGAATCCGCAGCGCCGCTACAGCCATCCCCGACACACCACCAAAGCCATATATACCAAAACATCCCACATCAACATCAAACCCACTGGCAATGCACCTCGTCAACTAATGCAATTATCATACCAAAAACATCAAAAAATTAATTACCGCTAATAACAACAACCAGTTAACAGCCATATCTATAATAAAAATAACAAGTTATAACAAGGTAACACAGTAACTGTAAAATAATCTGACTACGTCTTTATAAACTAAACACCTATGCGCTGGCAACTGTAAAAGCCATCACCTCTCTGATGGTGCCCACTTTAGCCGCCAACATTAACAGCCGGTCAAAACCAAGCGCAACCCCAGATGAAGGCGGTAATCCGGTTGCCAAGGCCGCCCGCAGCCGGCTATTGATCGCAGGCACGGATACACCACTCGCCTGCCGCAAACGCGCATCTTTTTCATAACGCCTTTGCAACTCACCGGCATCGCACAGCTCATGGTAACCATTGGCTAGCTCGAAACCTGTGATGTAGAGCTCAAAACGCTCAGCCAACGGCGGGGTACCCGGTCGTATTTTGGCCAGTGCTGCAAAGGATGCCGGGTAGTCATAAATAAATACTGGCGCGGTTTGCCCAAGATGAGGCTCGATGAGCTGGCTCATGAGCAGATCAAGCCAACCATCCCGTTCAATTTCATCGCTCTTCAACCCGCCTGCAATCCCGGCATCAACAGCATAGCGGCACAAAGCTTCACGTGAGGCGGTATGCGGGTTGATCCCCAAATGACGTTCAAAGGCAGCGCAGTAACTGAGACGTTCAAATTCAGCACTCAACCCCAACAGCAATTTAACCAACGCTTCGACCTCCACCATCAGGGCAACGTGGTCAAAACCGACTCGATACCACTCCAGCATCGTAAATTCTGGATTATGGCGCGCACCCAACTCACCGTCACGAAACGCCTTGCAGATTTGGTAGATAGAGCCACTGCCCGCCGCCAGCAGCCTTTTCATCGCCGCTTCTGGTGAGGTTTGTAGGTAGAACGGCGTGTTAGCTGGCAACCCCGGGCCATTATAGCGGGTTGAGAAACTTTGCAGGTGGGGGTCACTCACCGTTGCCGCTGAAAGCAGCGGCGTCTCAACCTCCAACACATCACGCGCTGCAAAAAACTGCCGAGTCTTTGCCAGCAACGAAGCGCGCAGGCGGATATTTTCGATCGGTGCCGTCGGCCGCCAATCATCACCCACTATCAGTTTTTTACCCGAGAAACATACTCCCCAGTGCGGGTGTCGATTTTAAGCAGCTCACCAATATTGATAAACAGTGGCACACGCACAACAGCGCCGGTTTCTAGCGTAGCGGGCTTGCCGCCACCGCCCGAGGTGTCACCGCGCACACCCGGATCGGTATCAGCAACAGTCAGCTCAACAAAATTGGGGGCGGCTACAGAGAGTGGCACCCCGTCCCATAGCGTTACCACACACGTCTCTTCTCCTTTCAGCCACTTTGCCGTATCCGCCATCGACGCTTCACTCACTGCATATTGCTCAAAACTCTCAGGCTCCATAAAGTGCCACTGCTCGCCGTCTGAATAGAGAAACTGCATCTCGGTATCCATCACATCAGCCGCTTCTACAGATTCCCCTGATTTATAAGTGCGCTCATACACTTTTCCACTTTTCAGGTTGCGCAGCTTCACACGGCAAAAAGCCTGCCCCTTTCCTGGCTTCACAAATTCATTATCAATGATCGAACAAGGATCGCCATCAATCATCAATTTCAGGCCGCCCCTGAATTCGTTGGTACTGTATGTCCCCATTTTTAATCCAGTCTCTTAATTAATCTCAAGCGCGCTATTGTATACAACAATCCTTTACCAATAAAACTCAACTGCTCTAAACTTGCGGGATGACTGTCATCTCCACAATTTCCCGGCAAAACCCTGCCGAAACTGCACCGCTCTGGCAACAGCTGTTGGCCGATGCGATCCGCACCCCCCCAGCCCTGCTGAGCGCCCTTGAACTCACGGCGGATCAACTCCCCGCCCTTTTTAACAAAAGCGACCATTTTCCGCTGCGTGTGCCACGTAGCTTCGTTTCAAGAATGAGAAAAGGAGACCCCAACGACCCACTGCTGCGCCAAGTGCTTCCACTTGAGGAAGAAAACAGTTTTGCA